>ERZ826396.48-NODE-48-length-155051-cov-13.898436_pt1 | contig 155051 bp, 139 predicted proteins | sample MGYA00519926_ERZ826396 | MGnify/ENA primary metagenome ERZ826396 (study PRJEB31778, sample SAMEA3449230) | human gut metagenome | biome: human gut; feature: human-associated habitat; material: faeces | place: United Kingdom | collected 2010/2012 ... | reverse complement strand
TAAATTTATCTTTCAAACTCTCTGCATCTTTCTTTGCCTCTGCCTTCATCCGCTCATTCCACAGAATTCGTTTAATCTCCTGCTGTGCCTCCCTGGAAATGCCCGGCTCTGCATAATAGGTTTCTCTCTTTCGTGCCGGATTTTCTTCCGTGGTACTTCTGGCAATGTTGAGTTCCCGTGGGGCATCAATGAGCAGCCTTGCGTGATTTCCTGAACCACCTACATAGACCACACGGATGTTATCACCAATGTTTACATATTGCCCCTGTTTCAATGAAAGTTTCAGCATTTTGTTACCTCCATGTATGTATTCCATACCCTGTTTCCTCGGGTATGTCCTGCGCATTTTCTTACGCATCTGCATTTTTATAAAATGCTTCTTTTCTTTTTATTTCAAAAATGCGACAATGTTTTATAGAATGTTGCATTTTATGTCACAAAAGCATTTTATTTTTGGCTTGAAAGGAGTAATTTTTATGGGAACAACACAACCGATCCGAAACCGACAGGAACTGCAGAATTTCAGTTCATACTACAAGCAGGTAAAACCGCATCTGCGAAATTATACTTTAGTTGTATTGGGATTAAACACTGCACTGAGAATCAGCGATCTATTAAATCTTCGCTGGAGAAGTGTCTATGATTTTAAAAAGAACTGTTTTCGGGATCACCTTTTGATATGGGAACATAAAACAGGAAAAAGAAATTATATTGCGATAAACCAGAACGCGAAAAATGCCCTGTATCTATATTTTATGGAAAAGAATCCTGATCCGGAAGAATATGTTTTCTCCAAACGGACAAACCCTTATAAACCGCTCAGCCGTTCACAGGCTTACCGCATTATTAAAGAAGATGCCTCACATACAACCAGTGAAGAGGCGATCAGCTGTCATTCTCTCCGGAAAACCTTTGGCTATTATGCATGGCAGGAAGGAGTCCAGCCGGCTCTCTTAATGAATGTCTTTAATCACTCTTCTTTCCACATCACTAAACGGTATCTCGGAATTGAACAGGATGAAAAAGATCTTGTTTATCTGAACATCAATTTATAAAAATATGGGAATGCTTTGTTGCTGCACCACAATACAAAGCGTTCTCTTCATAATAAAAACATTTGACTTCTATTTGTAAATACGTTATTCTATTTCCAATAAACACATATAATTCCAAATCTGATGCCAGACAGGCACTGCCGGAAAAGTAGTGCAAAGCAATCATGGAGAGTATTTCGCTCGTAAATCACTATTGGAATCACAACTTCATAAAACCGGTCATAACAACTGTTTCTTATATTTTCCATATTGTAAAAACAGATGTTTATGATATATACTAAAAGAAAGGTAGGATACTACATGGGGAACACTGACATTGTGGCAACTTCGTTGCCGGATGCCAACGCAAAAAACACTACAGGACACAGCACGATTTTTGACGATGTATTTCGAACCATCGCGCAAAAAATGCCGCAACTTTTGATTCCACTGATCAATGAAGTTTTCCACACTTCTTACAGCGAAGCGGAACACTTTGAACAGCTGCGAAACGAACATTACGAAAAGTATGGAACGATAATCACGGACTCAATTATTCGGATCGATAACCGCATGTATCATCTAGAGTGCCAGTCAACAAAAGATGAGACGATGGTCATCCGGATGTTTGAGTATGATATTTCGATTGCAATTGAACATGCTTCTCTTGAAGAAAACGATATCTGGGAGATTGAATTTCCGCAGTCATGCGTACTCTATATACGCAATCACCGATCTCTTCCAGAATATCACGGAGCGATTGTGAAGTTTGCGGACGGTCAGGAAGTACATTACCGCGTTCCTGTTTTGCAGGCGAAAAAATATACTGTGGATCAGATTTTCGAAAAACGACTGCTAATTTTACTTCCGTACCATATCTTGCGGTATGAGCATTTTTTAAAACACAATGGAACAGATTCGAAGAAACTGCAGCATCTGCTGGATGATTTCCGGAAAATTAACCACTGCTTGGAAAAGGCATCGGAAAAAGAAAGCAAATCACATCTCTATATGAATATGATTGTCTTAATTAAAGAGATTGCGAATTATATTATTCCGGAGGACAACACTATCAGGAAAGGATTGGGTGAGATTATGGGTGGTAAGATTTTGAAATTACGATCTGAGGAATTGCTGGAACAGGGAGAAGCAAAAGGTAAACTCGAAGGTAAACGTGAAGAGAGACTCGAAGCGATTCAAAATATGCTTGATCTTGGTCTGACCAAAGAACAGATTTTAAAAAAATATTCTTTGGAGGAATACGAAAAGGCATTATATTCCATGCCCACAAAGGTTTAAGTAATATTTTTATTTTTTTGAATTTAGGGGTTAAGTAACATAACAATCGTCCGATATATTATGTGTAAATAAAAATGCAACATTCTATAAAAGAATGTTGCATTTTTATTTCTATATTTTACTCAAACACGATCCTATTTATACTACTTACTTTTTATGGTATCTTCAAACGCTTTCCGCACATCATCATTATGGCTTGTGATAATAAGGACTGCATACTGCCCTTTCGTAAAAACCAACCCATCCTGAATCCGGCTGACCTGCTTCGGTTCATAGGACTGCAGCAAATTATACCGATCCTGCTGATGCTTTGTCAGGCTTTCTTTTGCCTCATCTGCATCTGCCTTATCTTTCATGGCAATTACAACAATTTCATCTGCTTTGTGTCCATCCGAAGAATAGCTTACAAAATAACTGTCCACTTTTTTATAGTCCATGTCAGAAATATTGGAAAACTTATCTTCTGCATCTTTTTCTGCGCTGCTGGCATTGAGCATCTCCGGCAGATCCGGATCCCCTGCTTCCATCGCCGTGCGCAGGTCATACATACTGACAGAACCGGACGTGTTTTTCTTCGCACCACATCCCACACACATCACCAGCATGGTCAGAACCAGCAGAAGTTTCCAACCCGTTTTTTGTTTTTTCATCTGTTATCTGGCCTCCACAGTTTCTTCCGTACTGAACGTTGCCCCATTTTGTGCCGCATTATCCATGGTCATATCCTTATTTCCGATATCAGCACTTGCGCCATCCATCATCATGCCATCTCCGTTTGCAGGTTCCAGTCCCTGAAATGCTTTCTGGACAGCCTTGTCGATTTTTTTCTGTTCTTTTTCGCTGATATTCTGGCTTGTATTGTCCGTGTTATATCCCGGCATGGTAACATTAAACAAATATCCTTTTCCATCCGGATCCTGAATCCAGTTGTAAGTTCCCAGACTGTATGGCATATCCTTATAGTTTCCGGACATCAGGAAATTGTCAATGGAAGAAGCTATGGCATTTGCCACCTGCGCTTTTTCCTCTGTAATATCCTCTTTAAACGCAACCATGACCCCGCCAAGCTTTTTGTCCATAGCAGCACGCAATGCTTTCGGCAGATCATATATACTGTCCACGGTTTTCTTATTCTGGTATGCCATATTGTACTTTAATGAGTTAGCTGCCGGGAAGTAATCGCGATCCCAGCTCTGGGACTGTCCATACATGGCATCCGTCACATTAAAGTTCGCATAATTTCCATTTCCTGCATCGGAATAAATATCGGTAATGTACCAATCTCCGTCAATTTTTACCACATCCCAGCTATGGAATTTTTCTGTATTATGTTCCACTTTACATTCAATTCCCATCATCTGCATGAACATGCGGAATGTCGTCGCATAACCGACGCATACGGCATTGTGGTATTTTAACACACCGTATGGATTATCACAGTCTTCCTGTGTACTTGGAATAACGGTCAGTGCCCCGGAATCCTGCTGGAGCTTTTTGGTCATCCAGTCATACACCGCCTTTTCCTTTTCAAAATCAGACATGCTGTCCGTAATCTTCATATCTTTGATCGCTTTTTTTGCCATATCAAGGGTTTCTTTTTCTTTGTCTGTCAGCTTTGAAGTATCGCCGGATTTGTAGGCATCTGAAATATTTGTGGTAGGTTTGATCTCATAATTATCTGCGATCTTTACGTAATCCTCGGTAGTCTCAGGATTTTCTTCCTTTTTCTGCTCTGCAATATAGGATTTTAAAGTCACCAGATTAAACGCAGAAATCGTGGTACTTCCCACAACGCCTGCTGCAAGAATCACCGCTACAATCCCTTTCCATGCACCGCCTTTTTTCTTTTCTTTTTGCTCCGGCTGCACCGGATTACTTTTTACGCTTTCATAAGTTTCCATATGTATTTACCTCATATTTTAATTGATGTATTTTTTCTACTGCACCTTTATTATAGCAGTTTCACATCCAAAAAAGGCTATCTTTAAAGAAACTTAAATAAATATTAAGATCCGTCTGTACGAAAAAAAGGACATCCACAGCGAATGTCCTTTTCTCCCATATGGTATCATCCTTATATTGCATCTTCCTCAATATGCTCCCTGCCCTGTGCAATGATTGACCGGACGTGGTCATCTGCCAGGGAATAAAAAACAGATTTTCCCTCCCTGCGGCATTTGACTAACTTATTCTGTTTTAAAATCCGAAGCTGGTGGGAAATTGCAGACTGTGTCATTGACAATGCCGCTGCAAGATCACAGACACACACCTCTGCTTCAAACAGGACAAACAGGATGCGGATACGGGTGGAATCTCCAAACACTTTAAATAATTCTGCAAGATCATACAGTTCCGTTTCTTCCGGCATCGTGTCATTCACGATCTTTAGCAGATCCGGATGTACCTGATTTTCACTACAGCATTCAATCTTTTCTTTTTCCATGAAGTTCCTCCTCTCCACCGGAACATTTCCGGCAGAATTATACCCTATAATTTTTTTACAAAAAGTGCACGGATTGCATTCAGCACAGCAATCACCATAACACCGACATCTGCAAAAATTCCCATCCACATATTTGCAATACCTATCGTTACCAAAAACAGGCAGAGCAGTTTAATCCCGATTGCAAAACAGATATTTTCATATACAATCCGCAGGCACTTTCTTGCGATACGGATTGCTTTCGCAATCTTGAGTGGATCATCATCCATCAGTACCACATCTGCTGCCTCAATTGCCGCATCCGATCCAAGTGCTCCCATAGCGATTCCGACGTCAACACGGGAAAGCACAGGTGCATCATTGATGCCATCCCCGACAAAGGCAACGGTACTCTTTTCTTCCCTGGTCCGCAACAGTTTTTCCACTTCGGAAACTTTATCTGCCGGAAGCAGCTGGGAATGTACTTCCGTGATTCCAACCTCCCCTGCTACCTGCTGTGCTACACGGTCATCATCACCCGTCAGCATTACCAGCCGGTGCACACCGGAATTTTTTAGTGCCTGCATGGCAGCCGCCGCATTCGGCTTAATCATATCTGAAATCAGTATATGACCGGCATAGACACCATCGACTGCCAGATGTACGATTGTACCGGTACAGCTGCAGTTGCGGTACGCAATTTTTTCTTTTTTCATGAGTTTGTCATTTCCTGCCGCAACCCTGTGTCCGTCTACCGTTGCGATCACACCATGTCCACCGATTTCCTGTACATCTGTGACCCGGTCCACATCCAGTTTCCTGCCATAGGCTTTCTGCAGGCTGATACTGATCGGATGTGTGCTGTGACACTCTGCCAGTGCCGCATACTCCAGCAGCTGTTCTTCCTTTTTCGTATATACCGGATGTCCGGACTCAACCGGACAGCTGCCGGATGCACAGTTTGTTCCATGAATTCCGCAGACTTCAAATACCCCCTGCGTAATTGTTCCTGTCTTATCAAAGACAACCGTACGCGTTCCCGCAAGTGCTTCCAGATAGTTGGAACCCTTTACCAGAACACCCTCTGCACTGGCACCTCCGATTCCTGCAAAAAAGCTGAGTGGAATACTGATGACCAGCGCACACGGGCAGCTGATAACCAGAAATGTCAGTGCACGGTAAATCCAGATGCCCCAGTCTGCCGGAAGCCCCATAAACAGCATGCGGACAAGCGGTGGCAGTATTGCCAGTGCCAACGCACCGTAACAGACTGCCGGTGTATAATAATGTGCAAATCTGGAAATAAAATTCTCGGAACGTGATTTCTTGGAACTTGCATTCTCCACCAGATCAAGAATCTTAGAAACCGTAGACTCTCCAAACTCTTTTGTGGTGCGGATCTTTAACAGTCCGGAAATATTGATACATCCACTGATGATTTCCTCTCCCACAGCGACTTCCCGCGGAACACTCTCTCCCGTCAGTGCACTGGTATTCAGGGAAGAATGTCCTTCCACAACCACACCATCGATTGGAACTTTTTCGCCCGGCTGTACAATAATCACCGTGCCGATCTCCACCTCATCCGGGTCTACTTTTTCAATCTGACCGTCTGTTTCAATATTTGCATAATCCGGCCGGATATCCATCAGATCACTGATATTCCGGCGGCTCTTACCGACTGCATAACTCTGGAACAGCTCTCCGATCTGATAAAACAGCATAACTGCAACGCCCTCTTTGTAATCACCGAGGGCGATCGCTCCGATGGTTGCCACTGCCATCAGAAAATTTTCATCAAACATCTGCCTGTTACAGATTCCTTTCCAGGCTTTCCGCAGAATATCATAACCGATCACAAAATACGGAACCAGATAGAAAAGAAACTCCAGCCACTTTGGTATGGAAACAACGCTTCCTGCAATCCCGATGATAACCAGAAGCACTGCTGCCACAATAATTCGTTTCAATACTTTTTTCTGCTTTTTATTCATGGTGCCCTCCAATCTGACTGATACCTATGGAAAAAGCCGGATTTAAAGAAAGATCTCACAATCATCTTCCACTTTCTTACAGTTCTTTAACACATCCTGCATAACCGCTTTTGCATCTGCACCCTCTTCAAATTCTACGTTCATCTTCAGTGTCATGAAATTTACAGTTGCATCCTGTACTCCGGTAGTAGCTTTTGCAGCTTCCTCCATTTTATTTGCACAGTTTGCACAATCCACATCAATTTTGTAAGTTTTCTTCATCGTCGGTTTCCTCCATACTTTCCTTTTTTATTTTATCATTCTTTCATATGAGCATTTGTTCATATGTTTGATTCTATTATAGCGTAAAGTTCGTAAATGTCAATATATTTTTAATACGCTGGGATTGTTTCGAAATTGAATTTTCCAGACCATTTTTTAACAAACAGATTTGCATGTGTTTTTTAAGAAAATCAAGTGTTCTATCACTTTCCAAATTGATAGTGGACATATAGAAAATAAAAGATTGATTATGTCCCACTTGCATCGTGTGTTGGGACATATATGATATATTTTTCCAACTATGTCCCACTTATCACCGCCATCGGGACATATTCATATACTTTCTTGATATATGTCCCTCATCTCTATTCTTTTGGGACATATCACATACTTTTTTCACATATGTCCCACTTTCTTTTAGGTTCGGGACATATCTCATAACTTTTTTCACATATGTCCCATTTAAACATCTTCCCCGTATTCACCGTCTGTTTCCGGTTCTTCATAATCATCTGAGCCATCATAAATGTCCTGCATCAATGGTTCTTTTACTATCTTTTTCTTTCCGATAAGCACTGCCGCTACAGCTGCGGTAATCGGTACGGTCAGCACAACCCCAAGAGTTCCCGAAAGTCCCTGCATGATTTCTGTTCCGATTACATAAGAATTGATCAGCTGATTATAACTCAGATTGTATGCATAATTGACAACGAGCGTAGACAACGAACCACCGACATAGGCAAAAATCAGTGTATTGGCCATGGTTCCCATCATATCGCGCCCCACACGGATTCCCGACACAAACAACTCTTTTGTCCCCAGCTGCGGACTGCGTTCGTGCAGTTCCTGAATCGTGGATGCAATTGACATGCCAACATCCATGGTTGCCCCAAGTGCGGCTATAATGATTCCCGAAAACAGAAGCTGTCCTATTTTTATCTGTGTATTCTGTGCCACATAATTCAACGTTTCGATATCAGACACATTATACCCGGTAATGCCTGCGGCTTTTCCAAACACAACTGCGGCTGCGGCTGCCACAACCACACCGCTGACCGTTCCCACCACTGCAGATACCGTCTTTTTAGAGACTCCGCCCAAAAGCCACAGGGTCAGCAATGTCGAGAGAATAACAACAACAATGGTAATACCGATCGGTGAAATGCCCCGGTACATCAGCGGAAACATCAGATAAACAATACACACACCAGTAAATGCCAGACTTGCAATGGCTTTGACTCCTTTTTTCCCACCTATAATACATATCACCAGACAGAAAAAAAGTACAAACAGATAAATTGCCATAGTACGGTCTTTGCTGTATACCGTAACGACAGCATTATCATCTGTGGAACTGACAATGACAATTACGCGCGAACCAACTTCACAGTTCTCCATGCCAAACAAGGAACCGCTTGGATTGACGGCATCAAACTCTTCCCCTGCATATGCTCCGGATTTAACCTGTACGCGCACCTCCTGTGTCCCGTATCGGTTTCCATCTTCTGCCAGATTATCTTTCGTGATCTTTGTCACGACTGCTTTCTCATAGCTTTGCCCTTCCGTGGAAATCAGGGATACTTTTTCGAACTGGTTTCCTTTGACTAATAACAGTAGGAACCCCACCAGACAAAGGGTTCCCACTAAAACTTTTTTCCAGTTTTTCTTCATTATTATTTAGCTGCTTTCTTTACTGCTTTCTTTGTAACAGTAATCGTAATTGTTTTACCTGCTGCCTGATACTGGCTGGTTGCTGCTGCCTTCACCGTAATTGTAACCTTTCCGGCCTTTTTTACGGTAACTTTTCCGTTCTTATCAATAATTGCAATTTTTTTATCGGAAGAGGTATAGGTAAGCGGTGTTTTTGCTTTTGCATTTAAGGAAAAGGCTTTGTCTCCTACGGTTTTTTTGTAAGAGTTCTTCGCCTGAATGGTCTGCTTTACCGCATCTTTTACGATCGTATATGTAGTAGATCCCTGTAACTGTTTTCTGGTCGTTGCATCATAAGTTGTTACAGAAAACTTTTTGTCCGTTACTTTTACGACGGAATAGGTTGGTGTCCAGGTCTGGCTTCTCTCAGAAATAAAGTCCTGTTTGGAAGCAATCAGGCTATAGAATTTTGAACCTGTTGCAGAGTTTGCCTCTAAATATACGGTTCCTTCCGGATTGGTAACGGTTCCGCCAACGGTCTTGTTTACGATTTCATAGCAGTTATTCTGTGCCTGATAATCACTGTCTTTTTCAGCTTCCTCTACAGATTTGTATCCATAAGTGCTGTAAGAAGTATGATCCTTTCCATCCCCCTCAAGCTGGAAGGTTCTGGAATAGGTATGATCATGTCCCTGCATCACCACATCAATCTTATACTTATCCATCAGTGGAGTAAGCTGTGTACGAAGCACCATACCATCGGAATCGGAATGGTCGTAACCACTGCCGTAAATATCCTGATGGAATACCACAATACGCCATTTGGCATCTTTATTCTCATTGATTGCTTTTTTCATGACATTCTCATGCGTTGCACAGTTATAGTTGTTTGTATCAAGAACAATGAACAGGACATTTCCATAACGATAATAGTAATCGGTTCCTGCCTTTGTCTTTCCCTGTACATAATTGGTATCGGTATCGGAAAAAGCATTTGGATTATTAAAATGCAGGCTGTACTGATTCGAAACACTGTCGTGGTTACCAATGGTCGTTGCTACCGGAAGGGAAGTCAGTGCCTCTGCCCCAAGATATCCTGCATATTCCCGCTCGTTGCTTCCGTAGTTCACCTGATCTCCTGCGGACACAAGAAAACTTACATCGGAATGATCCTCGAGTGCTTCATTTAATACGTTGTTCCAGTTATAGCTGTCATTTCTTGCTGCAAGATTTTTTTCCGGTGCAGAAGTTACAACATTTCCTGCATTTTCCATCTTTTCACTCTCACTGCTGGTCTGACCTTTCGAAGCACCGATCTGCGGATCCCCGACATACAGGAAAGAAAATTCATCAAACGCCTGTGTGGTATAGTTTTGTGTATCCTGCCACTTTCCATCCTGAAATACCTGATAATAATAGCTGGTATTTTCTTTGAGCCCGCTTACGGTTACTTTATTGGAAAAATATTTTGTGGTATCTATGGTCACAGCTTCGGTCTGCGCTCCGGTGAACTCTGTCGCACCATCCATATTCTGTCTGGTAGAGATTCTCACCTTTGGAGTCTCAGCCGTTTTGCTGTACCATGCATAATTTAATTTTGTCTCATCCGCACCCGGAGTCAGCGATACATGTTCATACTCACTGCTATAAGCAGCCCAGTTCTTTTTCCAGTTGCTCCAGTCTGTAGATTCCCGGGAAGCATCATTCCAGTGTTCCGTTGCTGCTGCAATCTTTGTCGGGATACCAGTGGCAAACATTCCTGCCAATACAGCGGTGGAGAGAACTCCTGCTGTAAGTTTCATCACATTTTTTCTCATAATTCTTTTGTTCTCCTTGTGAAATCTGTAAGATTTATTACAGGATTTATAATAAACGGGTTATGTAAGATGCACTATCCGTTTTCTGTAATCCTTTTGTAAAAACAAAAAGAGTGGATGCTTTGGGACATCCACTCCACATACCGGCTATGCCATGCCGTTTACGGTTTTATATTTATAGAGCATCTCCGCGTGGTTTTGTTCTTCCACCTGGATATCTGCCAGAAGTTTGCGCACATCAGAATCCCCGAATGCAAACACATCGGTATTATACGTTCCGGACACCATTTTTTCAGAACCAATGCTGTCTGTGGCAAGGAAATTATCGTTTTTCTTATCTTCCGGATTGGTCATAGAATCATAGGTTGCCTTTGGCTCATACATCTTTCCATCCCTGTCATTGACGTTACAGGATGGGACGCTGCCTTTCATGACCTGTTCCAGAGACTCCACATGCTTCTGCTCCTTTTTTTCCAGATCGGCAAACAAATCCCGAAGTACCGGGTCTTTTGCTTCCTGTCCGTAACGTTTGTACTTCTCCACGCAGGACAGCTCCTGTGTGTGCAGATCCTCAATTGTAGCCATCTCTTTTTCTGTTAAAACCATGGTTTAACCCTCTTTCTTTCCTGATATAATTCTGACGATTACAGAACATGAAAACTCCGCAATCTTCTCCTCTAGTATCTGTAAAAAAATACAACACATACCTGGTAAAATTCACCTGGTAAAATTTCGTCAAAAAGGGTTGAAACTTCTCACAACAGATTGTATAATTTCGTTTGTATTTTATACAATGTTTACAAAAAGGTGGATTATTTTATGGAAGAACGAGAAAAATTAAAATCCCGTCTGGGATTCATTCTCCTGTCAGCCGGATGTGCGATCGGAATCGGAAACGTATGGAAATTTCCATACACTGCCGGACAGGGCGGAGGCGGTGCCTTTGTGCTGTTTTATCTGTTGTTTCTGATTATTCTCGGACTCCCGATCATGACGATGGAATTTGCGGTTGGGCGTGCCAGCCAGAAAAGTCCGGTCAAAGCCTACCAGGCACTGGAAAAACCCGGACAGAAATGGCATATCCACGGGATTATCACATTGATCGGCTGCTATCTTCTTATGATGTTTTATACAACGGTCACCGGCTGGATGCTTCATTATTTTTATATGACGGTCACCGGACAGTTTCAGGGACTGGATGCCGACGGTGTATCCGGACAGTTTACCACAATGCTGAGCAAACCTCTGACCATGGGCTTCTGGATGGTGGTAGTTGTTTGCGCCGGCGTATTTGTCTGCTCCCGTGGACTGCAGAACGGTCTGGAAAAAGTAACAAAGGTCATGATGACTTCTTTGCTTATCATCATGATCATTCTGGCGGTCAACAGCTTTTTTATGGATGGTGCAAAAGAAGGCCTTGCCTTTTATCTGATCCCGGACTTTGAACGGATGAAACAGATCGGTATTGCAAAAACCATTACGGGTGCCATGAACCAGGCATTTTTCACGTTAAGCCTTGGAATCGGCGCGATGGCAATTTGGGGAAGTTATATCGGAAAGGAACGCTCTCTGCTTGGTGAATCGGTAAATATTGCCATTCTGGATACGTTTGTTGCTATCACCTCCGGACTTATCATTTTTCCGGCATGCTTTACGTTCCATGTTGACCAGACTTCCGGACCAAGCCTGATTTTTATCACCCTGCCGAATATTTTTAACCATATTCCGCTTGGCAGACTCTGGGGAAGCCTGTTCTTTTTGTTTATGTTTTTTGCAGCGTTTTCCACAATCCTGGCAGTATTTGAGAACATCATCTCCTGCGGTATGGAACTGACCGGATGCAGCCGCCAGAAATCCTGTGCCGTTAATCTGGTACTGATCATTGTACTCTCCCTGCCATGTGTACTCGGATACAATGTATGGAACTGGAAAGGTTTTTCAATCTTTGGCGGGTCTGTGCTTGACCTGGAAGATTTTCTGGTAAGCAACCTGTTCCTGCCTCTCGGTTCCCTGGTATATCTGCTGTTTTGCACAAGCCGCTACGGCTGGGGCTGGAAAAACTACACAACCGAAGCCAATACCGGAAAAGGATTAAAAATTAAAAACTGGATGCGCGGCTACATTACCTATATTCTGCCGCTGATTGTGCTTTTTATCTTTGGATTTGGCATTTATGATAAATTTTTTACAAACTAAGGAGGATTTCTTATGTATCACGCAAATGAATCACGTTACGAAACCATGAAATACCACCGCTGCGGCGACAGCGGACTGATGCTGCCGGAAGTATCTTTGGGCTTCTGGCACAATTTCGGAGATACCGGTGTTTATGAAAATATGAGACAGATGTGCTTTACGGCATTTGACCACGGGATCACACATTTTGATCTGGCAAACAACTATGGACCGCAGCCGGGCAGTGCGGAGGAAAATCTCGGGAAGATCCTTCGGGAAGAGCTTTCTTCCTACCGCGATGAACTGATCATCAGTTCCAAAGCCGGTTTTGACATGTGGCCGGGGCCTTATGGAAACTGGGGCAGCCGCAAGTACCTGATTGCCAGCCTTGACCAGAGCTTAAAACGGCTCGGTCTGGACTATGTAGATATTTTCTATCACCACCGCATGGATCCGGATACGCCGCTGGAAGAAACCATGGGTGCACTCGACCAGATCGTGCGAAGCGGAAAAGCATTGTATGTCGGTCTGTCCAACTACGATGGAGAAACCATGAAACGCGCAGCTGCCATCTTAGAAGATCTGCACTGCCCGTTTATTATCAACCAGAATTCCTACAATATCTTTAACCGTACCATTGAAGAAAACGGTTTAAAACAGGCCGCAGCAGATGGGAAGAAAGGAATTATTTCTTTCAGCCCGCTCGCACAGGGTATGCTGACCGACCGTTATCTGCACGGCATTCCAAAGGACAGCCGTGTCAATACCGACGGACGTTTTCTGCATGCCGACCAGTTCGATGAAAAGCGGCTGAACAGTATCCGGAGTCTGAATGAGATTGCGGCTGCCCGTGGTGAAAGCCTCGCACAGATGGCACTCAAATGGGTCATCCGTGACGGTGTGGTCACTTCCGTTCTGATCGGAGCTTCCCGCCCGGCACAGATTCTTGAAAATCTGAAAGTGTTAAACTCTGCTCCATTTACGGAGGAGGAACTGAAAAAAATTGATCAGTGTGCACTTTCTCTCTAGGTAAAACAAAAACCCCGGATATTTATTTCCGGGGTTTTGTCTTTTCCTGCATCTGCTACTTGACTTTGACTTTTAATTTTAAAACTTTGGTCTTTCCATTGTTTAAGGTTACTGTCACGCGAATGGACGCAGTTCCTTTTTTGTTCGATTTTATGGTACCCTTCTTGTTTACAGATGCAATTTTTTTGTTATTGCTCTGATAAGAAATGCTTTTTACATTGTCCATATTTAAGGTGGCTGCCAGAGAAACCTTCTTTTGTTTTCCCTTCTTCACCTGAACGGTTTTATTCTTCAATGTAACCGTTTTTAATATTTTCGTTGTGACCTGATCCATATCTTTCTGATCCATAAGGACATAATCCTTATTGGAATCTGCTGAAAAATTCACATTTCCGGCTTTTGTAACCGTATAACTCTTGTCGTTTACAAGGACATAGGCACCTGTCTTTTGATCTTTTGCACACACATACAGCTTGTTTCCGGTCTGTATGTCTGCTGTATTTACGGTCAGTGTATAGCTTACGTTGCCAGCCGGATCGGTGACCCGGATCGTCACATCTGTGTGTTTTCCATTATTTTCTTCCATGGTTTGTTTTATCAGATCAGCGGTCACCGTTGTTTTGATGGCTTTATTTTTCCGGGTTCCGGTAACGGTCACGGTTGGTGTATTTTGTCCGGCCGCGTTTCCATCGGACGGTGTTTCTGTACCAGCTGTATTTCCGTTAGACGGTGTTTCTGCATCGGTTTTATTTCCGTTGGATGGTGTTCCCCCTCCGGCAGTGCCACCACCCGAAGTATTTCCGCCACCGGAACTTCCTCCGGAAGATGAGCCGCCTCCGGTCGTTCCACCGCCTCCGGTAGATGAGCCGCCTCCGGTTGTTCCACCGCCTCCGGAAGATGAGCCGCCTCCGGTTGTTCCACCGCCTCCGGAAGATGAACCGCCTCCGGTTGTCCCACTTCCTCCGGTGGAACTGTCCTCTTTGATTGTAACGGTCGCGGCTTCACTTGTCACTGTTTCGTAATAAGTCTGTCCATCCTTATCATCCGGCTCATATACTGCCTTAAACTGATAAGAACCGCCACGTTTTAAGCCTGATACAACCGTATCGGCTTCCCCATATACGAGTTTTTCCTGTGCCTTTATTATGGTTCCGTCCTGATAAAAAGAAATCGAACCAAGCGGAATACTGCCATTTCGGACTCCATCTACCTTTGCATACAGATGTACGGAATTACCGTTTTCTGTCTCTGCCGTAAGGCGAATCGATGGTTTCGCCGCTGTAATGGTAAATGTTCCGACTTTTTCCTCTATCACATCGTACTGGTTTCCAGTTACTTTAAACCACACCTCATAGCTGCCCGGCTGCACCGGAACAACATTTTTCCCATCCTGCCGATAGAAAACTTCAGGCTTTACCTGCGAATCTACCGTCTTTCCGTTGTCCTTTCGGACTACATTTACCGTGGAAACAAAGCAGCTCTGTTTCAGCCCTGTGTATGCAGCTGTCTGCTGGATGGTATCATACTGCATCTTTACGGCAATTGGATTTACCGTCACGGTTTCGTTTGCCTGGGAAGGAAGTGCCCTGTAGTTTCCATTGGCTGCTCCTGCATAAGAAACTGTAATTGCATTTTCTCCCATATGAAATCCGTTAGTCTCTGAAACCGGAATCTTTATGGCTGCCTCTCCGTTTTGAAGCGTGATGCCGGATACTTCATAAGGGGTCTGGTTAATGTATACCGAAAAACCAGCAGACGGCACGTTCTGTCCCTGTAAGCTGCTATCTGTATAGACCGTCTGCACGGTAAGATTCAGTTCATCCTGCATGGACACGGCCGATGGTAATCCATTTATCGTAGTGGTTGTTTCCTTTGAAGTAACCGTCGAACCGGATGTATCCGGATCTTTGTTTACAATCAGAACTACCTTCTGCTCAATTTGTTCATCTGCTGAAAATGGACGGATTGTGATATAGTAGGTTCCTTCTTTTACCGTAGAACTCTCAGCCGTGCGATAGCACATGGGTGTGATCGCATTCTTCTCTATTCCCGTTTCGAACATCAAATTAAAATTTGGAATACAAATAAAACTACCTTCATCATTCGTAACCGTCTCTGAAGAAAGTGTTTTCCCGTTAAATGTTACTTCATATTCCATCGGAACAACCCCTAGATCCCGATCATACTCATCCGTTTGCTCCAGCCAGGCTACCTCTGCCAGATATGGTTTTGGATCCTTATTTTTATACTCACCGACTTTTGAAATCTCCGAAACTGTTGTGGTAATTACCGGATTTTTTATGGTCATATTTTTTACCGCAACCGGTTTATCCCCTGACAACTCACTGGTTTTCCAGATTTCTCCGTTTCCAGACGATGTCCGTTCCAGTGTCATTCCCGCCTGTCCGTCTGTCGGTGTAAAAGAAACCGCCGTATCCGCAGCCCTTCCAAGTTCCAGATAGGTGTGACCATACTCCGCAATTCCGGATTTTCCATTTCTTCCATTCAGGGTTTCAAATGTAAGTGCACCCGTAATGGTATCTGTAACATTCAGCTTCTGTTCTTTTCCTAAGATCAGTCGGTTTCCTGCTGAATCCGCACTCACAATCGAATGTACCTGTGGAGTTTCCATCTGGGAAAGATCAATCGCACTTGCCCCTTCCATCCTGACCGTACAGCTGTCCAACGCTGCCGGTGCAAATGTTCCACCGCCCTTTACTGTGAGGTTTCCTACTTTGCTTATACCTGGAATTCCGGTATAGAACTGGTCGGTATCTATGGTCAGAAATGTCTTCCCTGCGTGATTTTCAGATACTCCGTACACCTGTTTCGTATCGGAACCGGTAAGTGAAATTTCCACATCGCCGGAAACCGTATATTGTCCATCCGCTGCCGGTGGATCCGGCTCCTGCGTGGAAAACCAGTCATCCTGATTTACATATGGTTCAATGGCACCGGATGCATAGATTTCCCCATTTTGCGTACCGAAAACGTGCGCAAGCACGATCTGTGTCTTACCGTCATATGTTCCGTTCATGGAACCGGCATAAATATTCCCCAGATTGGTACCACCACCCGTAATCAGAATCTGTGCCTCTGATCCCGGATGATTCCCCATATTCTTTCCATTCTCATAAAGGGATCCGCCAAAGATATCTACATAGCGGAATCCGCTGTCACACGTAACATTCTCAAGAACAAGTTTATGCCCATTTGCAAAAATTGCATCGTGCAGACGATTGGAAAACCGCAGCGTAATGTTTTTAAATGTCACATCCGTATTCAGGATAAATCCCCCCTTACGGTTGGAAAAAGTATTTCCATTTCCGTTGACGGTCACGCTTTTATCAAAAATAAACGGTTCCGCAGCCTCGGCATTTAAAAAAGCACCACTTCCCAAAATTGAGATTTCATCCCCATTGCCGGCAGCCGCATAGGCATCCTCAAATAAATTGTAGGGATTTCCATAGCTTCCATCTCCGGAATGGGTAGAATTTCCATCTTTAAATTCCGTATAGATCGTTCTTGCCGCTGTCTGCACAGCCTCCTGCGCCTTTACCGGCACGACAGGCTGCACGGTAATACACATGGTGAGCACGATAAAAAATGCCCATAGACGTTTAGCTGCATTGTCTGGTTTCATCTGATTGTTCTTTTTCATCCATTTCTCCTGATAATAAGAACAGGGGGATGAGTCAAAAACTCATTCCCCTGTCACTTCATTGATAGTCTCTGCCATCATCCTAACATGGTTTCCTGTCAGCGTCAACAAATTTATGACCTGTTTTTATACCTATATCATCTGCTGATTTTATATTTTATTATTTCTATCTGTTCTATCTGTGTGATATCAATCTTCTGATTGAAAATATAACGAGCCCCACAATATTTCATTTCACTTGCAGATGCATAGCCATCTCCAAACTCTTCAAGATCTGTACCATCCATGAAAGGATGTTTCTTTTTTTCAGTTCCTTTTCTGTCATCGGTAAGAGGTAACTCTCCTATGGAATATTGCTTTCCGTCTTTTGTTGTTGCAACTACATGATAAAAACACCCTTTTTCTCTCCAGTCATTGACGGGACAAATACTAACCGTATAAGGTGTAATTTCAACAGGGATTGTTTTTTTTGTTTTCTTAACATCCGCTTTTAACATCTTCTCCTTCATTGGAACAACTTTTCCCTTAACCAAAACATTTTTTAATGGCGTATTTGAATTATCCGGTGATTGAAATCCCTTATATACTTTCGGATTTTTCCACGCAGTATCATCGGAATAAAAGCCGCACACATTGATCTGAATACCATCACCTGTATCTATTACATCCACCTTACTGGTAGTATCTAACCCACCTAACCAATAATTTGTTCCTTCCAAAGATTTTGCGTTCGGAAGGAACACCTTTGCACGCATAACCTTCGTATTTGAAGCAACCTGAATTGATGATATGATTATCTTTTGTTCTTTTCTGCCATCATCTTCTCTACTGTTTGATTTTGCATCAAAATTTTTTCCACACGCACACAGACAATATAGCATTGTAAAAATTAATAAGTACAAACTGATTCTCTTCATTCATAATCCTCCAAATACATCCTGTATTTTACCATCCTACTTTCGCATATATAACACTGTCCTTATGTGCAGTTAAACCAACAAAAAACTCCAATGTCTTCCCCTTATATTTTTCAGCAGGTGTAACTGGTATTATTTGTGTTACGTCAAAATTTCCTCCATTAACTCGCAATTGTACTTCATTTCCTCCTGTTTTATACTCAAAATTTCTTGCTTTTACAGTTATAGCACATGCAGTTCCTATAATAGGTGTACCAGAAACAACTGCTCCCATATTTAATTTACCTCCTTCATAATCAATGGAAAGATAGGCCGTATTTTCAGTTGGACCACATTCCCATTTTAAAAAAGCTGATTGAGGGTACTTTCCCATAATAACTTCCTCCTTTTTATTACTTCAAAATTTCATTGTTACAATTCCAGAAATTTTAACCTTATCTTTATTTGTATTTTCTATAAACATACCCTGTATAAATTCTTCATCCAATGTTTCAAATAACTGCTTCCCCCTCTATTTTCCTCAATATATTAGTTTGTATCATTTAAAAGAATTTTATTCTTATTTTCTTTTTCTTTAAAACACTAAGAATTAAAATACCTCCTATCAATACAATTCCAATGCCAGCCACATATTTCATCGAACTTCTGCTCTGTACTCCAGCTCCTGTACTTACCTCAGAATCTTCAATATAAGTATCTGAAATCTCCGCTACAGAATCAAATGAATAGACACCGCTTTCCACATTTTGAGTTTCCGGAATTTTCTCCATAACCGGATACTGATACCCCAACGAAATCCAGATACGTGCTGTTTCATCATCCATCCCAAGTGCAACCGGCTGTCTCATTCCCGGTTGACTTCCCACCAGTACTACTCTCGTACAGTCCGATAATGCCTCTCGTTTTTCCAGAAGTATATCATAGTAAGGTTCCACTGTATGTTCTGCTGTCTCTGTAATCATCCACTTTCCAGCATGATTTTTTACTTCTTCCTGTTCTGCTTTTGTCAATACAGACTTTGCTTCTTCACTCAAAGGAAGTCCTTTGGCTACGGTAAACATTCCATATGTCTTTTCCATTTTAAAAGGAATGACCCATACATAATTTGCACTTTCCAGAGCACTTGTGAGTTTTTTCGTATCTGCCGTCTGCAATTTTATAAGATTACAATCCACATATACTTTTAATGCCTTGTCATAATCGATGGTTGCATCCGGCTCTTCTTTTTTCATTTCATCCTGTAAATTACTGATTTCTGTCCAATCGCTGCTCGTTATTAACTGATCCTGATCGGAAACCGGTATTTCCGCGGCATAGACAGCAGAACCTGCTATCGTAAAAATTGCAATCATCATAAGCATTATTTTTAAAATATTTTTCATAGCCATTCCCCCTCTCTTGTGTATACTATACCTCATTTTTCCCATTATTCTTTCTGCATGTTAAAATTGGTTTGATTTTCGTCAAAATCTGCATTAAAAATCCCATAGCATACACCATGGGATTTTTTCAAAGATATAACACAATCTGAACCTCAAATATATTTTCATCGATATTTATAGATTTCCATCCCCCGTATTTGTCTACAACATCTGAAATATTCTGCATACCGATTCCATGCAATGCCTGTTGTTTCTTCCTTGTCAATAAACGTTCTCCCTGTTTATTGACTTTTCCATCAAACGTATTTTTCACCTGTATACCCAGAATTCCCCTGTCGTATTGTATCCGAATCTCCAAAAAACGATCTTTTATCTGCTCCATTGCCTCAATTGCATTGTCCAACAGATTTCCAAACAAAACATTCCAGTCATATCCATCCACTGGCAACTGGCACGGAATCACGATCTGCGACTGAATCTGACAGGACATTGCCTCCGCTTTTGCCAGTTTATGATTCAAAATCATATCCAGTTCCAGATTCCCCGTATTCACATACTTATGCTCCGTCTGCAAATGCTCACTCATTTTATTTACATATTCCTGTGCCTTATCATACCTTCCTTCATTAAGATATGTCTGCAGAAGATACATATGGTTTTTCATGTCATGCCGCAAAGAATCCAGCTTTTTCTGATCCTGCTGCATGATATGCATCTGCTCCTGATAGACCATCATATGTTCCTTTAAAAGCCGTTGCTGCATTTTATCCTGATAAGCTTCTCCCAAACGGTCATACAAATAGAACATTCCAAGATCTACAACGATCATAATAGCCAGTGATAATACTGTTTTTGGCGAATTTTCGCCGGATACACTCTCAAGAGCATATATCCAGACAATATTTCCGGCTAATACAAGAATCATAAAGTAATAGTTCTGTGTTTCCATAACCCTTCGCCGACATATCACCTGTCTTATTCCCATTGCTATGAGCAGATTGACCATTGCCCCCGTGATGGTTCCCATTGCCCGCCCTTCGGAAAACAAAGAAAAATCTCCCAGATAATAATACATGATAAATTCTATGGTAAGCCCCAGCAATACTGTAAAACAACCTGCCATTATTTTCTGCAGTATACTTCCTTCATACAATATACCTTCTGCCGCCCAGAGAAGCAGTACCATACTCACCGTAGTCCCCATGGCATTTCGAAAACCAAATGCAACAACTGTATTAATAAGCCATACGAGCACATAAACAATATTTGCCATCCGTGGCAGTTTTCTTTTCTTTTCCAGAAAAACATCCGTCACTTTAAAACTTACATACACACTTAATATGTTACATACCGCTTCAAATATTCTTTCTATGTTATTCACCCGCCACACCTCATCTTTTCCATAATTGCATGATCAAGGTTATTTTTCATAGACCGACTGACCGGAATGTCATCCCCATTGATCATGTGTACGCTGTCTTTCTGAAAAGATTCTGCATACCGCAGATTAATGACATAAGATTTATGTACCACGCAGAATAAATGCGGATTCAACGCAGGAATAACCTCCGAAAGTTTTCCATAAACACATAATGTATCATTTGCTGTTACCACTTGAATTTTTCTGGCAAGGCTCTGCAAATAAAAAACAGAATGTTCTTCTATCCGTATCGCATTTCTTCCTTTCCCAATTTCTATAATATGTGGCTGAAACTGATACAGCCTTTCATATTCATCTAATATATAATCTACTCGTTCCTGTTGTATGGGTTTCACGAGGAAATTCATTGGACGCAGATCAAAAAGCTGCATGGCATACATTTCTTTTGCCGATACAAAAACAATCTGCATGGATTCATATTGGATCTGAGATCGAATCCAGTTTCCAACGATAATCCCCGAGCTGTCCCCTAATTCAATATCCAAAAATAACAAATCATACCTTTCGCTTTGCTGCAGTTTTTGAATAAATTCTGCTCCACTTGTATAACCGTCAACATCCACTTTTATTCTTTTCATTTCTGCAAACCGAAAAATACTTTGTTCCAATTTATAAATAAATTGTATATCATCATCACATATTGCTACTTTTATCATTGTATATCCTGTAATTTATTTTCCTCTCTATTTCAGGATTTCCTGCAGCCGCGCATCTGTATGCAGGAGTTCCTTCGCACGATCCCTATATTGCTGCTCATGCAGATACGTATAGCGGAACGGTTTGATCGACGGTGCCAGATCAACTGCTTTCTCAAAATCCTCCCTCCGAAGATCCAGTGTTTTTACATAATCCCAGAACCCCGTCTGCGTAAAAATCGTGTCTACCCTCCGGTAACGATGATCCTGCACAACACTCATCAGATAGGTTGCAATGCCAACCTGAATCCCATGAAGCTGCGGATGCTCAAGCATCTTGTCCAGCGCATGGGAAATCAGATGTTCGCTGCCGCTTGTTGGTGCACTGCTGCCCGCAATCTCATTTGCAATTCCGCTCATCGCAAGAGAATCCAGAAGTTCCTTTAAAAACAGATCATCCTGTATCGAAGTAAACGGTGTGCGCACAAAACTGTTGACTGCTTTCTTTGCAATCATGACAGCAAAATCGTTGACTTTTCCGTACCCATGTTCTTCCTCAAAAATCCAGTCATACAGTGCCGTAATTTTTGATACCATATCGCCGATTCCGGAATATAAAAATTTCTCCGGTGCACTGCGGATAATCCTTGTATCCACCACAATCCCATATGCAAGTTTTGCCGGAACGGACTTGCGGCGTCCTTCTACCAGAAGGGAAGCACTGGCACTTGAAAAGCCATCGCTCGATGCCGATGTCGGAATGCTGATAAATGGCAGATTTCGCAGAAATCCACAATATTTCGCACCATCAATCACTTTTCCGCCACCGATGCCGATGACTGCCTGCGTCTTCGCCGGCATGGAAAATGCAAGACTGGTCAGATCTTCCAACCGCACGGTATCAAGTTCCTGATATTCTAAAATATCAATGTCCTCCTGCTGCAATGCTTCCATAACGGTAGAACCAAACATTTCTACAAGACCGTTTCCAAATAATACAACTACTTTCTGTAACTGTAACTCTTTTAAGTAAATCCCCAGATTGTCCAATGCACCCGCACCGATCTTTAAAAGTGCCGGAATGGAAATGTGTTTTCCTGCCATAATAAATGTTCTCCTTCTCATTCTCTTTTCTATTGATTTTAGTATAAACAAAGGTTCCTGAAATTACAATCAGTTCCCCGAAAAAAAACACACGCTTCTCTTTACAATTATGGGTAAGAAAAAAGACGATTTCCTGCGAAACCGTCTTTTTCTTATTAAAAATTTTGACGAAACTCCTGTAAATTTACTTTGTCACTTTGATCGTCATCTTTACCGTCTTTGTCTTTCCGTTCTTTAAAGTGACTTTTACTTTCACAACTGCTTTGCCAGCTTTCTTTGCGACAATTGTACCATTTTTATTCACTGTTACAACCGGCTTTTTGGAAGATGTATAAGTGATCTTCTTTACATTTTCCATGTTCAGACCCTTATCAAAAGTAACTTTTGCCTTCTTTCCGTTTGCAACCGTTTTCTTGGTATCCTTTAATGCAACACTCTTTAAGATTTTACTGCTCAGGGCTTTTGCATCCTTCTCATTCAGCAGTACATAATCACCGGCATCTTTGGTATCCGCTGTCACAGTTCCGTCTTTGGAAACCTTATAAGTTCTGCTGCTGATCAGGACTTTTTCTCCTGTCTTTTTATCAACTTTTACAAGTGTCAGCTTTTTGCCTGCCTGCAGATCCTTCGCATTGACAGATACGCTGTTCATCACTTTGCCGGAAGCGTTCTTTGTTGTCTGGGTAATCGTGATGTCGCTGGTTCCTGCCTCTTTGACTAATTTTGCAACCACATCTGCTGAAATTGTAGTCTTCTTTGTCTCGGAAGTATTCTTTACTGTTTTTTCCAGCTGTGCCCGGGCATCTGTCACTTCTCCCTTATCGTTCTTTTCAACGGTAAGTGTCGCATTTGTATCTTTTGCAATATTCTCAAATGTTTTGTCCGTTTTCCGGGTTTCCGATGGTTTTGTATCTGGTGTTGTATTTCCGGTATCCGGTGTTGTTGTGCTGCCGGAATTTCCACCAGAGGTACTGCTGCCGGAGGAAGAATTTCCGCCATTATTTCCACTCTGGCTGGTCTGTTTTACCGCAATCAGACCATCGGCATCTGCTTTTGCAGCTTCTGCATCACTGATCATTGTTCCTTTGAACGCATCAAAGTAAAGTACCGATTCCACATCTACCGCGGAACCTGCCGGGTTGGAATTACACCAGAGTCCGAATGCCTGCACATCTTTTAAAGCATCCCCACTAAGTTTTCCACCCATCTTCCCTTTAAAAGCGGAGAATGGAACGGTTACTTCATAGGCATCTTCTGTCTTCGCAAGATTGGTCAGATATACTTCATACTCTTCTCCTCCTGCCTTGATCTGTACAACAACCTTCTGCCCTTTTCCATCAAGTTTTGTCCAGAATTTCAATGCATTATAGGCTGAAAAATCTGTATTGCCCAGACTTGCATTTACCAGACCCGTCCAGACTTCCGAACCGGTTGTTTTTAATTTGTAATTAAATGCAGCACCATATGTACCGTCTGCCTTATGCTCCTGATCCAGCGTAAAGGACGAACTGCATCCAGCGGCAGAATTTCCACCGTAAGCTGCATCCAGAAGTCCATTACTCCCGACATAGTAGTCAAAATTTTCCAGCACACCTGCCGGAGCTTTGTCCTTTTCTTTTCCGATACTCAGATTTGTGATCGTGGACAGTTCTTTTCCATCTGCAACAAGTGTAATGGATGCTACATCTGTTTTTCCGATCTGATCCATTTCCTTTTGTGTCAGCTGCGCCGTATAGAATCCGTCGGAGCCTTTTGCAGCCGGCAATGTCAACTGTTTGCCTTTTGCCGTATCCTTTACAACAAACGATACCTCACCGGCATTGGAAACACTTGCCTTTAACACAGTTGGCTTTAAAATCGTATCCATATCAAACGGTGCTACCATGTATCCGCTGACATCTTTGTAATTATCCGTCTTTACTCCTGCGTACTTATCGATATTTCCATAGAAATTCGTACCGTTTCCAAATACTGAATCCTCATTGTTGTAGTAAGAAATGAAATCATTGATCATTTCCTGTCCCATGGTATCACTGTATTTATACGGCACATAGAAATTGGTATCGCTGAAATTTGCCCATACCATATAATATGGCATGTCGTTTTCCTTTGCGATATCATTCACTTTCTGATACCAGTTCACACCCGACTTTGCCTCACTGACCGGATTATTTTTTACAAGAAGCCCTTCGTTATCACTTCCATCCTTTTTCATCACACGTACACCGGTCTCCGAAATCGCAGCCAGCTTGTTATGCTGTTTTGCAAGCGATGATACAACCTGACAGGTCTGATCCAGATGATCAAAGAATGAAGTATCACTCTCTGCCGGATAAGTATTAAAATCGTTGTAATAATCAAATGCCAGAATATCTACATAGGCATCTCCCGGATAACGCGACATATACTCCGCCTCGGTCTCCAGCGGTCCGTTTGGTGAATACACATAAAGCATATTATGTACCCCTTTGGATTCCAGATACTCTCTGGTATATGCATACAGACTCTTATAACTTTCCGCCGTGTTTCCAGTTCCCCACCAGAACCATCCGCCGGTATTCTCATGCAGTGGACGGAAGATGACCGGAATATTTGATTCCTGTAATTTATTCGCATAGGTTGCAATGGTATCCAGATAAGCCGTAAAGACCTTATTCTTTTCTCCTCCTGGCAGAATCTTTTTTAAGCTGTCCCCGGACAGATCTTTGGATTCGTTGAAATTACAGTCAAAGAAATCGTAGGTTCCATCCCCATTGTCTTTGATCTTCGCGCTTGTGAAGTTTGGCATATGTGCAGATAATGTGACGATTGCTCCATTCTCTGCTGCCTTTTTGCTGTAATTGATGGAATTTTCCAGTGCAGATTTTGCATCTGTTCCACCTGCCTCGCTTCCAAACAGTGCAAGGGAATCGATTCCAAAAATACCGCTGACAGAACCGGTCACATCATGGACATCTCCTAACTCATCCTTTGTTCCAACCGAACGGCTGACATCATTCTGATGACCAAACAGTACCTGATCGCTCTCGGTCAGTCCCTGTAAATATGCATACAATGCCTTTGCGCTATTGCTGGCATCCGGATCTGTCATGGTCAGGATTTTATCTGTTGCTTCTGTTTTTGCCTGTGTTCCGTCTGTATTCGGTGTTGCGGTAATTGTCACAAAATCACCACTGGCATCCTTCTGGGAAAGTATCAGATTATCCAGATAAACATCCCCTGCAAAGGAACTGTTGGCTCCGATAAGTCCGATTGTCAGATCATCCATTGGTGTGGCAGATGGAGAAAATCCTAAAGTAACTGTAACTTTCTTATATCCGTTTCCTGCATCTGCTGCCTCGGACGAATCTATGCTGGTATCTTTATTGATTCCGCTATTGGAGAAAAATTTTATCTTGGAAATATTACTGTTTTCCGGATAAATCAAATCCACACTCACCTGATTATAATTGCTGATATCAGCCGGTGTCTCCGGTGTGAATTTCACTTTTGCCTCACTCCATGATTCGCCGGAGTTGGCTGTATAATCCAAGCTTACTTTTAATCTTCCGTCTCCGCCATTTGCATCATAGGAACATTTCGGAGCAGCATTTTCTTCTCCACCGTGGAAATACTGATATCCGGTTTCGCCTGCCCACAGATTTACCTGGAATTCATCATTTAAATCAGAAAGAACGGTTGGCTCCTGTTTGGTCAGTTCCTGTTTATCGCTTGATAAATTTGTAAGAACTACATTTGAAAATGTCACAGTTCCCTTAAATCCGGTTCCCACAAGGACGAATTCAACATCCATCAATGTATCCGGTGTTATTCCTGAAAACTTTACTTTCAGATCAGCTGAATACTTCTCCCCATCTTTCGTAAAAGAATCCTGCTGCAGCCACTGGCAATCCGTACTGTTGTTCCATCCCCAATCTGATCCCAGTTTTGTTACACCCTGGATATTCAGATGCGCTTTATCTGCAGCCAGCGACTGATAGGATGCTTCATCCAGTGTTACCTTTGCAGTTAATTCATACTCTTCATTCACATTTCCCAACGAGCCATTGATGGAATTATCATATGCAAAAGTAATTTTTCCTGCACCATTCCAGTCTTCTTCTTGCAATCCTGAAAAATCAATGGTTTCTGTTGTTTTTGCGTTCTCATTTTTGTACAGTTCTGTACGTGTTACTGTTGGTGCTGACGCTTCATTTGTTTCCGCCGCATACACAATCTCATTCTGTAAAAATGTGCACGCCTCCGGTGTCAGCGACCCCATCATTGCTGCTGCCAGCGTGATGGCAACAATCTGTTTTCCTACCCTTCTCATGTTTTTGCTCTACCTTTCCTTTCTTCTCCATTTTAGTTGCAAAAACCTTCCAGCACTCTCCATCTATCCGGTTTCACTTAATAAAAAAGCAATTGCACGCTGCTTCCCATATTTCAGGGAGAGGGTACTGCATACTTGGGGAGTGCAGTAAAAATATGGGAACCAGTGTGCAATTGCTTTATTTATTTGATAAATTCAGTATATCACAAAGTAATTTTAAGTCAATATTTAGTTAATATAAAATTAAATATTGTAAAGTATTACTTAATTTAATGTTTTTTAATCTTTTTTTAATCTTTTAATTGGGCACTTTGCCAAGGGGCGAAAGTACCAGTTCCTTATTAATTGAAAAAAGCACCTGTAAAACAGATTATGTTCTGCTCTACAGGTGCTAATATCGTGCAAGTTCTTTTAAGCTGCCTTCCAAAGAATAACCCCCTCTTTTTGTACATTCTTATAAAATGGAAGCACTTCCCCCACTTTTTCATATTTTCTTCTTTAATATCAATGATAGAAAAAATCTTATCATAACGTACCATTTTTTCTGCACCTATTCCATATTTTCTTTTTCATAAGATTCCACCAGTCAAAGAACAATTCAAAAATTAAGGGGACGATCAAAACCATCCCCTTAAAAATTTTAAATATAATTAATCAATTTTTCTTAACATTGCCAAGTCAAGGTTACACCAGTCATTTGCTCCTGCTACAGAATAAACCCCGATCTCCAACGTATGATTTGTAACAACAATCTTGTCTATACTAAAAATATTCCAATTAATGTCACTTGTTTCAATCGTGGTATCAAGCTCACTTCCTCCATAATTTTTTGCATAAAGTTGTAAAACATCCTGTTTCCCATTTGTCTTTGCCCAAATTGAGAATTTATATGTTCCATTCGGAATATTTGTATACGTTTTATATACAGAACACGAATACTCTTTATCATCCCAAAATGTTAATTTGTAATCTCCATCATATGCATCACCATATTCTGTTCTTACAGTATTTTCATCTGACGAATCACTTGTCCATACATTCCATCCACTCGGTGAAGTAGTTATCCCATTCTGTTCAAAACTGATATTTGTCAATAAATTTTCACACGGTTTATTAAGCACCTTAATAGAATCTAATGCATTTCCCTGAAAATTAAACAACGTCATGTTATCCCATGTATTACTTGGCGTTACGGTATCATTTTTATACGCAACCCCTGCAGATGTAGCATATGTTCCGCCTTCTACAGGTATCCATTCTGGTTCCCAATAAAAATATCCAATACCTTTGTCATCTGGTACATTTAAAATGATTGATTCCAGATCATTCATAAATTCAAATTGTCCTTCTACTGTTGCAGGATATCCTCCAACTTCTTCATCTCCACTAATGAATACATTTCCTTCACCATCACCATCTTCCGTTGTCCATGCATACGCAGTTTCTACAACACACACTTCTTTATTATAGGTGGTCGCCAAGTAATTCAAATTATACTGAAGCCCCTCCATGGTTCCATGCCACATTGGATAATAAGATAATCCAAATACATCAAAATCCAAGTTTGGTGACTCTTTCAATAATCCACCAAAATACCAGGTATACAACTGATTTTTTCCACCCTGATCCAGATGAAGCATAATTTTGGTACTTGATGCAGCAGAAGCACGTACTCCAGAAATTGCAGATTCTAAAAGACCCGCTAATCCGGAAAAATCCTCATTCGTCCCTATTTTGCCATCTTCATGAAGAATCCCCGATGATATTTCATTTTATCCTTTTACCCCTCCGGCAACCAATCCATTCTGAATAAATCGCTGTAAGCACATAAAGATGATCATGATCGGCAGGGATGAAATCACTGCTGCTGCAGCAAACAAAGTCCAGTGCGCAGCAAACTGATCACTGATAAAGGACTGCAGTCCGAGTGCAAGCGTCATTTTTCCCGGTGTCTGCAAAAAGATTGAGGTAATCACATATTCACTGTATGTTGCAATAAACGAAAACAGGAAGATCACGGCAAGCTGTGGCATTGCAAGCGGGATGATGATCTTATAAAAAACCTGGAATTCATTTGCTCCATCCACCATTGCAGCTTCATCCAATTCCACCGGAAGTCCATCGATATAAGATTTAAGTAACCAGATATTGTAAGCACTTCCACCTGCAAGCACAAGAATGAGTGCAAAGCTGTTGTCCACCAGCCCGAACTTATAAATTAAAATATAGTATCCGGCAACTGCCATGCTGTTTGGAAACACCTGTAATATCAAAAGTGCCATCAGCCCATATTTTCTTCCCACAAACCGCAGTCTTGCAAACGCATACGCTGCAAGTGAAGTAAGCACAAGTTGTATGATTGCTACAATAAAGCAAAACTTCAGGGAATTAAAAACCCAGATTCCAAAATCCGTTTCCCGAAACAGTTCCACATAATGTTCAATGCTGAATTTTTCAGGGAACAATGAGGACAGGAAAAAGCTGTCACCCGCGGAAAAAGAGGACATAACAATCCATATGACCGGAAACAGCACCACGATCATCGTGATCCATATGACCACCCTGCTTCCCCACAGTGTCCGTTGTTCTGAGGCGGATATTTTCTTTTTATTTTTCATTTAATCAACCTCCTTAAATGAGCCGGACAGCCGCATATTAATCAGCGTAAATGTTCCGACAATGATAAAGATCAGCACACTGAACGTTGCAGACAGTTCATACCGGTTCGACCATGTGGTCATCTTATAGGTGGTACTGGCAAGGATATCCGTATAACCCGCAAACTGGTTATCCACTCTCGCTGGTCCACCTTGTGTAATCATATATATATTTCCAAAATTGTTAAAATTAGCCGCAAACGAGGAAATTACAAGAGGAATGGAAAGTTTTGTCACCATCGGCAATGTAATGCTCTTAAAGCACTGAAATTTTGATGCCCCATCCATTTTAGCCGCCTCATAGTATTCACCAGAAATCGCCTGTAGTCCGCCAAGACAGACATTCATCATATAGGGAAATCCCAGCCACACATTCACGATAATCAGCCCAACCCTTGCCCAGAATGGATTGGTCAGCCACGGTACATTCCAGGCAATACCGATTGTATGCAGTAAATTATTGATTCCACCATACTGCTCATTTAGCAGGCCCTGCCATGCGAGGATTGCAATCGTAGATGGCAATGCCCACGGCACAATCAGTACTGCACGGTAAATTTTTGATTCTTTCATATGCGGATTGTTTAACAAAATGGCAAGAATCAGTCCCATTGCATAGGAACCTGCCGTACTTAACAGCGCAAAACAAATCGTCCACCCAAGTACCGGGAAAAACACATTTTTAATACTTCCGGAAAATACGGTCAGATAATTTTCCAGACCCACAAACGTGTAATCTGTCAGATGATACATGTTGTAATTAGTAAAAGATAAAATCACCGTATAAATAATTGGCAGACATGTCACCAACAGAATCGAGATCAGTGCCGGTGCCAGATAAGTATACCCAAGCGCATTCTTTTTCTTTCTCATGCCATCACTACTTTCCTGAATTCATCAATTCAATCGCTTCTTTCAACTGCGTAACCATATTTTTGGCAGCTTCCTCTGGTGTTTGCTCCCCAGACCACATCGAACGGATATTGTTTGTGTGGATACTCCAGAGCTGTCCCATTTCTGATACGGTCGGCATCGGCTCTCCATCATTGATCTGCTCGACAAATGCCTGTGTGTATGCATTACTCTGGATCTCATCAAGTTTCTGATCTGCCAGTTTTGCCGGTATACGGTCACCCGCCTCATACATGCCAAGTGCACCGTTTTCCATCAGATAGGAAATAAAATCCCATGCTGCATCCTGATTTTTACTGCTGTTGCTCACAAAACTTACCTGTGTACCCACCGGGGTCACAAACGGCTGTCCGTGGAAAGTTGGCATTTTTGCTACAGCAAATTTAGTTCCTGCAGAGGTAAAACCGTCAATATCCCATGGTCCACCAATATAATAAGCACATTTTCCGTTCTGGAAATTACTTCTTGCGATATCGGCTGTCACATCTGCCGTGATCAGTTTATATTTATTGCACAGGTCATTGATAAAGGCATAGGCTTCCACACTGCCCTCATTATCAAGACCGATGTCTGCCGTGTCATATGCCCCATCCTGATATTTAAAAATATAACCTCCGCAGGCTCTCACAAAACCAAGATCGTAGTATATGCTTGTTGCATCAAACTGTACACCTCCGTCTGCGGCTGCCTGATCGACCAGTTCTTCCCATGTTTTTGGAACTTCCGATACAAGATCTGTGTTGTAAAACAGTGCAGTAGTCTCTACGGAAAGTGGTGCTGCATATCGTTTTCCATCTACATAACATGCCTGGATGGCTGCATCGGAAAAATCCTGATCCGCATACAGATCCTGTGGCACTTCTGCAGTAAGATCTGCGTTTACATAATCTGCAAGCTGGTCATTTGGAATCCCCACCACAGCATCCGGTCCGGAAGCACTTTTTACTGCCTGTGCAAACTGCTGGACAGATGGAGACTGGTGAATGACTTCTACCTTTCGTCCGTTCTTTTCTCCCCATTCATCTGCATATTTCTGAATGGTATCCACTTCCACGTTCATGTTCGTCCAAATCACGAGTTTTTCCCCAGAAGCTTCCCTTTTTCCGGTTCCAGTTCCACTTCCACAGCCAGTCAACATTCCCACTGCCATTGTTACAGCCAGCACAGCTGTTATTAATTTTTTCTTCATATGATTGCCCTCCTTTACATTGTTTTCATGTTTATCAGCGCGCTGTTTGCGTTTCCATTTTCGTCAAACAATGCCATATTTGCCATGGCATTTCCTGCTGTCATCTTGTCTTTCATGTACTTGCTGCCACTCTTACTTGCCCACGTACAGTCCGGTATTGGCAACCATGCCGGTTCCCAGTAAAACACGCCGATGCCTCTTTTATTGTTTACACTTCTTACCGTTGCAAACAAATCCCGCAAGAATGCTTCCTGCCCCTGCTGTGTTGCCGGGTATCCAGTGATTTTTTCATGCTCCTTCGAATAAACGATTCCGTTGCAGCCAAATGTTTCCGTAGTATAACCAATCGAAGTCTCTGCAACAAGTACATCTTTGTCATACCGGCTGCTGATATCATTCATATTATCCAGAAGAAGTGAAAGACTTCCGTTCCAGTGCGGATAATACGACATTCCAATAATATCAAAATCCAGCGCATACGATGAAACCTGATCAAACCACTGTCGATACATTTTATTATCCGTTCCGAAATCCAGATGCAATACGATCCTTGCGTCCGGACACTCCTCGCGCACCCCTTTAATCCCTGCCTGCAGAAGATGTGCCATATTTTCGGTCTGTTCGATGTAACCGTCCGGCCACAACAGCCCTTTTGTAATCTCATTTCCAACTTGCACCATAGTCGGCACAAGCTTGTGGTTTTTCAATGCCTTTAACGTATCTACGGTATGCAGATACACCGCCGTTTCCAGTGCCTCTCCGCTTAATTCTTTCCAGGCTTTCGGTTTTACCTGTTTGGCTGGATCTGCCCAGAAATCACTATAATGGAAATCAAGCATAAAATCCATACCGCTTTGTACAGTTCTTTCTGCGATCTCAATGGTGGTCTCCAGATCATTTCCACCTCCCCCGTAAGAATTTCCGTTTTCATCGTAGGGATCCGGCCAAATCCGAATCCTTACGTTATTGGCTCCGCATGTCTTTAAAATTGCAAACAGATCTTCTTTTTTCCCGTTCAGCCGATAGGACGCACCATAATGTTCCAGTTCTTTCACCATGGAAATATCCATACCCTTAATAAATTTCATAACTACTCCTTCACAAGTGTAATATCATCAATGGTTCCCCAGCCGCCCGGTGCTGTTGCCACGTGTGCTCCTACTGTGATTGCTCCGTCCGTTGGCGTAATGCCCGGGATTTCCACCGTATACCAGTTAACATACCCCTGCAATTTGCCATCTGCTTTTACCTCTTCGCCATCCACGAGCGCATAAAAATATACGGTCGGATTTTCATCCCCGGCTGCATCACCCTGAATATGAGCGGTTAGTTTGTAGGTGCCATCCTCAAGTCCACTCACTGTCTGTTTCATGGAAAAATCCACCGGATTGTTTCCTGAATAAAAATGCAGTGACTGTGCACCTGTAAAACAGTCTGTCTCACGATCATAAACATCTAACTCCTCTGTAACATCATTGTTGTTTGTCACCGTCCATCCGGAAAAATCTGGTTCTTCAAAACTTCCATTGATCAGATAATTTCCGTTTTCATCTGGCGTACCTGTTGTATTTTCCTTCTGTTCTGCGGCAGCAACTTCTGTGCCTCTCTCCTCTTCAATGTTCTCTGTTTCTGTAGCTTTTTGTGTTTCCTCCGCATCAGCATTAATACCAGATGTGTTTCCACATCCTGACAATGCTACTGCCATGCTCGCTACAAGGACTGCATGTAATAACTTCCTTTTCATAAATGTTCCCCCTTTTCCAAATTAAATCTTTACTAATTTTCAAGTAAATTGTTTACTTATTAAGAATGTATCATCTAAGCCTAATAATGTCAATACTCACAAATACACTTTTCACTATATTGCCAATTTTTATTTTTGTATTTTATGCAATATATACAAAAAAGGCACAAAAAAAGATGTCCGCAATCGAACATCTTTTTTTCAACAACTCTTCCGGAAAACTGGAATTCCATTTACAAACACCAGCTTGGTTACGCGTCCGCCATATAGTACCCTGTTTCGCAACAGATCAAGCGCGGTTTCACAGATACATGGAATATCAATATGAATAGTAGTAAGGGGTGGTGATAAATACTTTGCAATATTCACATCATTGATGCTAAAAACCGCCACCTGCTCCGGAATCTGTATATTGCCTTCATTTAAAGCCTGTAGCACACCCACCGCCAGTGTGTCACTTGCCACACAAAGTGCTGTTGGCAGTATCTCTTTTTTAAGCAGTTCTTTTCCCATGCGGTAGCCATCATCCACCGTAAATCTCTCGGAAATGAAAATGTACTCCTCATTGAGACACCCATAGTATGCAGTGCTCTGTCGAAATGACCACTCCCGGATATCCATGGAAGGTTTTCCGGTGTCAATATTTCTATCACTGCCCCCGATAAATCCAATCCGTTTATGTCCTTTTTCCACAAAGTAATCAACCATCTGTGTCACAAACGAATCCATATTGGGCTTCACGGCATCAAAAAGTTTTTCATCCGGGGATGTGCCGATAAACACGCCCCTTTTGCACCGTTTATACAAAGCATTGATTTCTTTTCTGGTGAGCCATCCAATCGCAATAAAGGCACTTAGATCTTTCGGAACATGATCCATGCCGTCCTTTCGGTCATAGATACTGAGCTGAATATTCATCTTTTTCGCCTGCTTTATTATCTCATCCTTTACCCCGTGGTAAAAGACATCTTCAAGTTCATCCTCGTGGTCAACAAAATACAGCAATGCCACATTTTCGATCTTGGGATAGATTACTCTCTTTTTATATCCGATTTTCTCTGCTGTGGCAAAGATCGCCTCTCTTGTCTCATCACTAACAGAGATTCCCTCATCATAATTGAGTACCCGTGAAACTGCTGAGCTCGAAACCCCTACCATTTCTGCAATTTCTTTAATTGTTGCCATACAATTCCTCCAATGTTTTCATGGATTTCTTTATTGATAAATTCTGTTATAATTATTTTACATAAATATTTTACTTTGTCAAACAAAGTTTTGCACATAAAAAAGGCATACATTCCTCAAAGGATCATGTATGCCTTTACAAACCGTTACCCAGTCTTATTTCGTAGAAACCGTAGAAGCAACAAATTCCAGATTTCCCTCCATCTCAACCTTACCATAGCCATACGGAAGAATAAAATGATCTCCCTTCTTCACGCTGGTATGGTTTAAGAGTCCGTTTCCTTCTACCACGCTGACGATCAGGAACGGATATTCCTGCTCAAATTCAGCCTGACCTTCGACTTTCATGTGGAATACCTGATAGTACTTGCACTCGATCAGCTTCTGCAGTTTGTTTGCCTCTGCCTCACCGGTCTTTATCATGCACTCAGAAAGCGGTGCTGCCGGAACTTTGATGACATCGAGACTCTGCTGAATGTGAAGCTGACGCGGCTTCCCATTGGAAAGACGGTCATAATCATAAACACGGTACGTAATATCACTATTCTGCTGGGTTTCAAGGATGGTGATACCGCCTTTGATCGCATGCACGGTACCCGGATCAATCTGAATAAAGTCACCTTTCTTTACCGGAACTTCGCGGATCAGCTCACTCCAGCGTCCGTTGTGTACCATGTCTTCAAGTTCTTCGTGTGTCTTTGCATTGTGTCCGATAACAAGCTTGGAATCCGGCTCACAATCAAGGATATACCAGCACTCCATCTTGCCAAGAGAACCGTTTTCATGCTCTGCAGCATAGGTATCATCCGGATGTACCTGAATACTTAAATCCGCCTTTGCATCAATAATCTTGATCAGCAGCGGGAATACCTTCCCCTGTGTATTTCCAAAGAGTTCTCTGTGTTCCTCCCACAGATCGGATAATTTCTTTCCCTTATACGCACCGTCTGCAATCGTACAGGTTCCGTTTGGATGTGCTGCGATTCCCCAGCATTCTCCGATGTCATCGCCCTCGATGGAATATCCATACTCTTCACGAAGCTTTGTACCACCCCAGATATTGTGGGTAAATACCGGCTCCATAAAGAGGATCTGCTTATACGGCTGGTTACAACTTAAATTTTCTCCATTCATTCTCATTACCTCTCTGTACCAGTATGCGGAATCTTTTGCAATCCTGCGCTGGGTTGTGTAGTCTACATAAACAAGTCCAAAACGTTCTTTGTAACCTTCTGCCCACTCGAAGTTATCCAGAAATGTCCAGAGGAAATATCCGATAACCGGCATTCCCTCGTTAATCGCACGCTGTACCGCTCCAAGATATGCATCCAGAAACGTAATCCTCTCTCTGTCGTGCACCTGTCCGTCTGCGGAAATATTGTCAAGATCCGACATCCCGTTTTCCGTAATATAAAGCGGCAGTCTGTAACGCTCGGTAAGGAAACGGATGCCATAGTAAAGTGCCTCCGGTGTCACCGGCCAGCCGGTTCCTGTCTTTGCTGTGCCCGGTGCACGGTCCACATACTCCGGGTCTCCATCCGCTCCACAGCGGATCATGTAACCGTTGTAAATATTCTGTCCCACGAAATCAAGTGGCTGATGAATCAGCTGCATGTCTTCTTCGGTAATCTCCGGAAGATAGTCTGCAAACTTCTCCAGCCCCTCTTTCGGATACTCTCCTAAAAATACCGGATCGGAAAACCATGCCACATTCCAGGTCCAATTATCCATCGGATTTTCAAATCCAAAGTACACTTTCTTTGCTGCTGCGATATCATCGGCACTCTCTGTCGCCGGATATGCAACGCCACAAGTCGGAGCATATCCAACCCGTATCTTCTGTTTTGCATATTTGCGCAGATTGATGACCGCCTGACCATGTGCTCTCATCAGATTGTGTGCCATCTGAAAAGTCTCCGGAATGGAATATTTCATTCCCGGTGCATGTACCCCATTTAAGTGTCCCAGTCCAATCGCACACTGCGGCTCATTGATCGTGATAAAATCACTGCACAGATCGGAGAAATTTTCAGCAACAACTTTTGCATATTCACCAAACCACTGTACCACCTCATCGTTCAGCCAGCCGCCTTTTTTAAACAGCTCATACGGAAATTCCCAGTGAAACAGCGTAATAAACGGACGAATTCCATTTTCTTTCATGCAAAGAATCATATCACGATACATCTGCACAGCTTTCTCGTTGACCTTCCCGGTTCCCTCCGGAAGAATCCGCGACCAGCTGATGGAAAATCGATAATTTTTAATTCCAAGCATACGCATCAGTGCAAAATCTTCCCGGTACCGATGCATATGATCGCAACAAACCTCTGCGGTCTGGTGTTCGTATACTCTGCCCGAGCGTGCAAACTCATCCCAGATATTTTTTCCCCTGCCATCTTTTGCATCGGTTCCTTCTACCTGATAGGCGCTGCTTGCCACACCCCAGACAAAATCTTTTGGAAACATTCCATTCCTCCTTTTATTTTTCCGATGTGATTACAGAAATCAGCTCAAATGCGGCTGGCATTGTCTCATCCCCAGAGATCAGGCGCACCTCCACCGTATGGATACCGTTTGCACCGTGAACCATAACCGGAGTGAGTGTCAGGGAATCGCCCCAATCCTCATCAAAATTTGCATCCAGTGTCACCGCATGTACCTCATCGTGATCAACGATGACAAGCGCCACCGGTGCCGGCTGCGTCACACAGCGCTTAAACTGCACGGCAATCTCACTTCCCTGTACTGTAAATGTAAGAGATGAGCCTTTTTCTTTTGCCGCCCAGCCGTTCTTAAAACAGTCTTTGACTTCTTCCTGTACTCTGGTATCTTTGACAAAGCCGTAATTTTCAGGCTCATAGTTACGATTATCCAACCGAACTGCTTTCTCATAGCAATTCTGTGTCAGCGGTGCAGGAAACTCCGGCTCTTCATCATCCGTCTGTGCCATGCGGATTTTATCCAAAGCATAGGTAATCACAGATGCAACCAGCTCATGCCCTTTGTCGTTTGGATGCAGATCATCCTCTGTAATCTCGCGGTTTGGAATCCGCCCCGCAACGACCTCCGGATAAATACTGCTCTGCATGCTGACCGCCGGAAGATTGTAGTGTCTGGCTATCTGTGCATGCATAATCTGTGCATTACCACCGTTGTTATAATAGACATTGTGCACCAGCATCACGGCCGGCTCTTTTTTATCCTGCCATACGCGGCGCACCAGTCCCTCATAGGTCTCGCGGAAAAATTCTGTAGAATCATCATTGACAGAAAATTCTATAATGACAAAATCCGGCTCATGAGAAAGCAGATCGGACTCTGCACGGGCGGTTCCAAAATGCGATGTCGTTCCACCGATTCCGGCATTGATATAATGAAATTTGGCCTGCGGAAATGTTTTCTCCCACCACTGAAATACGCGGTAAGCATAACACAGCTCCGGTGCGGATGCAAGACATCCCTGCGTGATCGAACCACCAAGGAAACCAATGTTTAATGTTTCCCCGGCCTCTGCCCTTGCCATTAATTTTTTCATCCGGTACAGATTGCCCGGATTGGAAATACCTCTTTCATATTCAATCTGCATTGTTATACTCCTTATATAATGTAATCAATTTTTTTAAAAATTGATTACATATCCCAAATCTCCTCTCCGAGGCTTTCGATGAATGCGGTAAGTTCCTTACTCATCTGTTCTGCCTCCGGAATACGGATATGTCCCGGTGTTCCTTTTCCGTTCTGTGAATACAGGAAATGGTGTACCCGCGGACTGTTTACTGTTTTGCACACTTCCTCAATGGAAATGTCCCAGTTTTCGTTATGTTCCAATATTGTGGTTGTCAATATAAAGGTTGCCTTCGGATATACTCCCATAAGATGCTCTAAAAATCTGCGGTAATGCTGCCGCCAGTTTTCGGAACGTGCACTGTTATAATCTTCTGCCATATAATCATCCGGGTGGTTATCATTCTGCCCGAATGCAAAAATCACAACATCTGGTGTATAACGTGAAAAATCCCATGGTTTTACTTCACTGAGTTCCGGCTGGTATTCTATTTTATCATAACAGGATTCTATTCCCAGATAATCCGGCGCCATAAACCAGCCGGTTTTGTCAAGAAGGGCGATACCACCCTGTGAACTGTCATGCAGCTGTGCATGCAGATTTCGCGCGGTCATCCACGCATAAGAATACCAGCTGTTTGAATATTCCCCATCGTGCTCCGGATCCGGTTTTCCTACATAATCCACAGCTTCTGATACCTCACCGCAGGAAACGCTGTCCCCGAAAACTTCGATTTTACGGGACGGAAGCGGTGCCGGAGTAAGTACCTCGGCATCGCTTCCCAATTCAAATCCCAGTAATGTGACGATATGGCAGGAATCCATTCTTTTAAAAAGAGTGAGGGTATGCTCTGTAGGCTCAAGACCTTCTGCAATCACATATGTTTTTGCATCGGAATCTGAGGTGAGTAAGAACTGTCCCTGCTTTCCGTCTAATATATATCCCATCCGGCTCGACCAGTAAGCACGCTTGTTTGCCAGTGTCACGGAAATTTCTGTTCCGGTAAAACGAATCTGTACAAAGCTCGCCGCATAGACAAGCACTGGTGCTTTCGGATCATCAAAATCAATTCTTCCACAATATTGTAATCTCTTGTCGTCCGGTGAAATATGCATAATTATCTCCTTCCGATTTCTGTATCTGCAGATGTTACAACACTGTTTGTTTTTATATAATCTACAATCTCATCCAGTTTTGTAAATGCCAGGCCAACGTAACTGTCTGCTGCACCATAATAGATCGCGATCTTTCCGGATGCACTGTCGTGAATGGTTGCACATGGGAAGCATACGTTCGGAACGAAACCTCTCTCCTCATACCACTCTTCCGGAGTCAGAAGGAAATTCTCACAGCGATACTTCACGATGGAAGGATTATCAATGTCAAGGATTGCCCCACCGATGGAGTAAACATATCCGTTACATGTACCGGATACCCCATGATAGAATAAGAGCCATCCCTCGGAAGTCTCGATTGGAGCAGCACCACCGCCGATCTTTAAGGACTCCCACCATTCGCTTCCTTTGCCCATGACATGTCTGTGTTTGCCCCAGTATACCAGATCCGGGCTTTCACTTAAGAAAATGTCACCAAACGGTGTATGACCACTGTCTGAAGGACGGGAAAGCATCATGAAGTTTCCATTGATCTTTCTAGGGAACAGCACGGCATTACGGTTGAATGGGAGGAACGGATTCTCAATCCGTGTAAACGTCTTGAAATCTGTTGTTTTTGCCATGCCGATTGCTGCTCCGTAGAAATCCTGACACCAGATGATATAATAGGTGTCTTCTACTTTTACAAGTCTTGGATCGTATGCATAGATTGGCATAAACGGCTCGCCGTTTTCATCCACAAACGGAATCTTGTTTTCTTCAAAATCCCAGTGGATGGCATCTTTGCTGTGTCCAAGATAAATATATGGAATACCATTGGTCTGCTCTCCACGGAACACACCGATGAAAGCATCACCATATGGCATAACCGCACTGTTAAAAATTCTTGCAACACCCTTTAACGGATTTCTTCCGATAATCGGGTTTTCACTGTATCTCCAGATCGGGGCTCCGTTCTGAGGTCCTTGTGGTCTCTCCTGCCATGGTACATTTGGTACCGGAGCTGTCAGCATCTTTACTTCACTCATAATCAACTCTCCTCTTATTTATGATTTTTTAAATACTCTAAGTTCTTCTTAATCAGGTCGCATCTCTGCTGTACACACAGTACACTTCTTCCCGGATCCTGTGGTGTATTAAATACATAATCAATCAGACGGTCAATCGTTGTAGTCGCCACATGCATTCTTGTATCAGAAGAAGCATAGTAAATAAATACTTCGTTCTTATCGTTTACGATTGCACCGTTGGTAAATACAACATTGGATACATCTCCGACACGCTCCTCACCTCTTGGTCCGATTAACAGTCCGGATGGCTCTGCAATTACCTTAGACGGATCGTTTAAATCCGTGGCAAATGCATAGATCACATAGCGCAGACCTGCTGCAGTATTTCTTACACCGTGTGCAATGTGAATCCAGCCGCGGTCAGTCTTGATCGGAGTAGCACCTGCACCGTTCTTTGCCTCGGTAATGGTATGGTACTTACGGATGCTGGTCATCTTCTCTTCGTCAATGACTGCATGTGTGATGTCCTCGCAAAGACCGAATCCAATACCGCTTCCGCTTCCGGTATCAATGAAGTCATCCATCGGACGGGTATAGAATGCATACTTTCCATCCACAAATTCCGGATGCAGTACGACATTTCTCTGTTGCGGGGAACGAAGGGTCTTTAAGTTTTCCAGACGCTCCCAGTGCTTTAAATCTTTTGTGCGGACAATTCCTGCTGCTGCAACGGCTGCAGACAAATCGTTCACGCTGGTATCTTTGCTCTCAGAACAGAATACTCCGTAAATGTATCCGTCCTCATGCTGTGTCAGTCTCATATCATAGACGTTTGTCTCCTCCGGACATACATCATCCAGAAGGATCGGGTAATCCCAGAAACGGAAATTATCAATTCCGTTATCACTCTCTGCCACGCCGAAGAAGGACTTTCTGTCATTTCCCTCAATACGGGCAACCAGATAATACTTTCCGTTTAAATAAATTGCTCCGGAATTCATGACTGCATTGATTCCAAGACGTTCCATAAAGAATGGATTGGTCTCCTCGTTTAAGTCATATCTCCAGGTGAGCGGAATCATATCTCTTGTAAGAACGGGATTCACATAACGGTCAAATACACCATTATAAAAGTCACTTTTTTCATTTTTACGTGAAAGCAGCTTTTCCTGCTTTGCCAGTTCTACATAATATCTTTCATGCATTGTTTAAAGTCTCCTTATTACTTCCATACACATTCTTCCGTTATGATACGGACATTTCCAAGGTTCTACGATTGGACGGTCCGCAATCGGACTGCCGTCCGGATGTACTTCCCAGAACCACTCGGAACCGGTTCTCTTATCAATGACGTGTTCTTTGATAAATTCCCATTCAGCCTCCGATGCCTCCAGAAACTTCGTTTTCTGCGGATGCTTCTGGTATTCATTCAGGAATCCGATCACAGTCTCTGCCTGTACCCACCAGATCCGGTGGTCATTCACTTCCCCTTTGCAGCATTCATTTGCCAGAGAATGACCGTCAAACGCAACCTCGTAGACATTTTCTGCAAGAGTCTCGGTAATCGGTGACATTTTTTCTTTGTAATGATCATCCCCAAGCACTTCCACACCGCGGTCCATCAGCCATGCTGTCTCAATATCATGACCATAAGAATACAGATCAATGATGGTGTTGTAGTTCTTGTCAAAGAATACTTCCTGTCTCTTAAGTTTCGGATTGTATACCTTATCTGCAAATACATCCATAATCCACTTTAACCGCTCTCCCACCTCTTCATCATGGGAAACCCGGTAAAACTCGGTATAAGCCTCAAACACATGAAGCAGTGTGTTCATGGTTTTTTCGGCAAGCACACCATTTTCCGATAGCTTCTCATTGGATTCCGGCTGGAAGTCTTTGGTAAATGCTTCCAGATATCCAACCTCATCCGTACATTTGCTTTCAATAAGAAGCTGCAGTTCTTTGGCAAGCTTTAATGCTTCTTCATCCCCGGATGCATCGTAATAGGAAGAAAGAGCATAGATGCAAAATGCCTGATTGTAGGTATGCTTTGTTGTGTCAAGTGGCTTTCCGTCATAAGTCATGGACCAGAAGATTCCACCATTTTCTTTGTCGATGCAGTGATCACGCAGGAACTCATAACCGTGTCTTGCCTCGTCCAGCAAGGTTTCATCTTTCAGCAGTATGTAGGCATTCGCAAAAAACCAGGTGATTCTGCTGTTTAAAATACATCCCTTTTCTGCTGTTTTGTCTACGTTTAAATTGTAGTCCATATATCCATAATATCCACCGTAAGTATCGTCCCTTAATGCTTTCCAGAAAGGAATGATATTTTCCGTCAAATGCTTTGTGACTTCTTCTTTCATCATGCTCTTATTCATCCCGATACCTCTTATTTTCCAAAATCATTAACCCTTTACCGCACCTGCTGTAATTCCACTGTAAATCTGTTTCTGGCAGCAGACAAATACGATCAGCGCCGGAAGCAGGGAGATAATAACACCTGCACAGATCAGATTGTACTTGCTTCCCATTGGTCCTACGAATGTGTAGAGGGAAAGTGCCATGGTACGGATCTCTTTTCTCATCAGGTAAAGGTTTGCTGCGTAGTATTCGTTGTACACACCAACACCCTTTAAAATACAGGATGTAACGATTGCCGGTTTTAACAGTGGAAGCATAATCTTCCAGTAAATCTGCCAGTAATTTGCGCCATCGATAATTGCCGACTCATCCAGTGAAAGCGGAATATTTTCCATAAACTGAATGAAAATATACATGGAAATAACATCGGTACCACAGCTCATAATGATGTAACCGCCCAGACTGTTTACAAGATGTAAATCTGACATAATCTGGTATACGGTAACCTGCATTGCTACTGCCGGAAGCAGTGCGGCAATTGTATACAGGTTACGGATAAACCCATTGCCTGGGAACTTGAAACGATTCAATACGTAAGCAAGCTGGGAACCTACAATAACGGATACGGTAAGCACAACCACCATAACTATGACAGAGTTTAAAAATGCGCGTCCCATATTTGCCGTCTTAAATGCATTTACAAAGTTGTCAAAATTCAGCCAGCTTCCCGGAAATGCCATAACATTGGTATTCTGGTACTCGGCATCTGTCTTAAATGCCGTTGTGATACAGGAAACAATCGGAATGATTGCACAGAATCCGAAAAAGATCAGCGATGCATATTCCACAATAATCCAGATAATGCTTCCTACGGAATAATGTTTCATTTTTTTACGTTTTACTGCTGCTGTACTACTCATTATTTCGCTGCTCCTTTCTTCATTTTCTCCTGTTTTTTGATCTGCTTAATCACCTGTTTTTCCGCCTTCAGCCGGGCTTTCTTTGCCTTATAGGATTCATCCTCCGACGCGGCATCCCTGAACACATATTTAAAGAACACATTCTGTAAGATCGTACAGATAAAGATGATCATCAGCAGAACAACAGACATTGCCGATGCCAGACCTACTTTCTGGCTGGTATGTGCGATCTTGTTCATAATTACGAAATACGTTCCTGTTCCGTTTGCACCGGTGGTGATTACGAAAGGCGCCTCAAACGCACTTAAGGAACCGGTGATGGAAAGGATAACATTTAATGTAATAATTGTCTTGATACTCGGGAGGATAATGTGTTTAAACTGCTCCCATTTATTTGCACCATCCAGGGACGCTGCTTCGTAGAGTTCGCTATCCACAGACATCATGGCACCAATAAACAGTACCATATTCTGTCCGGTATACCGCCATACGGAAGTCGCCGTCAGGGACCAGTTGTTTACACTCTGATCCTTTAACCAGTATGGAAGATTTTCTAATTGAAACCCACACCACTGCAGGATTGTATCAAATACGAATCCTCTGGTGAAGAAGAATTTAAAGATAAAACCAATGGCAATACCACTGATGAGGTAAGGGAAAAACATCAGCCCTTTGAAAAGATTTCCACCCTTTACCTTAAAGCTTAAAATTGTTGCAAGATACAGTGCAAGCACAAGCTGGATCAATGCACCGACCATATAGAATAAACTAAGTTTCAACGCCCCGAAACAATCTTCTCTTCTGAATACATTAAGATAGTTGTCCCATCCGACAAATTCGCGCCGGTCTATTGGCGTTGTATATTTCATCTTATAAAAACTGAATTTGATCATTTCCGCAAATGGAAAATAAGTGAATAAAAAAAGTAAGAGCAATGGGATAATCATAAAACCGATACAGATAAATACCTGCTGGCCGTCTCTGCTCTTTGCCCATTTTTTTAAATTAAATGATTTTGATTTCATACTACGTTCCTCCCATATGAAACAGGCAATCATGCCACCGGGCCGAAAACAGTTTTTCGGCCCGGCAGCTGGATGATGTACCTTTATGCAGCGTGGAACTACTCTGTAATTTCTACGCCCTCAGATTCCTGAGCATCTGTCCATTTCTGGTTCCACTCATTCATAATATCATCAAAGCTCTCATCGCCATTTGCTGCATGCTCAATGATTGCCTGAATCTTATCATTACCGCCGTTGTTAATGTTCAGTTCTGAATCAGCATTTAATGCATTTAAAAGATCCTCTTCGCCTTCTACAGCCGGTTCATCCTCAAGGAATGTCACACCAGAGAAATCAAGCTTTGTATCAGAAGATGACTTTGCAACCGGAAGCCCATCCTCGTTGTAAGAAAATCCAGACTTTTCAGTCATCCACTTAACAAAGATTAAAGCTGCCTGCTTCTCATCATCAGAAGCGTTTACGTTGATACCGTAAGAGTAATCTGCTCCGGCTGATGCATACTGCTCACCGTTTACAGAAATCGGGAATGGCATATATCCGATGTCATCTGCGTTCTCACCGGCTGCTTCCATCTGTGGGTAAGCCCATGATCCAAGTACCATACATCCGATCTGTCCGTTGTTTAACATGCTCTTAGAGCCTTCCCAGTCAGTTGTAGAATAGTCATCCTCGGTAAGTCCGCCAGCAACTGCATCGTAAAGGATCTTGTATACTGCATATGGATGTGTGCCATCGCCATAATCCTTGAATGGATCCTTTGTATGAAGGAGTTTCTGGTTGAAATATGTATTGTCACCAGTTGCATTGTTTCCGATATAAGCATCCCATGCACCCATTGTCCAGCCTGCTGCATAGTTTGTGTAAAGCGGAATTGCATCCGTCTTGTCCTTGATCTTCTTTAATGCATCAATGAACTCGTCCGGAGTCTTTGGAACATCGGTCACACCGGCATCCTCAAACACTTTCTTGTTGTAAACGATACCCTGTGTCGTTGCTGTGGAAGGAACACCGTATACATCATTTCCATAGAGCCATGTGTTTGCGTAGTTGATCTGCTGGCTCATCTCATCAAGTGTACCGTATGACATATAATATGTACTGAGGTCTGCCTTATCTACTGCCGGAATCATGGTAATGGTTTCGTACTGTCCGGACTGTAAATGTGTCAGTGCATCATCGGCATAGTTTGTATCTGTAGTGATTTCAACCTTGATATTCGGATACTCTTTGTTGAAGTCTTCCAGATAAGATTTCCAGTTCTTTCCGCCGTAATCATCGGTATCCATATCTGTTCTGTGGTTGAACATTGTAATTGTTGCGCTTAAGTCTTTTCCTGTTTCTCCCAATACAATGTCTGAATAGCTTACAAGACCATCTGCGGAAGCGCTGTCTGATTTCTGTGTGGTATCAGCAGAATCATTTCCCTTAGAACCGCATCCTGCGAATAATGTTGCGGTCATTGCAGCTACAAGACCAAGTGCCATAAACTTTTTAAATTTCATGTTGTTCTCCTCCTTAAACATGTGAATTATTAAGTTAATTTAAGTATACATTTTTTGTTAATTTAATCATCACTCTTTATTGCTTTTAATCATATCATATTGCGTTTTCAAACACATTCCCTATAATGCACAATTTTACATTTACTTTTTTATGCATTATGTCTATATATTTTTGTCCAAAAAGTAATTTTAAGTTATATTTCATTTTAAATTATTGCTTTTTACCTTTCATCCAATTATACTTAATTAAAAACTGGTTATGATTGAAAGAGGATGATTTTATGGAACAATTACAGCATCATGGGATTACAGGAACGGTGCCAAAGCATGTATTATCTGACAACATGAAAAACTTTACGGCTTTTCCGCTGTCCGCACCAGCGGATGACGGCTTTATTCATCTGCTCGGAAAAGGCATCTGTTCCTTTCCGAACAATTGTTCCATGACATTCCGTATCAACGCGCCTTATCATTTTTTCTATGTATATGAAGGCACTCTTTCTGTAACGGATGAACATCATACGTGTCGGCTGGCAGACCGGCACGCAGCGCTTCTTCCGATTTCCGGTCCCCTCACGATCGAAATCTTAAAAGGCCACTGCCACTATTTCCATATGTATATTTCCGGTCTCGCCCTCCTGCAGTTTCACACACTGCTCCCATCACCTCTTGCCTATCCGACAGAGAGTTCTTCTATGTTTACTCTGTTCCATACGATGGAGCATTTACAGAATCTGCAGAAAGACACTTTTAATGATCCTCTGTCCGTCTGCCGGATCTCCATGTGGATCACCAATATTCTTACGGAAATGGCTGTCTATTCCGGCCATCCTGCCACACGCCGGGATACGATCCCGGATTATCTGTGGGAAATTCATCATTTATTTGACACACAATACGGAGAAAATTATTCACTGGACGAACTGGAAAATACGTATTCCGTCAGCAAATACCGGATCTGCCGCGAGTTTTCTAAATACTATGGGGCTTCTCCTGTCCAGTACTTAAACCATAAGCGGATTGAAGAGGCTAAAAAACTGCTTCTGACTACCAACGACACCATACACGAAATCGGAAGCAAGGTAGGAATTCATAATACCAATCATTTTATCAATCTGTTTAAACGGGAAACCGGGGCAACCCCACTTGCATTTAAGCAGGATGCCCCGGTTTCTATATCCGAGCTACACTATCTTTAAATACCACATGTCCATCTACAATGAACACACCGGCTGTATAGTTTTCATTTGCAATTTTGCGGACAATCTTATGAATGGCTCTGCGTGCCATCTCCGATATATCCACCTCATATGTCGTAATTCCGATATCGCACAGCCCCGGATAAAGAAAATTATCAAATCCCACAACGGAAACATCTTCCGGAACCCGGTAGCCTTCATTTTCAAGTTTCCGGATCAGATACGAAGCTGCAAGATCACAGTTACAGACAAATGCCGTCGGCATATCTTTCGGAAATTTATAATATTTTTCCAGATCCATCCGCCCGGTTTTGGTATCCCGGTCATCCATTACATAATCTTTTGGCACATCCATGCCGTGTTCCATCATTGATTTCAGATAACCAAGGTAACGGTCTGTAATACTGTTCGTCATACCAACGGTTCCCACATAGGCAATTTTTTTATGCCCCATGGAAAACAGATAATTGGTCAGCGCATAGGTTCCATAAAAACTGTTGGAAATCACGGTGTCAAGACCAACGGCATCGTTATAAAAATCCAGACAGACCACTGGCACGCCGCCCTCTTTTTCAATCTGTTCAATGTACGGCTTTGTCATATCTCCGAGAATAATCAGACCATCCACCTTTTTTTCCTGAAGCAGAAGCGGCATCTGGTTTTCCAGCACACTCTCCCTTGAAATACTTTCGAGCAGCGTAAAACACCCACGGGAAACTGCCTTCTTGTTTACTTCCTGATACATTTTCCAGTAAAAGGAATCGTATTTGTCCAGATATACTTCCTGTATCAGGACTCCGATATTATATTGTTTTTCCGCAGACTGCCGTTTCGTCTCTGAAGGACTGCGGTATCCAAGTTCTTCTGCAAGATTCTTTATTTTCTCCCGCATTTCCTCGCTGACACCTTTTTGTCCGGACAAAGCTTTTGAAACAGTTACGGTGCTGACACCAACCTGTTCCGCAATATCTGCAAGTTTTACTGCTTTTGCCATAATTCCCTCGATATTTTTATACTCATTCATTTATGTAGCCACATAAACCGGCTAATTTAAGTTAATTTTACATTCTTTTTTTTCTTCTGTCAATTAATCTGCCACAAAATGGTACAGATAACTTCGGTAATCCCCCTGCTCAGAAGGAACCAGCATACCGGCATTCATAAGCAGATCTCCACCGTATACGCATTCGTTCTCCATCTCACCTTCCAGACGATAATCCAGATTCGGATTCAGTCCCTGCAGGCGTACTTTTAAACTGTGGTAATTCGGGCGTGCGTGTACGGTCACGAAAGTAACCAGTGCCTCTTTTTTATCTTTGGATACTACCATATAACAATCGTAGAAATGATTTTCCCAGTAAGAAGCGATACGGTAATAATCCCCCTCCCTTACCAGATCGTTATACTTGTGATACATAGCTGTCTGCTGTGGAATCTGTTCCTGCTCTTCCTTTGCAATCTTTGTGATATCCAGCTCATAACCAAAGGTTCCTGCCAGGGCAACTTCCCCTCTTGTCTTAAACGGGGTATTTCTGCCCACGGTATGGTTCGGGCAGTCCGAAACATGTGCTCCCATGGCAGACAGCGGATAGATAAGTGCTGTGCCCTCCTGAATACCAAGCCGCTCAATCGCATCGGTATCATCCGAGCACCAGATCTGTGGGCTGTAGTAGAGCATACCCGGATCAAAACGTGCTCCACCACCGGAACAGTTCTCCAGAAGAAGATCCGGGAAATCACGGGTCAGGCGTTCCTGCATCTCATACACACCAAGCACATAACGGTGGCTTAACTCCCCCTGGCGGTCTGCCGGAAGCGCAAGGCTTCCCAGATCAGTAAGCTGACGGTTCATATCCCACTTCACATATTCGATATTTGCACTGTTTAAAATCGCACGGATCTTCTCATAGATACAGTCACGCACATCTTTTCTGCTGAAATCCAGGACATACTGATTTCTCGAAAGCGTTCCGGTGCGTCCTTTCACAGCAATTGCCCAGTCCGGATGCTCTTTGTACAATTCCGAATCCGGGGAAATCATTTCCGGTTCCATCCAGATACCGAATTTCATGCCAAGCTTATTCACTTCATCTACCAGATAGTTCAATCCGCCCGGCAGTTTCTTTTCATTCACAAACCAGTCCCCAAGACTTGTACTGTCATCATTGCGGTGTCCAAACCAGCCATCATCCATAACCAGCATTTCAATTCCGTACTGAGAGGCAAGTTTTGCAATATCTAAAAGTTTTTCGGTATTGAAATCAAAGTAGGTTGCTTCCCAGTTGTTGATCAGAATCGGGCGTTTCTGATTGCGGTATTTGCTGCGGATTAAATGATTCCGATAGAAGTCGTGAAAATTACGGGTCATTTTTCCAAGTCCCTCTGCGGAAAATGTAAGGACAGCTTCCGGTGTATAAAATGATTCTTCACTTTCCAGTTTCCAGGAAAAATCTGCCGGATGAATTCCCATGACTGCACGGATACTGTCAAACTGGCTTTTTTCCAGCTGTGCGATAAAATTGCCGGAATAAATAAAATGCATGGCATACACTTCGCCGGCTGTCTGTGTCGTGGAAGATTTCATCCATGCCATAAATGGGTGTTCCTGATGGGAGGACTCCCCACGGATACTTCCCACACTGGTCTTTCCATATCCCAGCGGACGGCGGTCCATCTGGCGTTCTCTTGCCCATGAACCGTGAAGTGTCAGCATCTCGTAGGCATCATCATCCATATCCAGGCATGCCGAATATGCTTTTGTGAGGTAAACTGCCTCTTTGCTCTGATTGCTGATGCGCACGCTTCTGGTAATCATATCGTTTTCTTCAAACACGGTATAATACAGATCCACATCCAGCTGCAACACTTCATCCCTACAGTGAAGAATCAGTGTCTGTGCGGTATGCTCCCTGTCAAATGCGGACGGCAGTCCCGGAAGTTCTGGTTTCTGATCTGTAATTTCATAGGAAACATACGTCGGCATAACCGCATGCTGACCTGCCTGTGTTCGCACAGCAATGCTGCTTTCCCGATAATCTCCCACTCCGTTTCCGGAATACTCCGATGGAAACGTATCATAAAAAGAACAGCGCTCTCTTTCATTCTCCGATGGAACAAACGGTGCCTCTCCGGTACGGAGCAGGTAGCGCAGATCCTGTCCGCGCACACGCTTGCCGTAATATACATGACCTACAAAGGTCCGGTGGTCTGCAAGACCTATGATATAGCTGGTATTCGCTGTCTCCAGACAAAACAGATCCAGATTTTCATCAAATACGATACTCATGTTAATCCTCCAGTATGTTTTCTTCTATAAATTTCACTGCCAGGTCCTTGTTTTTTAAACCTTCTGCCAGACCTACCACACAGGTATCCGGATACCAGCCGGTTTTTTCCACCCACGCATTGCCTTTTAGTTTTATGCCAATCGGATATTTTTTTCCTGTCTCCGTACTTTTCACATACACAATATCGTCTTTGTATTTTTCCAGTACATCTTCTGAAAAACATTCCCGTATATCCGTAAAATAATCGAATTCTCCCAGTGAATAAAAGAAATCATAATCGGAAAAAAACACATCCACGGACTGTGTGATAAAGAGACTCTGAATCATCTGAATGCTCTCTGCGGATGCCCCGTCGTTTTCATTTGCCGAGGCTCCCAGATTACTGCTGACAAGCACTTCGCTTTTATCCGGATCCAGTCCGTTTTCTTTTAGGAAATCATTATAATAACCGGAATCCCCAGCCGGATTGTCCACCGACTGTATGGCATTTACTGCCATAATTTCCAGTGCGGTATCTTTTTGCGTAACATAATGGATGATCAGAAAACTGATGGTTCCTATAATGGCAAGTGCGACAATGGTCTGCAATCCATAGTAATGAACCAGATACCAAATTTTATCTTTTCCATGCAGTTCCTTTAACTTTTCTCTTTCTGTCTTCGGCTCCTCTTTTTTATAGAGGATGCTGTCTTCTCCTGCTTTGGAAAAATCCGGTTTTATATTCTTCTGATCATCCATAAATTTTATTCTCCTGCGTATGTAAGCATTGCGTTGCGCAGCTCATCCAGTTTCTTTTCGGAATCTTTGATGTCCGTTCCTACAACGCCAAAATAGAATTTGATCTTTGGCTCTGTTCCGGATGGACGTACACAACACCATGCATTGTTGCTCAGTTCATAGTAAAGAACGTTACTTTCCGGAAGTCCGGTTGGTGTAACTTCTCCGCTTGTCATATCTGTTCTTGTATCTTTCTTGTAATCACGAAGTGCTAAAACATCCCATGCACCGATCTTTTTCGGCGGATTGTTCCGCATCTCGTTCATCATGCTCTGAATCTTTTCTGCTCCGTCCATACCCTTTAAGGTCATAGTCTCAAGACCTTCTTTGTAATAACCGTAAGTCTCATACAGGGAAACCATGGCATCCCAGAGGGTGATTCCGTTGGATTTGCACCATGCTGCCACTTCGCAGAGCATCATGACTGCCACACAGGCATCCTTATCTCTTGCATAAGTACCTGCCAGACATCCGTAGCTTTCTTCCAGTCCAAAGACGTACTCATAACTGTTCTGCTGCTCAAAAAATTTGATCTGCTCACCGATATACTTAAATCCGGTCAGTACCTCGATCAGTTTTACTCCGTAAGCTTTTGCGATTGCCTTTGCCATGTCGGTGGTTACGATAGTCTCAACCAGTGCACCGTTTGCCGGGAGTGTTCCGTTTGCTTTTTTCTCACGCAGAATGTACTCTGCAATCAGCATACCGGACATATTTCCAGTGAAACTTACATACTCTCCTGTCTTGGTATCCTTTGCATAAACACCCAGACGATCGGCATCCGGATCGGTTGCCAGAACGATATCCGCATCTACTTCTTTTGCCAGTTTCAATGCAAGCTCAAATGCCTTTGGCGACTCTGGATTCGGATAGGAAACGGTCGGGAAATTTCCATCCGGAAGTTCCTGCTCTTTTACCACATAGACGTTTTCAAATCCAAGCTCCTTTAACACGCGGCGCACCGGAAGATTTCCGGTTCCATGCAGTGGGGTATAAACGATCCGGATGTCTTTTGCCATTGCCTTTATGATCTCCGGATGGATGGACTGTTTTTTCAGTTCTTCCATATAACGGTCATCCATTTCTTTTCCGATTGTATGATAAAGTCCGGCAGCTTCGGCCTCAGATTTCATCATAGTCTTCACCTGTGAAAAATCAGTGACTTTTGCCACTTCTGCAAGAATATTTTTATCGTGTGGCGGAGTAATCTGTGCGCCATCCTCCCAGTATACTTTGTATCCGTTATACTCACGCGGATTATGGCTTGCCGTAATCACGATACCTGCAATACATCCAAGTTCACGGACGGAAAATGACAGTTCCGGTGTCGGACGCAGGGATTCAAAACGATAAGTCTTAATCCCGTTTGCATTCAGGCAGAGTGCTGCCTCATCGGAAAACTCCGGGGACATGATACGGGAATCATAAGCGATCGCAACTCCCTTGTCCTGTCCGTTCTGGGAAATGATGTAGTTTGCCAGTCCCTGGGTTGCCTGACGAACCGTATAAATATTCATACGGTTTGTTCCTGCGCCGATTACCCCGCGCAGACCACCAGTACCAAACTCCAGCTGACGGTAAAAACGATCCTCGATCTCTGCATCATTTCCTTGTAGTGCCAGCAGTTCTTTTTTGGTATCCTCATCAAAATAATTGTCTGTGCACCATTTCTTGTATGTATCCATATAACTCATTTCAGGTCCCCCTTCTATTCAGCTTTTTATTTAAGTATACCATAATTTAAGTTTGTGTAAATATGTTTTTAGTCAGAATTTAAGCTAAATTTTCATTCTGAAACTTGTGAAAATTTACGATAGATGATGTCTGCTGCCGCTTTCCCGTAGACTTCATAATCCCCTCTTTTGACAGGATTTCTGCCGTCTCCATGCCATGCAGCCCATTCCCAGATGCCAAATCCGCCTACCCAGTCTCTCTTTTCGCAGGCATCAAACATCGCCTGAAACCAGTCTGCCTGTCCTTTTTCATCATAGTCCCCACGCACGCCCCAGTCATTCGGCACCTGATTGGAACCTTTCACAGACATACAGCCGGCTTCCGCAAAGAAAAACGGCTTATCGAACTTCTTTACCACCTGTTCAATACGATCCAGCTGATTGTCCCAATCGTCAATCGGATAATACCCGCTGGATGAAATCACATCTACCGCATCCCACCATTTCACATTGTGTTCCTGGTACTTATCCGTATTGTAGGAAACCAGTCCATCATACTTCCGGCGGATTGCCGCAATCACTTCCCGCCATTCCGCTTCGCGGCGCTCGGTCTGCACCATCTCGCAGCCTGCAATAAACAGATCCACTCCGCACTGCTGCGCAAGTCCAGCATAGTGTTCCTGAAATGCCCGGTAAGAGGCGAACCAATTGCTCCACTTCGGTTCACACACGACATCTTCATCAAAGAAATTGATATGTGCACGCCATGTTCCGTCCTCACAGTTTGCCGTTGGCTTTAACGCCACCTTAAGGCCAAGCTGTTTTGCGTAAGCAATCATGGCAGTCAGCTCCTCATCCGATACATTCCGCTTGGTCCGGTAATCAATGTTCTCGGAAAATGCTGTCTTCTGCACACCGTTCGGTGCAAAAATCACATAGTTTGCTCCCGTCTTTTCTTTCATCAGTTTCAGACTCTGTCTGGTTTCTTCTTTTTCAAAGGTACCTCTTGCACAAAATGGTGCAAAGGTAACTGCATTGATTCTCTCCATGTTTTCCTCCATTGTGTTTTCCAGAAATTTACTTCAATATAGCATATTTTTTTCGGGAGGGGAATTGGTTTAAACATAAGTTTTTTTCAAAACGACGGAAGAAGGGAGTCATTCTCTTTTTCCAGAAAAATTTGCAAGTCAGCTCCGGTCCTGATTTCACGTACGTATTTGCGAGTTTGCAGGATTACGCTATTTGCGTTATTTGATGGAACTCCGGAGCAGTTGCAAATTTGTTCTTTCAAAAGAAATGATTCCCTTCTTCCTGTGTGTTGGAAAAAAGATAAGTACCAGGATAAGGATCACAAATCCATTTGCTTCTGTTTTGGCACGTGGTATAATAAATTTGCTTACACATAACAGAAAGTTACGGAGAATATAGGATGATGAATATAGATGAAAAAAAGAAACTGGCACTGGAAGTGATTGCGCGACTGAAGCAGGCATACCCGGATGCGGCCTGCAGCTTAGATTACAATGAGGCTTGGAAGCTGCTCGTCAGTGTGCGGCTGGCGGCACAGTGTACGGATGCCCGCGTGAATATGATCGTACCCAAACTATATGAAAAATTCCCGGATGTCAATGCTTTAGCAGATGCTCCTGTGGAAGAAATCGAAGAAATTGTGCGTCCCTGTGGACTGGGGAAAAGCAAGGCAAGGGATATCAGTGCCTGCATGCGGATGCTGCGGGATGTGTATGGTGGAAATGTTCCAAACGATTTTAATGCCCTGTTAAAGCTGCCGGGTGTCGGGCGTAAAAGTGCCAACCTGATTATGGGAGATGTCTTTGGAAAACCGGCCATCGTGACGGACACGCACTGCATCCGTCTGTGTAACCGGATTGGTCTGGTCGACCATATCAAAGAGCCAAAAAAGGTGGAAATGGAATTGTGGAAAATCATTCCGCCGGAAGAAGGGAATGATTTATGTCACCGCTTTGTGCTGCACGGACGTGACATCTGCAGCGCACGCACGACTCCGCACTGTGAGCACTGCTGCCTGCAGGATATCTGTGCACAGCGCATATAATCCACATCTGTGCATGTTACCCTGTTATGATTACACAGAAGGCAATGCTTCTTCTGGTATCAGCCTTTGCATATCCGGTGGCAGCGGTGCCGTAAAATTCATCGGCTGTCCGGTCATGGGATGCGGAAACGAAAGTTTCCATGCATGCAGTGCCTGACGGCCAATATCATATTGCTCTTTTCCACAGGAAAAAGTCTTTCCCTGAAAAATCTGTCTCTCCCCGGAATTCTCATCGTCCCGACGGTCAATCTGATTTTCCCCGTATGCCGGATTATAAAGAAAATCTCCCACCAGCGGATGTCCCAGATATGCCATATGCACGCGGATCTGGTGGGTTCTCCCGGTCTCAAGCTGAAGTTTTACCAGACTGCGGAACTTCTGTGCATTTCCGGTCTGCCATCCGGTCAGAACCCGGTAATGCGTCACCGCCCGGTCTCCCCGCTTAAAATCAACAACGCGGCGCAGGCAGCGGTCCTCCTGTCTGGCAATCGGTGCATCAATGACGCCGGAAACCGGCACAACCTTTCCCTCCACAAGCGCAAGATACGTCCGGTGAATCCCGGGTGCTTTTAGTCCCTGCTCGGCTTTTGCCCGCACCATCTGCCCGAGGATCGCCGCAGAAACCGCATGTTTTGCCACAATAGTAAGCCCAGAGGTATCTCGGTCCAGCCGGTTGATACAGCGGAACACAAAGGGAACCCCCTGCTCTTTGAAATACCATGCCAGTGCATTGCCGAGAGAATTCTCCGGATTCCCGCGGGATGGATGAACCGGCATTCCTGCCGGTTTGTTGATCACAAGCAGATCCTCATCCTCATAAACGATGGCAAACGGCAGTTTTACCGGACGGATCTGTCCGGAATTTTCCTTTTCCCGAATCCATACGGTCAGAACATCCCCTTCTGCAAGCATGTGGTTCATATGTACATACGTTCCGTTCAGGCAGATTGCCTGTTCGTCTTTGCGCAGATCTACAAGATTCTGCCGGGAATACCCTTTTTCTTTTAAGAATCCACTGATTTTCTGTGGTTTCTCCAGACTGTTAATCTGATATAATACGCTTCTGTCCATAATGGTCATCATTGATCTCTTTGCCAGGTAAATGTCCCTCTGTATGTAAGATTCTCCGGTCTGGAATCTTTGATACGTTCTGACGGATACACTGTCTCCGCTACCACAAACCAGCCAATCACCGCAATCATCAGAAGATAAAATAAAAGTACTTCCTTTTTATTCCCCATATACTTTTTCATCTTTCAGTTTCTCACCCTGTCCTTTATACTTTATATTTTGCATTCATATGTTTTCTTTTAATTATTCCATAACTATACCGGAAATGCAAGCACCACGTTACTGTTCACTCAGCACTGCGCCATGTCACGCAAAAAAGGGATTACCACCCATTTCGTGGTAATCCCCTGAAAAGAAAACTCAGATTGTTCCGGTTACGGTAAGTGTGCCTGCCCCCGGTGTCACTGTCCACTCGCCGGTTGTGGCATCCTGCGTGAAGGTTGCTGCCGGTACGGTAATCTGCCCTTCCTGCGTCGCAAAAGTACCGGTCGTAGCATTGTAGGAATAATTTGCCGGATCCGACCAAGCCGTTCCATTATACGATACCGCAAGATTCGAAAGTACTGGATCGAATGTGTCTGTCACCACTGCGCCGGTTGCCGCCAGTGCCGCAGTATTTCCGGTATTCTGGATAAGGAACGTATAGGTCAGTGTTCCATTTTCCGTAACCGGAACCGGACTGACGGATTTGGTGATTGTCAGCTTCGGACCACTTTCCGCGATGACGGTTTCCTTTGCGGTAACCGGTGTAATTCCCCCTCCGGAAACGGTCACCGTGTTGGTAATCTCCGATTCCGCCAAAAGAGGTGCAAACGCATTGGTTTCTGCCTCATATACAATGGTCACGTTTCCCCCCGCCGGTACACTGATCCCGGAAACGGAAAGGGGTGGTCCTGCCGTGACTGCCGGTGTTGTCTGTAAGATTCCATTGCTATAATAACGCACGGTATCTGCCACATACGTCAGAGGCACCAGTGTGTCTGTGCCAAATGCATATGCCCCCAGATCATCTGCAACCGTCAGTCCTGTCATGGCTGTATTTCCGGAATTCACTATGCTCACAACATAGGTGACACGGTCATTCTGCCCGTATGTTTTGCGTACCGCAGTTTTGGTTGCGGCAAGTACCTCAAGGATTTCTCCCACTGCAACGTTGGAATTGGCTACAGCGTTTCCATAGCGGAGCTGTGCCTGATTGGTAAATATTGCCATTTTTTTGCATCCTTTCATTTTATTCAGGTATGCTTTATCATATGACAGAAATTTTCCATATGTGCAGCCGCACCATCACTATTCTTTCAAATATATTTCCGGTCTTCTGTCCCGGAACAGCCCCCAGCTTCTTCTTTCTTCTTCTATTTCATCCAGATCAAACGTATGCAGGATAAAGCCTTCTGATACCCTGTCCATCTCTTCTGTCACTTCCCCTGTTGCGTCTGTGATAAAAGAGGAACCGTAAAACGTGAGGGCTGAGCTCTGCTGTCCATTTTCCGCGCACGGTTCCACGGTTTCTGTCCCGATCCTGTTTGCAGCAATGACCGGCATAAGATTACATGCCGCATGCCCCATCATGCACCGTCTCCAGTGCGGCATACTGTCGCAGCCAAGTATCGGCTCGCTTCCGATTGCAGTTGGATAGAAAAGGAGTTCCGCCCCTTTTAGTGCCATGCCTCTTGCCGTCTCCGGAAACCACTGATCCCAGCAGATTCCGACCCCAATCGTCCCATATCTGGTTTTAAATGCCCGAAACCCTGTATCACCGGGCGTAAAATAAAATTTTTCCTGATAATAATGGTCGTCCGGAATATGTGTTTTCCTGTAAATGCCGCACACACTTCCATCGGCATCAATGACTGCCACGGAATTGAACATCTGTCTGTGATCCCCGGCTTCATAAAAGCTCACCGGAATCACCGTTTCCAGCTCTTTTGCCAGTTTTTTCATATGGATGACAGCATCATTTTCCTCCAGCGTTCTTGCATATCCATAATATTCATACCTTCTCTCCTGACAGAAATACGGTCTTTCGAAAAGTTCAGGAGGAAGAATGACCTGCGCCCCCTGTGCAGCGGCCTCCCTGATCAGTTCCGATGCTTTTTCTATATTTTCTTTTACATCGCTGCCGCAGCCCATCTGTATGGCAGCCACTGTGGTTTTTCTCATATCATGCTCCTCCCATCCTCCCGGAATCAGCCGGTATCTGCTGTGTAATACAATGAATGTTCCCACCACCGACAATAATATCACGTGCGTAAACCGGGTATACCTTCCTTCCGGGAAAAAGCCCCCCTATGATGTTCACAGCCTCTGCATCCATTTCATCCTCAAACTGGGGAATCAGGACTCCTCCATTTGTAATATAAAAATTAACATAGCTTGCGGCAAGCCGCTCCCCTGCTTTTCGCTGCTCCTCCCCCTCCTCAAAGGAAAAACCGGCAAGTTCATATTCCGTTATACAAACTGGCTTCTCCGGAACCGGGACTTTGTGGACTATGAGCTTCCGCCCTCTGGCATCTGTCTCTTTTTCCAATATTGCAAGATCTGCAGATGACAAGGGATACTGCGGATCTTTGGGATCCTCCGTCCACGCAAGCACCACATGTCCGGGAGCGGTAAATGCACAGACATTGTCTATGTGTCCGTTTGTCTCATCGTTGTAGATTCCATATGGAATCCAGATGATTTTTTCTGCCCCAAGATAATCCTTTAACTTCTGTCCGATCTTTTCTTTTGAAAGTTCCGGATTCCTGCCTTTGCTGAGCAGACAGCTTTCTGTCACAAGGATGGTTCCCTCTCCATCGGTATGGATTGCCCCGCCTTCTAACACAAACGGATGCGCATCATACAGATCATATCCTGTCTTCCGGCAAAAAGAGGACGCTACTTTATCATCCTTTTCCCAGTCTGCATACAATCCGTCACAGATTCCACCCCATGCATTAAAACACCAGTCAATTCCCCGTACCTGCCCCTGCCCATTGACAACAAAGGTCGGTCCGACATCCCTCGCCCATGCATCATCCGATGCAATTTCCATATAATGGACCGGATAATTTTTCTGATAGTTTTTTTCTTTCCGGACAGCTTCAATTATCATTTGTGCATGATCCAGCTCCCCTGCTTCCACCAGCAGATATACCGTCTCGGATTCCGCAGTGGCACATATGACATCCGCAAAAGCCTCTCTTGCCTTTTTTGCACCATATATCCAGGAACCCGGCCGTTTCGGCCATATAAGTATTGTCCCTTTATGCGGTTCATACTCCGCCGGCATATGAAATCCATCCTTGCTAGGACAGCCTTCCTTTAAAATCTTCATATCCAAATCTCCTGATTACCCTGCATTCTTTATCCGCCCCCATAACTGCGATGTCCGGAAGCGGCATACCGTTAAACGTATTATTTTTGACCATGGAATAAATTGCCATGTCACAGAATGTAAGCCTGTTGCCCACTTTTATCTCTTTATCAAATGAGTAATCACCGATCACATCACCTGCCAGACAGGTACAGGAAGAAAGCCGGTATGTATATGCTTTCTCCCCTGCTTTTCCACTGTCCTTAAGCGGCGGACGATACGGCATTTCGAGTACATCCGGCATATGGCATGCCGCTGAAGTGTCCAGAACCAGTATCTTTATCCCATTGTTTTCGACAATATCGAGCACGGTTGTCTCAAGATAGCCTGCATTCAGGGCTACTGCCTCCCCCGGCTCAAGATAAATTTCAAGGTCATATGTTTCCTGCATGCGCCGGATACAGTTCTCCAGTTTTTCCATGTCGTAACCGGCTTTTGTGATATGATGTCCGCCACCCATATTAAGCCATTTCCGTCCGTACAGCAGATCTCCAAACTTTTTTTCCACGGCATCAAGTGTCGTTTCCAGGGCATCCGAATTCTGTTCACAGAGCGTATGGAAGTGAAACCCGTCTATCTGCGACAGGTCAAAACCGTTTTGTATGGCTTTGTCAAGCTCTGCCCTCGTTACACCAAGCCTTGAACCCGTACCGCACGGATCATAAATCTCATGCCCTTCCTGTGTAGAACACTCCGGGTTAATTCTAAGTCCTGTACTTACCCCTGCGGCTGCTTCTTTGATTTTTTCCTTATGAACCAGAAACTGGGAAACGGAATTAAAAACAATATGGTCACATATTTTTACCAGTTCGTCCATTTCTTCCGGCAGATATGCCGGACAGAAGACATGGTTTTCTTTTCCCATCTCTTCCTGTGCCAGCCGTGCTTCATACAGCCCGCTTGCCGTCGTCCCGCTTAAATATTTTCCAATCAGGGGATATTCACAAAATGCACTGAATGCTTTTTGTGCAAGAAGGATCTTTGCGCCCGTTCTCTGCATTACATGATGCAAAATCTTCAGGTTTTCTGTCAGTTTTCCCTCATCTATCACGTAGCAGGGAGTTTTCAGTTCACTAATCTTCATCCTTTCCTCCGGCTCATCAATCCATATGGACAGAAGGATCTGCTGTCTTGTAACAATCCACGGGTACCGGATTTTCGACTACCTTCCATGGAAGACCAAACTTATTCAGTGCCTCCATATACGGATCCGGATCCATCTCCTCAAGATTGAATACTCCGGGCTTTTTCCAGAGTCCTGTCACAACCATCATGGAACCTATCATTGCCGGTACTCCTGTTGTATAGGAAACTGCCTGTGATTCCACTTCTTTGTAGCATTCCTGATGATCACATACATTATAAATATAAATAGACTTCTTTTTTCCGTCCTTTATCCCATTAAAAATACATCCGATATTTGTCTTCCCTACTGTCCGTGGTCCAAGTGATGCCGGATCCGGAAGCAGTTCTTTTAACACCTGTAACGGCACCACTTCTTTTCCGTCTACCATAATCGGATCTGTCCGGAGCATTCCCACATCCTCAAGGCATTTCATGTGTGTAAGATAACTCTGTCCAAACGTCATGAAAAACCGGATTCTTTTCACACCCGGAATATTTTTGGCAAGGGATTCTATTTCCTCATGGTGGAGAAGATACATATCTTTTTCTCCGACCTGGTCAAAATTATACTGTGCCCGCCACTCCATCGGCTCGGTTTCTACCCAGTGCCCATCCGTCCAGTAGGAACCGTTAGCGGATACCTCCCGAAGATTTATCTCCGGATTAAAGTTTGTGGCAAACGGATATCCATGATCTCCGCCATTACAGTCAAGTATATCAATGGTGTGGATTTCATCAAAATAATGTTTCTGCGCATATGCCGTAAATACCGATGTGACACCAGGGTCAAACCCGCTTCCAAGAATTGCGGTAAGTCCTGCCTCCTTGAATTTTTCCTGATAAGCCCACTGCCAGGAATAATCAAAGTAAGCAGTAAATCCCAGTTTTTTGCACCGCTTCTCATAAATTTCCCTCCACTGTGGATCTTGCGTATCCTCGCACTCGTAGTTTGCGGTATCAATATAGTCAACTCCACAGGCAAGACTTGCATCCATAATCGTAAGATCCTGATAAGGGAGTGCCACATTGAGCACTGCATCCGGCCGGTACGAACGGATCAGTGTTTTTAATTCTTCCACGTTGTCCGCGTCAACCCTTGCCGTCTCAATTCTGGAAGCTGTTTTCCCTTCAAGTTTTGCCTTTAAATCGTCACATTTTGACAGGGTACGGCTTGCAATCATGATGTCCGTGAAAACTTCACTGTTCTGACAGCATTTTCTGATTGCCACCTGTGCAACACCGCCACATCCAATAATAAGTAATCTGCTCATTTTTATTCCTCCTGTATCATTTATTTTACCGGGTTTCTTCCTCTTCGAGTAAGTCCTCTACATATTTTGGAAGCATAAATGCCCCCCGGTGTAAATTTGTAGTATAGTACCATGTTTTCATTCCAAGTGCATCCCATCTTTCTGCATCAAGATCATTCAGCGGATGATACTTTTTAGAAGCGAATCCGAATAACCAGTACCCGGAAGGACAGGTCGGGATATGTGCCTGGTATACCCGGCTGATCGGGAATGACTTATAGACTTTTCTGTGCATTTTCCGGCATTCAGCCTCATCCTCGTCATAAAACGGGCTTCCGTGCTGATACACCATGATTCCGTCCTCCCGGAGAGCTTTATAACAGCTTCCGTAAAATTCTTTTGTAAAAAGTCCTTCCGTATGCCCCAATGGATCTGTTGAATCGTTGATGATCAGATCGTATTCATCATTTTTCCCACGCAGAAATCTAAGCCCATCATCATAATACATTGAAATTCTGGGATCCTCTAATCCACATGCCACCTCCGGGAAAAATTTTCTGCATACATCAACAAACATTTTATCGGTTTCTACCACGTCAATCTTTTCAACAAACGGGTATTTTATGAGTTCTTTCGCCACACCCCCATCCCCGCCACCAATAATCAGAATTTTTTTTGCATTGGGATGGACTGCCATCGGCACATGGGTCACCATTTCATCATATATAAATTCATCTGCATCGGAAAAAACAATTTCACCATCCAATGCTGCCATTTTTCCAAATTCATAGGATTTAAATACATCTATCTTCTGATATTCACTTTTCCCCGAAAAAAGCTGCTCCTCTATCCGGACATCCAGTTTTACATTAACTGTATGACATTCCGAAAACCACATTTGCATATCTTTACCTCCTGTTGCCACTCATGCCAGTACCTGAAGATATTCCACTGCCGGATCTTCGGTTCCCTGCATGGAGCATCCTTTTTCTTTTGCATACAGAATATATTCCGCAATCTCTTTTGTAATCCGTTCCCCCGGGGCAAGGATCGGAATCCCCGGTGGGTAGCACATGACAAACTCTCCACTGATGCATCCCACGGAATCTTTTATGCTTAGCGATTTTTTTTCTGCATAAAAAGCTTTCTGCGGAGATACCGCCACCTCCGGATTGATATATTCCCCGGACAAAAGCCCTGTCCTGTCCCTGCTGTATAACCTCTTGATATCCTGCAATGCCCCTACGAGTCTCTCAATATCCTGAATTCTGTCACCAATGGAAATATACGCAAGGATATTACAGATATCACCGAATTCGATCTGTATGTCATATTCATCCCGGAGCAGGTCATATACTTCTATTCCGGCAAGCCCGATATCCAATGTATAAACGGACAGCTTGGTGACATCGTAATCGTAAATGCTGGTTCCATTTACCAGATCACGCCCATAGGCATAGTAACCGCCAATAGAATTAATTTCATTTCTGGCATATTCTGCCATTTTTGCAACTCTGGCAAAAGATTCTCTTCCCCGCAACGCAAGATTTCTTCTTGAAATATCAAGACTCGATAAAAGGAGATACGATGCACTGGTTGTCTGTGTCAGATTGATAATCTGCCTGACATGATCTGCTTTTACCGCTTTCCCGGTAAGAAGAATGGAGCTTTGTGTAAGACTTCCCCCGGATTTGTGCATGGAGATGGCAGACATGTCTGCGCCTGCTGCCATACCACATACCGGAAGGTTTTCCCCAAAATACAGATGCGTTCCATGTGCTTCATCTGTAAGCACCTTGATTCCTCTGGAATGAGCAAGTTTTACGATTGCCCGGAGGTCTGAACATATCCCGTAATACGTCGGATTGTTTACCAGAACCGCTTTTGCATCCGGGTTTTCCTCAATCGCCCTGGCAACCTGGTCTATTTCCATTCCGAGAGAAATTCCAAGTTTCGCATTCATCTCCGGATTCACATAAACTGGAACTGCCCCACAGAGCACCAGTGCATTAAGTGCACTTTTATGGACATTTCTCGGTAATATAATTTTATCGCCCGCCTTACAGGTTGACAATATCATTGCCTGCACTGCCGATGTCGTTCCCCCAACCATGAGGAATGCATTTTCTGCGCCAAATGCATCTGCCGTCAGTTCTTCTGCTTCGCGGATAACAGAAACCGGATGGCACAAATTATCCAGTGGTTTCATGGAATTTACGTCCAGTTCCACGCACTTTTGTCCAAGCAGCTGTACCAGTTCCGGGTTTCCCCTGCCTCTTTTGTGCCCAGGCACGTCAAATGGAACCACTCTTCTTTTTTTAAATTCCTCAAGTGCCTCATAAATTGGAGCTTTCTGCTGTCTATTAATATCCATTTACTACTCCTAACTCCTTACTGAAAAATAACAGGAGCCTCCAAGTCATTTTAACTCAAAGGCTCTTTTTCTTACATAACTTTATGCAAGTGCAGGTTCTTTTCCTGCAATAATCGCTTTCACTTCATTTTTCAATTCTGTATTCACTGGTCTTTCTCCTTTTTGTAACAAATATTGTCATCCCCCAAAAGGCATCTGACCACGCCTATATTATAACTTACCCATTTCTTTTATACAATCAATTTTTTGCATTATAATCCATGATTGTTCAGATAATTTGCCACACCATAATCTGTAAAGAGCTGATTACATCCGCCGCATTTCTGCCAAATCGGGATAATTTAAATACAAGGACGAAATCAACTCCGTCCTTGCCGTCTTCCATATCATTCAGCATCCGCATAAATTCCTGACGACCTTTTATATTCTTTATCCCTATAAATCGTCCGCTCACTGACATTGTTCCGCTTCGCAATCTCCACCATCGTCATACCGCTCTTCTTTAATATACTTCCATACGCCTGATTTATATATTGTCATTATTCCTTACGAATTCTTTCAACTACACTTTCCCGACTCATCTTTTCAAACTGATACTTTGGTATCACATACGCAATCCCAACCAAAATCGGAATCATAAGCACACATGGCACTATCGTAAGATGCAGCCGGAAGAAAAATGCCGTACCGAGTGTATTTGCTAAAATCTTCTCCGCCCCAAACACAACTAATAATACTGCAATCACAAATGCGCCTCCCAAATATAGGAATCCCTCAGTCACTAGCATTTTCGATACCTGTTTTTTCGTCATTCCAACAACTTCCAAAAGCGCCAGTTCCTTTTTCCTGCTGATTACAGAGGTTGCTGTTGTATTAAAGAAATTCATAATACCGATAAATGCTAAAATAACGACAAGAAAACCACCGATCATATAATATTTGCTGACAAACTGCTGAAAACTCTCCTCCATATCCAATACAGAAAAAACATTGATCATTTCATTTTCTTTCAAAACATTTTCATCAATGTATTCTTTTATCTGCTTATCCGCTCCTTTCTTTGCATCGATGGCAGCATACATGGCTGATTCATTTCCCGTCTGGGTAATATACTCATCTTCTGGAACTAATACCGTAATATAGATAAGGTCTGCATACGGATAATCCAATGCATATGGCATCAGTGCTTCTCCAATGACTTCGTAATCTTTTTGGTTTCCATTTTTGTACTCCATCTGAAAAACATCCCCAGTCTGATAATAAGAAACCGGATGCTCTGCATATTTATCACCATAATCTACAAGCACATAATTTCCGCTTTTAAATGTATCCCAAGAGCATTTTTCCCCTCTCCATTCTAATTTGTCAAACACCGACTCGCTGATTCCGAGAAAATGAACACTTACTGTATTGGAAGCCTTTGCCTCTTCCCAAACCTGTTCTTCATAATCGGTCCAGTTTTCTTCATATTTATCTGCGAATGCTTCCCATGTTTTCAGAAGTTCCGGCTCCATCTTGTGGGTTTCCTCAGAATAATACACATATCCTGTTTGAGCACCATCAGGGCATTCGTCGAGAATCTCTTTGATTTCAGGTGTAATACCATTGAAATTCGTATTTAACAAACTGTTTGTCATCTGATCCAGTTGAAAATCGGATGCTAAAAACACTTTCTTGTAAGAATCAAAATCATATCCCTGCACCAACATCACGATACAGTTGACAACCACCATAGAAAGAGCGATAGAAAGCATAACAATCAATCCCTTTTTCCAATTTCGTAACACATTTTGAACTGCCATCCCCCACCAGGTTACAGAAGTATTCTTTTTTATTTTCCTATGTGACTGCTCTCCTTCTGCCAAACGCAGAGCTTCCACAGGCGAAACTCTTTCCACCATTTTACAAGCCTGCAGACTGGAGAGATACACCGTTAAAAGTGTCAAAAGCGCTGCTGCAAGAAAAATCAAAGGATTTGCTGATACTACTGTCTGAGCAGTCTGTCCTGCCTGTGCACTAATTTCAGCATCTGCAGTCAAGGACGGAGCCATACAAAGACCTGCAAGATAACCACAAAGCAATCCGATTGGAATCCCAACTGCTGACAATCTCCATGCCTGCATACGTACAATTTTCTTCAACTGCTTTCCTGTTGTTCCCACGTTCTTTAACAGTCCATAAGCCCGGATATCCGTTTTCACAGAAATGTTAAAGATATTATAAATAATCAGGTATCCTGCCAATATCACAAATAGAATCATTACGATAAGGGAAGAAAATGAAAATGAATCCTCTTCCAAAAGATTATATGCCGGATTGACTTCCATTCCTGTCCCTGCTTTTGTAAATCCCGCTGCCTTAGATATAGTTTCTGTTTTCTTTTCCAGATTCCAAAGGTTCTTGTACCAGACAGAATACTCTTTTCCTCCATTGTAGATGCCATTTTCTAATTCTTCCTCTGTAACAGGATAACAATTCTCCTTTGCATAGGCTTCAGATACCCAGACCATCTGTCCTAAAACAGCTTTATCCCCTTGCCAAAATCCACATATCTGAAACGTATCTGTCTTATATTGCTTCAGCATTGGATTTACTTCCCAGGTCAGTGTTATTTCTTCCCCAATCTTAGGTCTAACGCCCAGATTTTCCAGTATCATGCTGCTGAGTGCTACTTCATTTTCTTTTTCCGGCAGTCTTCCTGTGGTTGGCAGACAATTAAAACTTTCTGCCATATTTTCATCCGCATATCTGACCTCTACGGAAAAGCCAAACCGCTCATCCATTCCAGCTCCCAGAAAAATACCTGAACCATATCGTTCCACCTGTTCACTCTGTTCGATTGTTTCCTGCAATCGCTTTGCATCTTCTTCTGACAGATTCTGTGCACTAGCATGGGCGGAATCCATAAATTGTTTGATTTCCGTTGCTCTTTTGGAAAGAATCATGGATACACTCCCCACAAAAAGGCTTGTGAATAAAAGTGAAGTCAGCATGATTGCAATAACGGCAATGATATTCCTGGCACGATTCATTTTCATAAAACGACTCGTTAATAATCGTAACGTCTCTTTATTCTCTACTTTTACCATAAAATCGCCCCCTGCTATACAAGACCACTGTCTGAAACAATTTTTCCGTCTTCAATCTGTAAAATCCGGTCTGCCATCTGGGCAATCTCTTCATTATGGGTAATCATAACGATGGTTTGGTGAAAACGCTTACTGGTTACTTTCAGAAGCCCTAATACGTCCTGACTTGTTTTTGAATCCAAATTTCCGGTCGGCTCGTCAGCGAGCAAAATAGCAGGTTTTGCAGCTAAAGCCCTTGCAATTGCCACTCTCTGTTGCTGTCCCCCGGATAGAGCACTTGGCAGATTTTCCAATTTTGTTCGAATACCAAGTGTATCAATGATTTCATCTACATATTTCTTTTCAATCTTTTTTCCATCCAGCTTCACGGGAAGAATAATATTCTCCCATACATTCAACATCGGAACCAGATTATACTGTTGAAATACAAAACCTATATTTCTGCGCCTGAAAATGGTAAGTTCTTCATCTGTCATATGGCTTAAATCCTGTCCGTCCACAATGACCTTCCCGGATGTTGGATTATCTAATCCTCCAATCATATGAAGCATCGTAGACTTTCCGCTCCCAGAAGTTCCAACAATCGCTACAAACTCCCCCTTTTCCACTTCTAAATTTACACCATCAAGGGCTTTGACTTCTGTTTCTCCTTGTCCATATATTTTTCTTAAATTCACTGCTTTTAATATATTCATGCCATCCTCCCATCAAAAAAGCCTGTATTGATCTTTACAATACAGACTTTATCATAACAATGTCTCCATCTGGTTTCTGAAATGTCACAGTTTTGATACTATTCCTTCTTTGCTATCGGAAGAAACACAGAAAATGTAGAACCTTTTCCTCTCTTTGATGTCACTTTTATATACCCTTTTTGTGCCTGAATAATCTCTCTTGCAAGAAATAAGCCAATTCCTACTCCTGGCTGGTCTGTCACTGACATACTTCGGTAAAACCGTCCAAATATCTTTGGTATTTCTTCTTTTTCTATTCCAATGCCATCATCAATGATATCAATCTTTACAAAGAAAGAATTCTGCTCGGCTTTTACCTGAACATTTCCCCCACATGCTGTGTATTTAATCGCATTGTCTACAATATTTCCAAGTGCCTCCACAGTCCATTTTGGATCACACATAGCATGCAAATCCGTGTCACATAAGCTCAGAGCAATATTCTTCTCCTTTACTTTTACGTTAAACTGCTGCTGTATGGATTCAAGCATCTGCTTAATAGTCGTATCCTCCGAATGTACTGCGATAATTCCACTCTCCATCCGTGATAATTTGACCAATGATTGTATCAGGAAATCTAATTTCTCCGTCTGCTCCAAAATGGTAGCTATCTCCTCCTGATTTTCATGATTTGTTTCAGAGAGTATTTCACCATAAATTTTCAAATTTGAAATAGGAGTCAAGGTCTGATGCGCAATGTCGGAAATAAGTTTCTGTATCACTTCTTTTTCTTCCTGTTGGTTCTTTCTTGCCAGAAAGCTACTGTCTAAATGTTGTTTCATGCTGTTTTCAAGAGCAGAATACTTTTCTTCTGATATTTCTGTCCGTTCCAGTTCTCCATCTATAGCACAATCCAGCATTTGCTGCAGCCGGTTCAAAAGCTTTTTTTCTTTCTGATAAAAAATGCTATGCCAGAAGATTCCACTTAAAACAAATATTCCTACAATCAATATAATTAGTTCTATCATCCATTCACCGCCCAGGTATAACCAATTCCATAGACTGTCTTGATATATTCAGGCTTCTGCGTATCATCTTCTAATTTGTCCCTGAGGCGTTTGACTGCAACAGTCAGAGCATGAGCATCCACAAACTCTGTATCTCCCTGCCATACCTCGTCAATCAGATATTCCCGTTTCAATACTTTTCCTCTGTTTTCACACAGCACTCTAAGGAGCTTTTGATCTGTCTTACTAAGTTCAATAGGTTCTCCATCTTTGAAAAATTCCATTTTATCGAAATAGAACTCAAATCCATCAAGCTCCATAGAATTTTTAGCTGCTGCCTCTTTATTTCTAAGCTGCACAGACACTCTTGCACGCAAAACCATCAAGCTAAACGGTTTCGTAATATAATCATTTGCCCCAGCTTCCAATCCTGTTACAATATCTACTTCCATGTTATTTACTGTAAGCAGAATAATCGACACCTGACTATTTTTCCTTATTTCTCTTACAAAATCAATCCCATTCCCATCCGGCAAGTTCACATCTAATAAAACCAATGTGATATCTTCCTTTTTCAAGATTTCTCTAGCTTCCTGCAAAGTTCTGCACTGATAAAAGAAATAAGCATCATTCTTTAAAGCCAGACGGATTCCATCATTTAATTTTTTGTCATCTTCAACAATCAGTAACTTTTCACTCATATTTTCTCTGCTTTCTTACAAATTACGCTAATTGTATCATTGCCAGTTTTATAAATCAAATCATTAAGTCAAAAGCTCCGACAGAATTTATCTTATAAACAGCAAAAAGCTCCCGAAGGAGCTTTCTATGCTTTCAATATACACTAATTCTTTCAACACAATCTCTTCTGCAGCATTCCATATTTGTTTTTCCTCTGCTTCACTATACAATACCGTTGTAAAAACCAATGTCCAAAGTAGGAAAAATTTGAGTAAATTCCGACACTTATTTTATGCAGTTCTATCTTTATGAGATTTCATCAACATCATAATACTTAAAATCCCGGAAGCAGGCACTTCCTCCTGTTTCCTCTGCCGCATAGCAGAACAGACCAAACCGGCAACCAGTAAAATGATCCAGTTTGAAGTACAGCTTATGCACGGTTCCGATGGGTAGCCAGTCTCCCTTATTTACCCGGTAATAGCAGCGTGCTTCATCCTTCATGTTACAGAAATCTGCTTCAAGACGAAAATCCATCTGGTGTGATTCAACAACAGTTCCTTCCGTCATATCCAATATACCATCTTCTTTTTTATCCAGCATAAGGACTTCATATTTTCCATGACGTTTTGTAATGCCAACTGCAGCATAACAGCCCTGCAACGCACACAAACCTGCGACATCGCCCTCTTTCAATGCAGAAGCATCAACAGTAACCTCAGCTGCGCAGGACGGATAACTCATCCTTTGCGTAAGCGTATTTACTGCCTGTGTAAGCTCTGTACAAACTTCCCGTGTTGTAATTGTATAGGTTCCCTGCAATGCATCCAGATGATAGTACCGTGGATCTGGATCATGATTAAACTGCCAGCGCGGAAGCAGCCCATTACGGAAATCATCACTTCCCACTAATGGCTGATAAATATATCCTGGTCTGGTACTGTGAACCTCTATTTCTTCCGGCACATGTCCGTTCTGTCCAAAAATCGGAAAATGATCCTTCCAGGTAACCGGAAGCAGAATAGGAATCCGTCCAACTGCTCCGGAATCCTGAAACAGCATTGCATACCACTTTCCATCCGGCGTATCCACTATTCCTCCCTGTGCCACGCCCTGTCCACAATATCCACGATCATCACAAAGTACATCTCCACCCGTGAATTCTCCTTCCAGAGAATCACTGTAAAAGCATGCTTCCGTCCGCATCCAGCGGTCTCTCAGGGAATGAACCAGAAAAATATAATAATAGCCGTTTATTTTTTGAATATGAGAACCCTCATAGCCTAGCTCCGGGTTCTTATGATCACTGACTAAAAGACGATGTAATCCGTCCTTCTTTGGTGCAGTCAAATCTTCATTCAATTCTGTAATCCAGATTTCATCATTTCCATATACAATATAGTTTCTGCCATCCTCATCAAATAATAAAGAGCCGTCATGATAAAAGCCTTCTATCAGCTGCTTTTTCCATGGACCATCTATTTTTTCCGAAGTATACAAATAAGTCTTACGGGTATCATTTGCCACAAAGCAGATATAAAATCGGCCTTCATGATAGCGCAGGGAAGCTGCCCACATGCCCTGTCCGTAAATATTCTGACCGCTTTTCAGTTGCTGCGCATCCGTATGATCCAACGTCTCATAGACATAAGTCACATGCTCCCAGTGCACCAGATCAAAAGACTGCAGAATCTCACAGCCCGGCATAAAGTGCATGGTTGTGGATACCATATAATAGGTGTCTTCTACGCGGATCACGTCCGGATCTGGATAATCCAATCTTGTTATAGGATTTACATTCATTGTTTATTCCTTTCTGTTTTATCTCCATATTCTTTCTTTGTTCTATTCTATTTTTACTATTTTATCTTTGTTTCTTATCTATACATTAACAGTAGTATGCTTTTTAGTTGTACGTAAAATGATATGCCCTAGCACCATGACTCTTTAATGACACACTAAGGCTCTTTGGCTCTTCCACGTGCTCTCCGCTCCAAAGCTCCGTTCCATTTACTCCATCATAAATCTCCAGATCGGCAAGCGGTATGGATATGTCACTGTCTTTATCACCCAGATTAAATACCGCGACATAATATCCACCCTTTGTATCTGCTGCAATCCACAATGCATGCTCTATACCATCGATTTCACGTCTCCACACCTGATGCGAATGCCGTGCATTTGCATGCATGGCAAGTATTTCAGAATTGGTTACCAGATTCATAGTGAATTCGTCAAACCCTGTCAGCTCTCCTCCCAGCATCAAAGGAGAACGCATGATACTCCAGAGTGTCAGCATGGTGATCTGCTCATCCTGTGTAAAATTCGTCCAGTTATTCACATCATATACCTGCCGTATCGGTCCGACCGGAAGCATATCGGCATCCGGCCAGTGCCCTGCACCTGCATGGGTGCACCATTTTTCTGCTCTTGAAAACATATCATATAACAGTTCCCACTTATCCCAGAAATCATCGGTGATTCTCCACATATTGGAAATCTGCTTATAAAGCTCTGCCTTTTCTAAAAGAGCAGGTCCCGGCGACAGACTTAAAACCATGGGTCTTCCGCAACCATGCAATGCTTTGCTCAGCATAATCAGTTCGGATTCCTCATGTGGCAGTTCCCGTGCAATATCATCACATTTAATAAAATCCACACCCCAGGAAGCATATAATTCAAAAATACTGTTATAGTATTCCCATGCCCCGTCTTTCTCAGGATCTACACCATACATATCCGTATTCCAGGCACAGATACTGTTTGTTTTGGCAATTTCCCGGGCATGTCTGTCACTGTTCATGATTTTCGTGTTCTGATGTACAGCCTGTCGTGGAATCCCTCTCATAATATGAATGCCGAACTTCAATCCAAGAGAATGGACATATTCTGCCAATGGTCCAAAGCCCGCACCGTTTGCTGCGGAAGGAAAACGATTTACTGCGGGAAGCAGTCTTCCATACTCATCCATTACTACATCCGCAAAAGGATGATACTCATTGGTTGCAGCATAAGGCTCATACCATTGGATATCCACCACAATATATTCCCAACCGTACTCCTTCAGATGCTCAGCCATAAATTCAGCGTTCCGTCGTACGATATCTTCTGTAACAGCCGCTCCATAACAATCCCAGCTGTTCCACCCCATAGGTGCTGTTTTCATCTTCATCTGTTTTATACCCTCTCGATATCCTGTTAATTCTGTCCGTAATATGCATTTGCACCATGCTTACGGAAATAATGCTTATCCTGTAATTCCTGCGGATGAATCAGCTCGGTTCGATATGCCATCTTGGCAACCTCTTCAAGAACCACCGCATTGTGGACGGCCTCCTTTGCATCCTTGCCCCAGGAAAAAGAACCATGATTCTTGCACAACACTGCAGGAACTGCCATTACATCCTTCTTCATGCGTTTAAATTCCGAAACAATCAGGTGTCCGGTATTTTCTTCGTAAGCAGAGTTAATCTCTTCCTTCGTCAGACATCTCACACAGGGGATTTCTCCGTAGAAATAATCCGCATGAGTCGTACCATAACAGGGAATTGGATCTATGTCAATACTTTGGACACCAAAAGTTGAACTTTTCTCCCAGCATAACATATGCCGAGAGAATTATTTCTTAGGCTGCTAGAGCCTCATCTTCAACCACTAAATACCCATTGTCCTGGATAGAAATTCCTCTGTTTTCCGTACCAACCCCAGTAGGAACAATCCTTACAAGTACCTATATTTTTTTCTTCTTCCGTGTGCTTAAGCCATCTATCAAGGAAAGGTTGGCCGCCACTTCCAGCTTGCATATTAAATTCGATTTTACTGTTTTCTATTTCCTCTCGTGTTAGATGCAACACATCATTCAATAATAAGTCCATAATATTTTCCTATTAACTTTTCTTTGGAAGTTTAAAATCGATTTTTCCCCCAAGAACGCCTGCACTAATTCCGGCTACAGTCATCAAAGCAAAGCTGATACCTCCGACAAGTTTCCAATTGAACTCTCTCTTTTCTGAGTCCTTTTTATTTACCTTGTCCTCGATTTCTTTTTCTTGCTGACGAATCTCTGTGTCCTTTTCGTTCGCCATTTTAACAAGTTCAGTTTCTCTATTTAAGATCTCCATCATCATTTCAGGTAGAAGATTAGGATTATCAAGAAGTTTACTACAATCAGATTGTACTTGCTTTACAAAATCATAAAACTGCTTTCTACTATCTGCTGCCTGATCCATCTCTTTATTAGCAACACCATAATATTCTTTTATACTAGCATCATCACTGCTTACAATGGTATCAAGCATCCCTTTGTATTCAGTTAATGCGGATTTCATTAATCCAACAAACTCTGGGAACTGTGCAAGAACTTCTTTAGCCACTTCAGGACGAAGTTCTCCTATCTTTGATGCAAAACTAATCACATCACCTTTTGATAAATTCTTAAAATCCGTTCTTTGCATCATAGCAAGAACATCTTTTTCCATTGGTGTATATTCCATTCTTTTACCTCCTAGTGGGCATTCTGTATTCCCTTATTTGTATCCAAATCAAAACCGACCTGCCAAAATCCCATATCAATCATCTTCATCTGTGGGTATGGCATACCTTCAACTTCCATTTTTTCTCTGATAGGTTCGAGTCGGTCAGCATTTTTCTCGTAAAAGTTGACAAGCTGCATTATAGACCTAATGTTGTAATTTCCAGTTGCCACTTTCTGATTCTTTATTCCTGCAATAAAATATCTATCATATGCCGGAACACAGCCAAGTGTTCCCATAAGTATTTTCGTGATGAGTGTAAAAGATAACTGATTCTTAAGTTCTTGTTCTTTTACTTCGTGTCTGATTTTATCGTAATACTGCTCCAAAAACAAATTTATATCCTGTAATAACTTTTGGTTGTTTTCGTCTTTGAAACCGATACAGTCAATTCCAGCCAAGGCATCATATTTTTCGCTTAGCAGTTCTTTTACTACTGAAATATGTACTCTATAATCTTTTTGCAATAAAAATGATGAGCCACGGTACATTCCCCAACTTGCTAAATAGAATGCCAGCTGCAGACTCAAATAATCATAATCGACATCATTTCTGCCTCGTGCATTCATAAAATGTGAATAGCAGTGTTCCCATGAACGATATCGACCATTTTCATCAGACTTCAAATCGTTATAAAATTCTGTTGACGATTTAATTATCAAATCCACTGTATCCATGTTTCTCACCACCTATTCGTTACTCGTTTTTATCTGCTCTCCATGAGTTTTGCTACAGAATAGTACTGAAGGTTTTTAAATGTCTTCTGCTCCTTGATAAAAGATGTCAATATCGTTCTTATAGAAGAATAGAACTTCTCATCTTCTTGACCCACAATCTTTAAAATCTCGGCACAAAATTCATCCGAAATGCTATCATCATAGAAAAACTCTGTAGGATTTGTCATGTACTTTTTGATGCTGTTTCCTCTTTGAAGGCCATCTACCAATATGTAAGTTCGCTTGTTATCTTCGAAGGTTTCATAAAACAGCATGGTGCCGACAGGATATCCTTTAATCAGAGAATCAATAAATGTCTTCTCTTGATTTTTATTCCATCGTTTTCCTCTCTGAAACATTGGGACAACTATCTTTTTATTATCTTTGTGCATATCTTGAAGCGCTGAAGACAAATCTTGCAGCGACCAGTTTTCGCACGTACAACCTGCCATTATAATAACCTCCTTCTAAGTTCAATATTTTTGTCTGCCCAACTTAATCTCAATATTCTTATCTACCCAACAATAAAATTCAGATAGATTTATCTGGGTTTTTCCTACTTTTTCAGACCTTGATTTCCAACTATCAAAACACCGAAAAAGACTTATATTTCAAGCATTTTCACACTATCAATTATGTACTTTAGTCAACAGAACCACGCTCTCAAGTATCGGAAACTTTTCCAAGGTAACAGTATGCTCACCAGACTGCTCTTTATCCAAAGAAATACTATCAACTCGAACTACTTCCTTGCCATCTCTAAGAACCGGTACCGGAAACTGAAATTTGATATTCCTAATCCAATTACCATCTTCACGTCTTTCCGGAAAGATGTCGATACGCTCAATAAATGCTTGCATAAACTGTTTCTTTTCAGCATCCGTACATTCTGCATATAATTCATTAAATGCGTTCAAAAAACCGTATATGCTGTCAGCATCAATCTGATTTTTCTTAAGTTCATATACCTGAGACTTCAAATCTGCGATTGCATCTTCAACTTCATCTATTTTATCATATTGGGTATCTAATCGTCTCTGTAAATCTGAAATTTTTTTATCGTAATGAATATCTGTAACATCCAGATTATCCATCTGCTGTTCAAGACGTGTTTTAATTGTCTCTGCCTGATGGAGATTTGCGTTTAATACAGATAACTGCTTTTACAGATCAGAAGTATCAACTGTTGCCCCGATTCTGTCTTGAATGGCATCCTTGAATTTTCCTTCCCTAGTCATTGCCGTAATCAATTTTGCAAGCACATCATCAATTTGAGACTGTTCAATGTTACATCGAAAAGTACATTTATGTCCTGTGGCATTTACTGTATTCTTGCAATAGTAGTAATATCTGGTTTTCTTATCTTTCCTCCCTGCTTTTGCAATGTTGCCATACATTCCTTTTCCACAACATGGACATTTCAATATTCCTGACAAAATATGTGCATGCCCCGGATCATGAATCTTTTCTCTTCTGTAATTATTTTTAGAGCGTTTCTCCTGTGCAAGATTCCAGTCCTCTTCAGAAATAATAGCTTCATGGATTCCCTCATATACAGGGAACTCCGATTGTTCCACTACATGCGTTTCATTACGGGTTCCTGTTTTCTTTTCGGTGCGCCTACGTCCGTATGCTATCTTCCCCATATACACCGGGTTATCAATAATCTTTTTGATAAAACCTGATGAGAAACCGGGGATTGTTCCGTTTTGACGTAATTTCTTTGTATAACCATGATTATTCAAATAATTGGCAACGCCATTAATACCATCATTGGTATGAATATACCGGTCAAAAATCATTTGAATAATTTCCACTTCATCCTCTGCAATGACAAGCTCCCCATTTTCCAACTTATATCCATAAGGTGCAAATCCACCGTTCCATTTTCCTTCTCTGGCTTTTTGCTCACGTCCGGCCATCGTCTGTACTCTTATGTTCTCACGTTCCATCTCTGCTACAGCAGCAATAATAGATATAAGCAGTTTACCGGCTTCTTTTGAGCTGTCAATTCCATCTTCTACACAGATAAGATTGACACCATAATCCTGCATAAGTTGTAAAGAGCTGAGCACATCCACTGCATTTCTGCCAAATCGTGACAATTTGAATACAAGGACGAAATCAACTCCGTCCTTGCCATCTTCAATATCATTCAACATCCGCATAAATTCCTGACGACCTTTGATATTCTTACCGGAATGTCCTTCATCAGAATATTCTCCAACAATCTCCATATCTTGAAATTCTGCATATTTTCTAAGCTTGTCCTTCTGTGCATCAAGGCTATAGCCATCAACCTGAATAGCCGTAGATACACGAGTATATATGTAACATCTTGTTTTCTTCTTCAATAATCTCACACTCCTATTTCGGTAATACTAATGGCGAATTTTTCAATAATCCTGCAATAACAGAGTTGTATTTGGCTATTCCGTAATCCTCAACGATGCTTGTTATTCTAGCCCCGGCATCCTTGGAAGAAGCACCACACAGAAAGACTCTCTCATCCGCCGTTCCATAGTCCAACACGATAAACCGATCATGGAATATGCCACCAGTCTTCTTCATTGACAGTTTTACAGTTGGATATTCCTTACGGAAATCCGTATATTCTATGTTGTGAAGTTTATTATTCCCAACATTATCGCTAAATAAAATAATATTTACTCCTGTTGGAGAATTCTTAAGATGTACCAGCGTTCTTAAACCAATGTAATTATCAACCACATATATTGATGACTTTGCCTGCCTGTAAATAGACTCGTAAACCTCATCCGCACTACTAAATTTTGCATTAAACATAAGCCATTTTTCATCATCATCTGAAATAAAACTGTTCATCATATCCGCAAGTTCAGATTTCGTCACTACATCCTTCAATCCTTCTGCGACATCAGAAATCTGTTTTTCAAGAGATATCATATCAGAATTGATTTTGCTGATTTCAATTCTGTTATTTGCAGTCTCCATACTTAACTGAAGTAATTCTCTCTGACCGATTAAATCACGATTTTCTAATATGTAATCTTTCATTTTTTTGAATGTTTTCACAAGTGCTCTGCTTTGTTGAATAGCAAGTTCTCCTCGCAAAACAGTCATAAGCATATATACTCCCTGCTCCGTAAAAACATAAGGTTTATATTTTATGTTTGACCCTCTACTCACCTTCAAGGTGAAATTTTTGCACCTTGAAAGTTCTTCAACTTCTTCATCATTTAATTCAAACATAAAATCATCGCCTTCAAACTTTGCAATATTATTCTTGACCTGTCTCTTAAAATTCTTTGTCTCATACCCGTATATCTCTGCCAAATCTGTATCGAGCATTACTTTTCTGCCTCTAAATACATAAAGTCTGTCCTTCATGTATTCCTCATTAATCTCAATTATCTTGATTTCTTCTTTCTTATCTTCCGCCATAAAACTCTCCGTTTATCTTGCGGTACATATTTTGCACTGCAAACCTTACTCCTTATGAATCCTATACGTATCATCTTTTACTCTGTAGTATTACTCACAGATTCCTTTATCTTGTCATAATACGCTTTATACCTGTAAATCGTTCTCTCACTGACATTATTCCTTCTTGCAATCTCTATCATAGCCATGCCGTTCTCATAGCAATCAACAAAATCATTGTAGATTGCCATCCATTTTGCATTGTGCTTCTGCCTTCCACTTAATTTACGATTTTTATAATATTCCAGTTCTTCGCGTAACTCGGCGTTTTCATTTTCTAATTCTTCAATTCTTTTTAATGCTTCCTCGAGTGTTATAACCTTCTCCACTTCATTGTTCCTCCGTTCATGTCATTTTCGTTTTGTCTATATTATATATTGCTAATTAGTATTAGTCAATTTGATTTTGTCATACAGAAAGACTTTTCATATTCATCATGCAAATAAAATACCGCTGATATCTTTTGCAAGCTATGTCTTTCCATAGACTCTCTGCCTGAATATTCCTAATCCACTCGTTTAGATTCCATTTTTGTTTTAAAGCCGGTCCATATTTTAGAATCAGGGAAGTTATTACATCTGCACATCTTTCAAAGGCTGCATTCTCTTTTGCATCTTCATAATACTTCTTTCTCATTGCTGCTCCCCTTTCCGAACATAATTTGTTTTGGAAACCAATTTGAATTATCTGCTTTGAGCAAATCATAAACATAAATCTTATTCGGTCTTCCCAAGCCCTGATGTCTTCGGTAAATCAAGCCATGCTCCTCCAGCTCCTTCAACATTTTGTTAACCTTCTTATTCCCCAGGTTCATCAGATTCATAATTTCTTCGATTGTGAAAATGATATAGGTAATTCCATATTCATCACGCCATGCATCTCCATTGGAGTCCGACAGGCACTTGCGATCCAGCAGTATTCCATATAATACTTTTGCTGCATTCGTCATATCTCTGAACTGTTCTTCCTTAAAAAATCTCTTAGGTATCCTGTAAAACTTATAATCAAAAGTTACATTTTCCATTGTCTTATCCTCTCTTATTCCTAATTTTGCTACTTGGCAAGCAGTGCATTTGTACACACAAAATGCATTTTTAACTTGTTGGGGAAATGCCCCAATCCCCTAAAACCATGAAAATAAATTTTCACGGAGCTACGCCTATCGGCTTTGTCACGCTGATGTATTTCCAACATTTCATAAATTCTTCACTCCTTCCATTCCCGATTTATGAAATTATTTTCTCAGATTTTCTATGCCGATTCGGTATATCCAAGATGCTGGAAAAATTTTGTTTTTATCAATTTTTCCAATATCCGGGACAAGACAGGAAAAGAATTTCTCTTTATCTCATGGCAGTATCATGGTAATCTATCTGTATCTTTAAAAACGAGGAAGATACTATGCATACAAAACTTACGATACCAGAAAGACTGAAAGATTTGAGAGTCTCAGAAAAAAGAATGTCGTTGCAGGAGTTATCCGATGCTACCGGTATCCCCAGCTCCACGCTTGGCAATTATGAAAAAGATGAAAATATAGATATGTCACTCGGCAATCTTATAACGCTTGCAGATTTTTACAACGTAAGCACCGATTACCTTCTTTGTCGGACAGAATTGCGGAAACATAAAAATCAGTCAGTATCTAATCTGCACCTAAATGACGATGCAGTCCAAATATTGACTGACGAAAAATATAATCCAAGATTATTATCCGAGTTACTTACCCATGAAAATTTCAAAAAATTCATGACTGACCTGGAAATCTATGTTGATGGATTTAACGATAAGGGAATTCAGATAGCGAATGCTTTTCTTGATGTGATGAGATGTAAATTAACAGAGCTTGGTGCCGATTCCACTGATGCATTTGCAACTGTATTTGATAATTCTCACATTGAAGCAGAACAATATTACATGAATATTCTGTCAGCAGACCTAAAACCGATTGTCTCTGACCTAAGAAATGCTCACATAAAAGATAGCAATACCGCCAGCGACATTGACTATCAAAGCATGGTCAAAAATATCATTGATGACTTTACATCTCAAATACCTACTACCGCAGATGACGATACAGAGTCATCAAATGATGCTTATATAAACGGTCTTTTACTTCTTTTCTGCAAAAATCTGGAGATGAAAGTCACTCAGCTTTCTGTGGAAGAAAAGCAAACACTAAAAGAAATATTTTCCCGGTCTAAGCCGGCAAAAGAACATCGGAAGCTGAGGCGGAGGAATCCGAAATTATAAAATTCAATGATCCAATCAATTCAATTACTCTACTTCAAACCGTGAACATTCCATAGCGAATATCCTTCACCATCTGCGTCGTGTGCAGAAAGCCTGTCTAGAGCTTTGTGAGACTTTAGTACTAACACACATCGCACAGAAAAAGAGACTCAGATTCATTAAGAAATTAATTTGCATCATAATAAAACTGACTTGTATTTTTTAAGTAATCTTCAATTAAAGAACATGCTTTGCTATACTCTATCTTAAAGAACTCACGGTCTGCTCTTATCCGATATTGAGCTAATAAATCATGTACCTCCTTTTCAACCATCTGACAATTTTTCACTTTAAATACTCTCCTTGCAGATAAAGGATATAGAACCCCTGTTGCCGAGTTAATCTCATTAACCCTTTTTTGTACATTACGAGTAGTCATTCCTATTTTTAAGATATCTGGTTCTTCTCGTCTAGATAAAATATAAAGATAATTTTTATCTTTCTCATCACTATATTTATAATTTAAATAATTGTCACAGTACATAATAAAATGGCTTTGTTTTAACTGCTCAAGACTTTCCCTCCCTAGCAAGTCATCTTTCTTCAAAATGGCATTACGCAATATCTTTAATGAATTCACTATAGCTTTAATATCTTGATACAGAGGATAATCAAAATACATATTGACAGTAAACCAATCCCATTGATCCTGTTTAATAATTCTATTAAACATCCCTTTTACCCAACTAATTTCATCAGGTAGTATTCTTAAATTAATACTTCCCGTCCCAATTATAAAGTCTTTAACAATAATAATCGCCTTCTTATTCTGTTCCGCTATTGATGATTTTAGAGGCGCCATTCCAAATCCCCATTTTACAATTTTATCCATCTAAACTCTCCCATATATAGTAATCTTCGTTTTCGCATGTCCGGACAGACGGTTTCCTGTCTGCCGGATTTGCGGTGTTACCGCACGAGAATGTTTAGCAGACACCCAATGGGGTGCCTACATGAACATTAATCATCTAGCTGAACTGGATATCCAGAACGAAGCTGATAGCATAGCCGGCTATCTGACGACAAAAATTGATTTTGTGAAAAAATCTTGGCGCTATCCAGTCCACCGCCCTTTTCTTTATATTCAAAGATACCACAAAGCAACTGAGCCACTATACTTTTCTAGTCATACAATTATTTCAAAAAAGCCGAAGGATTTTCGTTGATGTACCCCCCGGCTATGTAAGTATTATTTCGAATCTTCTTTTATGCTTGATTTGTATGACCGCATGTTTTCATTTTCTTGCAATCCAGCTAAATTCATTTGTATTTCACTTCTTATAATTTCTCGTAACATATCGTCTTGAGCTTCTACAGTACTAAATTTACCAAGTAAATTGACGCCTGACAAGAAACGTTCATCTTCATGCAAAGCTTTATGATAATGATTAAGCTGCGACAATGAATTTCGATATACAACTAATGCTGTTCCCGCAATCAACTCCGTTATAACGCCTCCAATAGCTGGAATAATTGACATTTCAAAGCTCAACCTAAACACAACGGGCAACATAACAGCCCCAATCATTAAAATAAATCCAAAAATACACATTGCTACAGCTAAAATAAATGACGCTTTAGCTTGTTTTTGACTCCAAGTATAGAATTCTTTAATATCTTCAAGGTTTATCATCATTCGCCCTAAAGCATCAATTTCTTTTTTTGTATCTTCTGTTCTATAACCTTTTTGCCCATCTTGTATTACTTCGTCCGGCACTATTGCTCGTTTCAATCTTCTTGAATACGATTCTATTTCCTCTTCATCATCCTCTTGCCACCGTCTTTTCATAATTGAAAAATAACTTGTAAAAAGTGTAGTTATAGAAAGCATGACTGCAATTAACCCTATGGATATAGTTATTATATTCTCATCATCAAAATATCCTGCACCAATGGGTCCTTCTTTAAAGAACATCACAATAAATAAAATTGCCAACATCTCAATAGCCAGCGTTAAAATTATCATTGAAGATGTTCTACTTTGATTTTCTTTTAAATTTCGAGTTTTAACTGTATATCGCCTATGTTCCAGTACACTCTTAATTTTTAACTTGGTTTTTTCTATATCTTCTTTAGACAAGGAGTTGCACTTGACATACAACATACTTTCTAAAGCAACCGGAATATCTGCATCATCTAAAACAATCGGAAGCAGCAGTTTATTTTTGTTTTTTCTGCTTTCCATTAAAACAAGTTGAAATTCTGTGTTAAGCATTACATTATCGGTAAAATTTTTATCAATTATTGCTAAGATAATATCCGCATTTGCAACTTCCTTTTTAATATCGCTACTTATTTCTACAATTACTTCATTCATTAACGGTCTTGAGATAATTTTTGCATTTCGAATATCTTCCAAAAGTTTTTCTGCAAAAGAGTATTTATCTTGCGAAGCTAATATATACACTCTCATATTATTCAAATCCTTTCGGATGGTTTTGATAATTTATTATAACATGAATATATAAAAATTTCCATAACTCAGTAAATATAGGATAGAGTAAACTTACTGTCAGTTGGAGAGTCGCAGAAGATTCCCTGCTGTAGAATTACTCAGACTATTTTCCCTTAGTCTACTTCTACAGCTTCTCTTTGTCAAATTCCTCTGATTCTTTCTCTGATAGCAAGCTTTTTCCGGATATCTATGCTTGCTATCGTTGCCTGCATCTTTTCGATATATACACGGTCATTGTCACGTTGGTGATGCAGCAGGCTGGTCATATAACCTCTGTTAAGGCTCACGGATATCCCTTCCGTTCCGGTTGCCTCCTGCTTGTGGCTGCGGTGGTATTTTACCAGTTCCAGGATTTTTTCCTCTCCGTAGTCCTTCACATAGCATCTGCTCCGTCTTCACTCCAGTCCATCGGGCGAGAACTCCTGCGGTCTGAATACACATGGCTCACATGTACCTCTGCACTGTAGCCATACACATTTTTATCCTACATTCTCTTGACGGCACTGTCCCAGTTGTTCAGCAGGTATTCTTCACAGTCATTTACTGCCTTTTCGTTTGGGGCACATTTCCGGATGGTTTTCATTATTTTTATAAACTTTTTCTTCTTTATCTTATACAGGGCTTTCCACAGGCGGCCTTTTACTTCCCCTGCATCATCCAGCATCTGGTTTGCTGCCTTGTTGATGTATTTCATCATGTGGAACTCATCCAGTACTGGAACTCCTTTTTCAATATATTCCGCTCCTGCTTTGATCCATGCCCCTTCATCTCCGCTGATGTATACTGCTTTCAGATAACGGCTCTCATAGTTGATATCGATGTATTCCTGCGTCCATTCAAACAAATGTCTGTTGGATTCTCCTCCGCTATACAGACCTCCAAGACAAAAAACGTTTTTCAGTTCTCTGCGGTCGTTCTGGTCTTCCTGACTCTCATACAGGTACAGCATTTTTCCTATCATACTTCCCTTTTTCTCTGTTTTTTCTTTCTCCTGTTTATGGATATGGTCTTCATCTGCCTCCAGATAACGGTATTCCACGCATTTTTTCTTCTCCGGTCTTGGGAAGGTCAATTCTTCCTGAATGCCATGTACTTTCTCCATTACCGCTGTTTTACTGATTTCTGCGTCCTTTTCCAGTACTTCGGCTGCACGGGCATAGCTGGTATTCACTGCCTCTGCCAGCACAGTAGTCTCTGCGCTGCAGCTCAGTCTTTCGTGTGCATCTAGACCCATCCACTCGTCTAAAAGGTAATGACAGCTTCCATCCTCACATTTACGGAACAGGGTATGCGTAAAGCAGACCGAGCCGACTGTTGTCAGAAGCTGCCGTTCATCATGCCGCTGGATGATATACTTTTCAACTCTGGAAATATCCTCACACAACATACTATCCATGTCGCTGCACAGGGCAGCCATATGCTCAGATGCGGTCTTTCTGGCCGCTTCCTCCAGTTTTTTTTCATACGCATTCTCTGTATTTGTTCTTCAAAAAATGAATCACAGAAATCCATATCATCAGATTAGATAAGATCAGTATTATTCATATTTCAGTATTATTACCTTGTCCTTTGGACACTCCAAGACAACCAAAAAAGACATCCCTTGACCCATAATAATTACGGTTCAGGAATGTCCTTTTTACGTTTCTTATCAGTAAGATAGACACACGATATCCTTTTATCCACAATCAAATCAATCCAAAATGCTTAAACGCCTGCAGGATTGCTTCTTCCTTCTCCGGTGTACATTGTGGCTGTCTCGCATTCTCTGATTTTGGCAGATTAAAGTTCTCTCCCACGTCTAGTCCACATTTCTTCTTAATCTGTGCAATATACAACGAAGAAACCTTAAGTCCAGCCTGTTCCAGCACGTAAGCCTTTATCTGCTCATAAGTTGCTTTTCCCTTGAACTCTGATAAGTCCATATCCTCCAACGAGAAGTCAACCTTCACTTTTCTACTGTCGACCATTCCCTTGGAAAGCAAGACAACCGTCTCCACGTGTTTCGTAAACGGAAAAAGATCAAACGGTGTACACTCTTTCATCCGGTATCCATGCTTTGTCAGATACTTCAGATCCCGCACCAGCGTTTCCGGACCACAGGATACATACACGACTTTATCCGGAGCCAGTCGCACTACAGAGGAAAGAAACGCCTCATCGCTTCCCGTACGCGGCGGATCCATAATGACCACATCCGCATGTTCTCCTTTTTCTGCCATCTCTACCATAAATTGTCCGGCATCTTCATTATAAAAAGTAACATTGTGAATATGATTGCGCTTTGCATTGGAGATAGCATCCTTTATCGCATCACGGTTTAACTCCACTCCGATCACATGCTTTGCGCGGCTGCTGGCAATCAGCCCGATCGTGCCCGTACCGCAGTACGCATCGATCACAGTTTCTTTTCCCGTCAGTTTTGCACAGGAAATGGCTTTCCGGTAGAGTTTTTCCGTCTGCTGCGGATTTACCTGGTAAAATGAAGTCGGTGAAATACGAAATGTGCATCCGCACAGTTCATCCTCAATAAATCCTTTTCCAAAAACGATAATATTGCGCTCCCCGAGCACCATGCTGGTCTTACGGTCATTGACATTGATCACTACTGTACTGATCTCCGGGAACTTCTTCCGCAGTGCCTTGACAAAATTATTTTTGGAAGGAAGAATCGGAGATACCAGTACAAGCACCACCATAATCTGTCCGCTGTGATAGCCCTTTCGCACCAGCACATGACGCAGCAGCCCATATCCAGTATCCTCATCATATGCACGAATCCGGAAAGAACGCATCATATTTTTGATTTCACGGATAATGGCATCTGCCTGTGCATCCTCGATCTGGCACTCCTCCACATCCACGATATCATGCGAATGTTTCTCATATACCCCTGCCACAATATGTCCGCGTTTATTGCAGGAAAAAGCCGCCTGTACTTTATGCCGATAGTGGTATGGATCGTCCATCCCGATGATTGGATTGATCTTTCCAAACGGTTCCATGAGTTTGCGCATGTAACTCTGCTTTTTGGAAAGCTGCTGACTGTACAAAATTCCCTGATAGTCACACCCTCCGCATCTTTTTGCGTAAATGCAGTGTTCACCTGTTTTTTGTATCTGGCTTATGTTCGGTTTTCTATCCGTTTCTCTTCCCCTGTTCCTCTCTTTTTTCATCTTCTGTCCCGTTGTTTTTTTCTGTCCTATTTGCATATTTTCCAACTTCCTGTACTTGATTTTTAAAGTTCTTTCTCGTAGCACCACCAGTCCTCGTCAAATAAACCGCTCTCTCCCACTACGTCAAAATGCAATTTTTCATAAGAGCGAAGTGCTTTTTTATTTGTTTTACACACGAGAAAATGTACACTCCTTTTTCCCTGTTTTTTCAATTCTTCCATGCCATACTGCAGAAGCCGCCGGGCAATTCCCTGATTCTGCATATCGGTGCGTACCCCGAGTCTGGAAAGCTCCGCAGACGGCTGCAGTGTTTTGGACCAGCAGGTGAGTGCTTCCACCTGCGGATCTTCATCCACTGTGATCGTGCCAATGATTTCTCCATCTTCATTTTCCATACAAAAAAGAGCATTTCTTTTCATATCATAATCAAATTCCTGTTCTCCCGGATACCCGTTGCCCCATGCGCAGTATGGAGTACCGATCAGCGACTGATACAGCGCAAGAATTTCTTCCTTATCGTCCTGCTTAGCTTTTCGAAACTTCATTTTTCCTCTTTTCATCCTTCGCTTTCGATTTTCTTTCTCAACTATGCCATAATGCTCTCTAAAATGCAAGTATACTGCCCTTTTCATTTTTTTACCCAAAACACCCCGGCAGCCGTTTTTATAACGGATACCGGGGTGTCTGTTTTCTATAGCCGGGTGTACTTATACCTGAATACGATCTGCAATCTCATTTCCCATGGCAAACCGTTCTCCATTGGCACCGATGATCAGCCCATTGGATAATTTCTGAATCACCTGTACGCTGCCACCTTCTTCTACATGATGGCGGTGCAGGAATTCTACAACTTCCGGTAATCCGAATAACCACTGAATGGTATAATTTCCACCAACTTCTGCTTTTGATAATGCCTGCATAGTGAACCCTCCTTCTATAGCTCCTCCATTCGGTTACCACTATTATATGGAGTTTATACCCGGTTAGTCAATCGAGAGCTTTCTCCTTTTATTATAACCAAAATAAGTCATCACTGATCTGAAAAACTGTTCATTTGTTCCGATTTTCCCATTTTTGCAAAAGCAAATTCCAAGGCGCAACCGTTCCTCCTGATAAAGCAAATACATATCATTTCATTTTCATCATACAAATAAGTAAAATCCTTTGAATGATCATTTCTGTTATGTGCATACACATTAAAACACATCAGCTTGTCTTTATTGTTGGCTACAACAAATCAACTGATAAATCGTGTCACCGTCAATAAACTCCTTCAAAATGCGTTCATTTTTCACATCTGTTTCAAGCATGGCAGGCATCTTTATTCCGATTTCTTTCAATTTCTTGTAATCCCTGATTTCTGCCTCAAGCTTGTTTCCAAACTGATAATAATCACAAGGTTCATGATGTATCTGCTTCAAAACATACCTGTTATTTCCAGACTCTGCCAAATAAGAATATCCACCTTTACCCTTTCCTAGCAATTTCACCCCCTTTCCATGGCATAAAAAAAGCAACCGGAACATCTCTGTTTCGATTGCCATGATAATCTTACTACAACTACAATAAAAATAAAAGTGGCTATATATTAGTTTCTATCGTTAACATATGGTCAGTTCAAAAATCAGTTTTTACACTCAAAGCGGAACGTACATTCTTCTCTAAAAGGATGGATCATATTAATCTCACCCAGGTAATAGGCTAGTCTCTCGCTCATTTCTTCCTTATCGGTTATGTCAGCTAAGAAATTTTCCTTTTTCAACTTACGATACAAATCATCAAACTGGCTTTCGATAAACTGCACCAAACAGAAAACGGTTCCTTGGGAAATATCAACCGTTCTCGTCTTGCCCGCCCAAGAATATACATCACTGAATAAATGCTTATGTATAGAACAAAGATGCTTAAAAGAGAAATCTCCAATAACGCCTTGACCTACAAGTTCTGCCTGGCGTACTGCTGAATAGTCTCTTTCAGCTTCGTGCAATGTGGCTAAATCTCTTATATCCAGTTTATTCTTTAATACATTTGTTCCCGGATAACAGTACTTTGCGTCCTGCTCATCATCATAGAAATAATCATACTCTTGATCCTTCAACCTGCTTCTTGGATACTCTGTATTTCTTATTTAATTCTATAATTGCATCTGCCGCAGAGACCTTCTTGACCAAGACATTTCTTACTCTTTGACGACATTCTGCATCAAATGGCATGCCTTCCATTTTGAAACTGGATTCAATACTGCTTACTCTTCTATCAACTGTCATACGCGTATCCTTTCCCTTTCACAGAAAGGTATTTGTTCTTCTATAGTATACCACAAAACGCTACATCTATACTACAAATTTTCGTATTATGAAGAGCGAACATATAATCTTCTCCGGTATCATTATCATTTCATAGTTACCACTCGTTACATTTCAGGTGCTTACCACTCAGACTTACCACTTTTCTTACCACTTTATACCACTGTGATACGATATTTTGCGATACTTTACGAGGTTTTCTCTGTAAACGTTAAATGCCTTCCATCCCTTATAAATCAAGCATTACCGCCATTTTCCAGTCCTTATTTCTCATCAACAACCTGGAAGATAAAAAATTTAAGATAATAGCTTTCCGGCACATTCGCAGAATTTGCCCACAAAATCGGATGATCCGGCGCCTGCGTACGGAATTCCACCTGACGCAGCCGTTTGTGTGCCGCCTTTGCAGCTTCCTTCACCGTCTTTGCCAGCAGTTCCTGTGTCATAAAATGGGAACAGGAACAGGTTGCCAGGTATCCACCGTCTTTTACCAGCTTTAACCCTTTCATATTGATCTCCCGATAACCTTTGATGGCATTCTTCGTGGCCTCACGGGATTTCGTAAATGCCGGCGGGTCGAGAATGACTACATCATACTTTTCTCCGGCTTCTGCCAGTTTCGGAAGCTCGTCCAGTACATTTGCACAGCGAAAATGTACCGTATCTTCCAGATGATTACGCACGGCATTGGCATTTGCCTGCTGCACCGCATATTCCGAAATATCAAGTCCCGTCACATCGGAAGCACCTGCGATTCCTGCATTCAGTGCAAACGTTCCCATATGTGTAAAACAGTCCAAAACTCTCTTTCCTTTACAGATCCGCTGCATTGCCAGCCGGTTATACTTCTGATCCAGGAAAAAGCCCGTCTTCTGACCATTTACCACATCAACCAGATAGTGCACGCCATTTTCCGTAATCTCCACCTCTGTATCAAATGTTTCCCCAATAAATCCTTTTACTTTCGGAAGTCCTTCTTTCCTGCGCTCATTGGCGTCACTTCTCTCATAGACTCCACGGATAGAAATACCGTCCTCTTTCAGTACCCCTTTTAATAATGAAACGATTGTTTCCTTGAACTGCTCCATACCGAGTGCCAGACATTCCACCACCAGCACATCCTCATACTTGTCAACCACCAGTCCCGGCAAAAAATCCGCTTCCCCGAAAATCACACGACAAGAAGATGTATCCACCGTTGTCTTCCGGTATTCCCAGGCATTCTTTACACGCATACGAAGAAAATTCTCGTTAATCTCCTGATCCGCATGACGGGTCAGCATGCGGATACGGATCTTCGAATTCTGATTGATAAATCCCTTTCCCATCGGATATCCGTCAAAATCATGTACCGTCACCACATCTCCATTGGTAAATGTCCCCACAATCGTATCAATCTCATTATCAAAAATCCATGCGCCACCCGCCTTGATCGTGCGGCCTTCTCCCTTTTTTAAAGTAACAATTGTATGATTCTCCATCTTTTCTCTCTTTCTTCTCTATAATGAATTTTCTATTGTCATATTTTCAAAAACGTAAGATAGCTCAAAAACCTTTTTTCAAAGCTTAATTTACGTTTCAAATAACTTTCAGTCACTGTTTTTCTATTTGTGAATTTTCTGCAATTTAGAGTCTGTTAGAATTTTGTCATAAGTCAGCAATTCCCGTACATGGAAGTACGGGAAAGTTGGAAACGCACCCGGACGGTGCGTTTCCAACGGTTGCGTCCGGCTTAGGAACCCTGAATTCAAAATTCTTACAGCCTCTTAATTGCAAGAAATCTGAATAAATGGAAAAACAGTGGCTGAAAGTTTTATCATGTAATTTAAGTGTACCACAGAATAATTACGTTTTCCAGCACTCCCCATTGTTTTTGAAATCCATAAATGTTATAATGTTGTTAATAAATTAACGAAGTTGTTGCATTTCTGTTCACAACTTCACGCTAAGACATACAAGGAGGTCTTATACGAATGGATTTTTCAGAAGAATACAGACAGAAGCTCGTTTCAGCAGACGAAGCCGTAAAAGTAATCAAATCCGGTGACTGGGTAGACTATGGCTGGTGTACCAACACCGTAGATACACTGGACAAAGCACTTGCCAAGCGTACCGATGAACTGAAGGATATCAACCTGCGTGGCGGAATCCTCTTAAAACCGCTTGCCGTATTTGAGCGCGAAGACGCCGGCGAGCATTTTACATGGAATTCCTGGCATATGTCCGGAATCGAACGTCATATGATCGCACGGGGCTGTGCATTCTACAGCCCGATCCGTTATTCCGAGCTCCCTCGTTATTACCGTGAGCTGGATTGTCCGGATGATGTGGCAATGTTCCAGGTTGCTCCAATGGACAAGCATGGATACTTCAACTTCGGGCCAAGTGCTTCCCATCTTGGTGCGATGTGTGAGACAGCCAGACATATCATCGTAGAAGTCAACGAAAATATGCCGCGCTGCCTTGGCGGAACAGAAAACGGTATACATATTTCCAAAGTCAATGCAATCGTAGAAGGCTCCAATCCTCCAATCGGAGAACTCGGTGCCGGCGGTCCTGCTACCGAAGTAGACCAGAAAGTTGCACAGCTGATCGTAGACCAGATTCCAAACGGTGCCTGCTTGCAGCTTGGTATCGGTGGTATGCCAAACGCAGTCGGTTCCCTGATCGCACAGTCCGACTTAAAGGATCTTGGTGTTCACACAGAAATGTATGTAGATGCATTCGTAGACATTGCCAAAGCCGGAAAGATTACCGGTGCCTGCAAAAACATTGACCGCTACCGTCAGGTATATGGTTTCGGTGCCGGAACCAAGAAGATGTATGATTATCTGGATGAAAATCCAGAACTGATGAGCGCACCTGTCAGTTACACCAACGATATCCGCTCCATCGCAGCACTGGACAACTTCATCTCCATCAACAACTGTGTAGATATCGACCTGTTCGGACAGATCAGTGCCGAGTCTTCCGGAACCAAACACATCAGTGGTGCCGGCGGACAGCTTGACTTCGTTCTCGGTGCTTATATGTCCAAAGGTGGAAAGAGCTTTATCTGCTGTTCTTCCACATTCACGGATAAGAAAGGTGTTATGCATTCCCGCATCCGCCCGACCCTGGCAGAAGGTTCTATTGTCACAGACACCCGTGCAAATACCCACTATGTCGTTACCGAATATGGCATGGTCAATGTAAAGGGATTATCTACCTGGCAGAAGGCAGAGGCTCTGATTTCCATTGCACATCCGGACTTCCGTGATGATCTGATCAAAGAGGCAGACCAGATGCACATCTGGAGACGTTCCAACCGATAAGAACACCGTTTGTTCACAATTTATTCATATTGCAAAAAAACCTCGTTTTTAACGGGGTTTTTTTATAAATTTTACCTCTTGTCTTTACTATCCTTTTTTAGTAATCTATAGTTCGAGTAAAGGAGAGGTAAAGATGAAGAAATTTTTTAGTATTATCAAAGAAAAACTATTCACCAGAGTTGAAAAACAACATTCCGAAGCTTACCTGCGTCGGATCTCATTTCTGAATAAATATTCCCTGCTGTTCCACATGTTGATATCCTGTGGGATCGTATTTATGGTGGAGGTTCTTTCCCGAAGGAGTTTTCTCTCGGCATGTTCCTTCGTTGGGATGCATACCGGTGCATTTTTTTATAATGCCTTTATTGTATTTGCATCCTTAAGCTTTGTTTATCTGTTCCGCAGACGTGCATTCTGGCGGATCATTATCAGCGGTTTCTGGGTGCTCCTTGGAATCATTAACGGATGCATCCTTTCAAACCGTGTAACACCGTTTGGCTTTACAGACCTTAAATGTATCAATGATCTGTTTGCCATGAACAATACCAACTATTTCACGGCAGAAGAAGCTACCATCGTAGTCATCGGGCTCGGTCTGTTCCTTCTGTTTTGTGTTGCGCTCTTCATTAAAGGACCGCGCTATCAGGGCAAGACCCATAAAATTGTTGTAGTAGGTGCCATTGTATCGGTACTGTTTGTCGGTCTTCCTGTTACAACCTCTGCTGCACAGAATGCCAATGTTGTTGCAAGTTACTTCTCCAACATTGCACAGGGATATGAAAACTACGGTTTTATCTATGGATTCTCTTCGAGTGTGGTAGACCGTGGAATGAGCAAGCCGGATGACTACTCCGAGCAGAAAATTGCTTCGATTGAAAAAAATGTAAATGACACAAAAAAAGAAACAACTGTCACCAAAAAGAATGCACCAAATATTATCTGTATTCTTCTTGAATCATTCTGTGATCCGGATGAGATCAAGTTTCTGAATTATAATCAGGATCCGATTCCTACCTTTCACAATCTCGAGAAGAACTACACGAGTGGTTACCTGACAGTTCCGGTTGTTGGCGCAGGAACCGCAAACACTGAGTTTGAAGTTCTCTCCGGTATGAGTATGCAGTACTTCGGAACCGGCGAGTATCCGTATAAAACAATCCTGAAAAAGACAGACTGCGAGAGCACTGCTGCTGATCTGGCTTCCATCGGATATGGAACCCATGCCGTACATAACAATGGCGGTAACTTTTACAGCCGTGTCAATGCCTTTTCCATGATGGGATTTGATACTTTCACCAGCAAGGAACTGATGAACATTCAGAGTTATACGCCAAACGGAAGCTGGGCTACCGATGATATTCTTGTTCCTGAAACAATCAAAACCTTAGATTCCACTCCGAATCAGCCGGACTTTACCTACACCATTACCGTAGGTACACATGGTGATTATCCAAAGACTCCGGTTATCGCAAATCCGGTATATACCGTCAGCGGTGTGGATGATGAAGAAAAGAAAAACCAGTGGACTTATTACGTCAACCAGTTAAATGAAGTAGATACATTCCTGAATGATCTGATTACAGAGCTCTCCAAGAGAGATGAAGATACCATCGTGGTAGCGTTCGGTGATCATCTTCCAACTATGGGTCTGGAAGACTCCGATATGAAATCCGGTGATATCTACAAGACAAAATATGTCACATGGAATAACATGGGATTAAAGAAGCAGGATGCAGATCTGTATGCATACCAGCTGATGGCAAGCATTACGGATTCCACAGGTATTCATGAGGGAACCATCTTAAATTACCATCAGACCCAGATGAACAACACAGACCACACTGCATATCTGGACGGACTGGATAATCTGCAGTATGACATTCTTTACGGAAACCGTTACTGCTATGATGGCAAAGACAAATACCCTGCAACCGACATTGTAATGGGAATTGACGATGTAACTGTATCGGAGACGTCGGATTCCATCGGCGGATCGGAAGTGTTTGTCTATGGAAACAACTTCACCAAGTGGAGTAAGGTATTTGTAAATGACGAGAAAGTCAATACAACCTTCAGCAATTCCGGTTGTCTGATTATTCCAAAAGACAGTGTCAAAGACGGTGATACCATTAAAGTGTGCCAGATGGGTTCCAACAGTACGATTTTCCGTGAATCCAACACGTACACATACAAAGATCCTGCTGTGGAAGAAACCGTTACGGGAACAGAGTCGGACAGCAATACCGAATCTACAGTTTCAGAAAGCCAGAAATAAGCAAAAAAGACCTGCCAGTGATTTATTCACTGACAGGTCTTTTCTTGTCTTAAATTGTCTTTAACGCATCCACAGCGGCATCCAGATACGGATTTTCCATCTCATAGAATGCACCGGCATCCGCAGCTTTCGCATATGCCGGATCCAATGGCAGTTTGCCAAGAACTCTGGTTCCTTCTTTTGCGGCAACTTCGTCAATGTTGCTTTCTCCAAACAGTGCGATCTTCTTTCCACAATCCGGGCATTTCAGATAACTGAAATTTTCCACCAGTCCAAGTACCGGTATATGCATCATATTTGCCATATGGAAAGCTTTCTTTACGATCATCTGTACCAGTTCCTGTGGAGATGTAACAATAACGATACCGTCCACCGGAAGGGACTGGAACACGGTAAGCGGTACATCACCGGTTCCCGGTGGCATGTCCACAAACAGATAGTCCACATCGCCCCAGACAGCCTCATTCCAGAACTGTTTCACAGCCCCTGCAATCACAGGTCCTCTCCAGACAACCGGTGCCTCTTCATCTTCCATCAGAAGATTGATGGAAACGATTTTGATTCCTTCTTTTGTCTCATACGGATACATTCCTTTTTCGTCACCGACCAGCTGACCGTGTGCTCCAAACATCTTCGGAATGGACGGTCCGGTAATATCGGCATCCAGAATTCCCACTTTATATCCTGCTTTTGCCATCTGTACCGCCAGGGAAGAAGTGACAAATGATTTACCGACACCACCCTTTCCGCTGACCACTCCAATCACATGTTTGATATTGGAATATGCATTCATCGCTTCGAGCATACTCTGCGGATTCTGAGAATTATGGGAACATCCCTCACAGCTTTCTTTGGAACAGGATGATGCTCCGCTGCAACTTGAATTTTCTGGCATAATGATAGCCTCCTTGTTAATTATTTAATGATTTATTTATATAGACTGCCCAGTCTTTGGAATGGGTAGTATATGAAATAAGCTTTTCCGATAATTTTATCTTTGCTGACATAGGTATGATCCCAATATCTGGCATCATAGGAATCATTCCGGTTGTCTCCAAGCACCAGATAACTGTCTTTGGGAACCTCAAACTCAAACGGTCCGGTTGCCTCTGTCCATGTCTCTTTCAGGTAATCCTCCTTCAAAGGAGTCTCAGAGTCATTGATATAGATTTTCGCATCCTCAATGGTAACCTTTTCTCCGGGCAGACCAATCACACGCTTGACGTATTTTTGCGTTTCGTCATCCGGGAACCGGAAAATCACGATATCTCCTCTCTTCGGTTCTGAAAACTGATACGCCAGCCGCAGCCCGAACAGGTCATCGCCCGGTTCAATGGTATGCTCCATCGATCCGGTCGGGACTGTTGCATTGATGATCACGTAATTCTTCAAAACCATCGCCAGCGCGAAGGCTGCCAGCAGAGTGACTACCCAGCTGAGCACTTCCCGCAGAGGCGAAGAAGCTTTCTCCTTTCCCTCGCCCTTTGGATCATTGTCCATCTTTATTTCTTCTGTTGACATTTCTTTTTTCTCTTCCATAATCACTCTACTCTCTTGGTGCAAACCACCAGTCAATAAAATCTTCCCTGCGGAAAACCAGTCCCACAAGTCCCAGATCCACACGTTCTTTCTGTGTCAGGGTCTGCGCAATAAATTCATTCACAGATACATCAAAATCGCCTTCCAGGCACCAGATACAGCTCACTGTCGGCACATTCTCCTGATTTTTCCAGTCATCTACGAACGAACCGCCGAAATCAACAATCTTATTCCAACGATGCTGCGTATTGATAACCCGCTGCTTGATATTCTCATAGATGACCTCCATCATCCGGTGAACTTTCGGGTGATACATCACAGGCTCAAGAATCCTTAAGAGTCGGTGCTTTGGATTGACACGTAGTTCCAGCGTTCCGTTTGCCGTATTCGTCACCATACAGAAAATCTCGTTATCCGGAAACGTTTCCGGCCGCAGATGATACTGATAACGATATGGTACCACACTTTTTATCATATGGAAATCTGCATCCATTTCTTCATATATAACACCCGGACATTCACTGCTTATCACATAGTGCATGCTACCCTGATAAGGCGCCAGAAGCTGGCAGAACAGATCCCGGTTCTTTTCGAATACAATCAGCTGGTATTCTGCCAGAAAACGCCGGAAATCCATAATATGGTTCTGCCTATAATATGTAAACAGCCCCTTGCTGATAAATGCAATCCTTATGCTTTTTCCGGTATAACCCTGAATAATTGTTGCAACCGGAAGTTCAATCTCTCTCCCTTTTAAATAAACTTCCACTGTGACAGCTTTGCCAAGCAGCTGCATCTCTTCTTCATACTCTGTCAGAACCGGCTGCTGTCCGCTGGCAATATACTGGTTCAGTCCCAGCGGATTGGATGCAAAATGTTCTACAATCCGTCTGCCGATCAGCCTGCGCAGCTCCGTCAGATTTTCATCATGCGCCACATCATCCCTTGCCAGCCGCAATGTCAGGAATTTTTTCCGTAAATGCAGATGATACGTCATATGCCTGAGCCACTCCGGTTTTAACCCCAGATCTTTCTTTTCATCGGTCACAAGAAACCCCTGCTGATACAGGCAGGATGTCCCGATCAGTCCCTGATGTTTGGAATTATAAATCCAGATACACCCCTCCATCAGTTCATCCATGATACGAATCGATATGATTCCAAGAATATCCGCGAACGGATTGTCCATGATATGATTCTGTTCCCGCAGCGTCACGCTTTTTTCATCAAAGGAAATCTGAATGGGAAATGGCTGATACAGCATATAGTGCTGTACTGCGTGCACCAGCCTCTGAAGGGACAGATTCTTCGCATATTTCGGCCGTAACACCAGCGTAATTCTGGTTCCGGACTGTTCGCGGTTGGAATTGATATATTCCATTGTTTCCGCCCCTTCTATCCATTTTGCGGTAACCGGTTCTAACGTCTGGCGATCCGTAACATTCCACGCGGTATTTACCGATTTGTCCTTTCTCGACTCAATCAACAGTGCCCGTGCAACCATAAAACCGGAAAGCATACCGACTCCAAACTGCGCCACCGGTTCATAGTGAAGCTGCTGTGTAGAAAAATCCTCGCTCTGATAAAAACTCACTCCGATTTTGGCGACATACTGCTCAATATCCCTGGCATTGATTCCGATTCCGTTATCCTCAAACACCAGACGCTGCGTTTCGGAATTATACTGAATGGAAATTTGAGGAGAATACGGATTTCGCATGGAATTTAAGGCTCTTGCCTCCTCCATCTCCAGAAACTCTGTTCCCCAGCTCCATTCCAACGCCGCCCTGGTATTGCATGCATCAATGGCATTTTGAAGAAACTCCCGGATATAGGCATCCGGATCTCCGTAAAACTGCGTACTTGCAAAGGTCGATATGATATTTTCCTGATCCATACCTACTTTGCACTGTTTCATAGCTGTTCCTCATTTAATAAAATTGCCTGAACCACAAACCGCTTGTCTGCCTGTCTGCTCACACAGGTTGATAAAGTCAGCAGATGACTGTCCACCGAAAGCTGGATTTTGTCCTTTACCTCCGGCGAATTCTTGGATTTTTTCACAATGCTTTCAAGATAACTTACACGTCCCTCTTTCGTTGAAAAGTCATTGGTGTGCAGAATATGTGCATCGTCCGTCTTATATGCCGCAAAAATCTCATACACGAGCACCTTTTCCTTTGTATACACATATATATACGGAAAATTGTTAAAAAATGTCTGGTCTTCATAGTTGTGGAGAGAAGCAAACATTGTGTCATTGCGCATATTGTGCCCATACACGACGGTATCAAAATCCGTAAACTCTTTACTGTTTGCCTTCTCTGTATAAATACATCCAGGATATCCCCTGGTACCATTCATATTGTAATTCAGATAATAGGAATCATCACTCGGATGCTGTAACACCGGATAATCCACCCCGGTTCCCGGAATGTAGATCCATGCGTAAATATCCTGATTGACTCCCTTTAATTTTTTCCAGTTTAAATTTTTCTGTGGAATTTCTATTCCTTTTTGTTCCAGTTCGCTGTCTTCGGTCTGCACTTCCTGTGCCACATTCTCCGTCTCAGTCTGCGTATCTGACGGAATATTGATCTGATTATCATTCACCTGATTCTGCAGATCATTTACCTGGGCAGAAAGCTTTTCATATTCTTTCTGTGCATTCTTCTGAACCATCCAGCTTCTTCCAAATATTATGAGTACCACGATCAATACAACTGCCAGAACAATGGTCAGAATTTTATAGATATTGATCGTTCTGTCGTTCTTTCTCTGTCTTTTCATAAAATAGTTTTCTTTCTTTAAAATTGAGGCAGGGCGGCAGATTCCATTCCACCGCCCTCACGTGATGCCATGCATCACCTATCCATAGACCTACATGCTAAATAAAATTGTATCCAGTGAGATTAATTCTTACGTGCCTTTCTTCCGCATACAACAATACCTGCTGCCGCAAATACTGCAACGAACGGAAGTGCCGGAAGCGCTGCCCCGGTTTTTGGAGATGTCTTATAGGAAACAGATCCGGAAGCTGATGTTCCTTTCTGACTTCCTGCTCCACTTTTGCCATTGACACGGGCAGAAGAACCCTTCGTGGAAGTGTTCCGTACGGAATTCTTTCCATCGGTATAACCATCTGTATAACCGTCGTCATAATCATCCTCGAAACTGTCCTCTCCATCGTCATAAGACTGTGGATAGTTTACTGTCACATTCTGATTTACACTAACCGGATTATACTGATTATTGGTCTGTGAGTTGTTCTGGTTGTTGTTGTTTGTCTGGCTGCTGCTGTTGGAATTGTCATTTACATTGGAATTTGTATTTGATCCCTGGGAATTTTCATCCTTTGACGGATCTGTTGTAACGGCAGGGGTCACATTTGAACTGTACTTTACAACTATAACCGGTGAAAATGAATACAATGTAACCGTGACTTTGCCATTGGAAACGCTGTCCGGCTTTACCGTCTGCCAGCTTCCGCTTTTTAATTTATGTAATACATAAACATTGTCTCCAGCCTTAATTCCACTTGCACAAATCGTTACTTTGATTCCTTTGGATGTATTCGTTGCAGACGGAACGCTGATATCAGACATGGCCATGACGGTTGCACTTCCGTTCTGTGCACTTGCCACAGCATTTGCCTGACGGTTTCCCTCGCGGTAAACATCTTTGTCCACACCCTTGGAAGAAACCGTGATAAGCTCATTGTTTGCATTATAACCGCTGCTTTCAACGGTTGTTGCCTTATTCAGCTCATCGGTTCTTTGAACCAGTGCCGTATCACTTGTTGGTGATGGATCTGCAAACACGGTTGTGCCCATTGTAAATACCAGCATCATAGCTGTCACAACTCCTGTGAAAATTTTCTTTTTCATCGCAATCTACCTCCTTTCCACGTAATATAAACTGCATGTAACTCTATCTATATCAAGTGCGCGCGCACTGGATACCTTATTGTACGGGTGTATAAAACACCTTCATAATGAGTTCTTCCATGGCATCTTCATCGACATGGTACTCCTCATACCGTTTCCCGTCAATCGGCTTTCCCTCCACCGTTTTTCCGGGAACCGTATACATCTGGTCTTCTGAAAAACCGTAATTCATCAGCTGCTCAATCATACTTGTGAAATCCACACTGGTTACCAGATAATCGGAAACAGAATTGTAAATTTCTGTCACCTGATCCGGGTTTTCTGTGGATACTTTTTTTAATTTATCCATATAGGCAACAATATACTGTTCTTCGCGCTGCAGACGCTTTGTTGCACTGTCATATTCTTCGGTATCCCTTCCATGCAGGTAATAATAAGCCTGCGTCCCATTCAGGGTTACTTTTTGCCCTTTCTTCAAATTCACACCGGCTTTTGGAAACGAAATATCCTGCTGTACAGTCACTTCCACTCCTCCCACAGCATCATTCATCTGTGGGATTCCCCCCATATTCATCGCAAGATAACCGCTGATCGGAATATTTTGAAACAGGCCGGAAACCGCATCCACGGTTTTGCTGCAGCTGAGGCGCTTACCGTCCCCGAATGCATGCTGCAAACAGATCTGAGTTTTAAGCGGTCCCATATCAATACCTTCTTCATCACACAATTCGATATCTGCCATCGTGTTTCGATTGATGGAAATGACCTGCAGCTGCTCTGTTTTGTTGTTTACAACAAGAAGAAACAGTGCATCGGACTGCCCGCCTTGGGTATAATCGCTGCTTTGCTGTACCGGACCATCGATATCAACCCCCATCATGAGGTAGGTTTTGATATCTGTATTATACAGATACTCTTTTCCCTGATAAGCAACTACACCCTCCTGCCACTTTTCCTGACCGGAATCCTGTGTGGTATCTGTCTGCCCCGCAACCTGCTGCTCATAAGAATTTTCTGTATCATCCGCAATGTGGAAGCCGGCATTTTCCGCCTTCGTTTTGACCCCTGCCACAATCACAAGTGCAAGAATCACCACCATCATTCCGGACATAAAATACAATGCATTATGAAGTTTTGTCGATGGTTCATGCATTCTTCTCATGATGTTCTCCGTAATTTCCATAATAGCTGCCATAATAGCCGCCATAGTAGCCACCCTCATAGCCGCTCTTCTTCATCCGTACTTTGTTCAGTACCGCACCAAGTACCCTCACTCCGGAAGCTTCCATCTGCTTTTTGACCGTCTGGATCAGACGTCCGCTTGCCATGCCCTGGGCAATAACAAGAATCGCACCATCACAGTGTTTTGCGATCACTGCTGCGTCGATTGCAGCTCCGATCGGCGCACAATCCAGCAATACATAATCAAAATGTTCTTTTGCAAAATTAAGTAACTCGGTAAAATACTTTTTTTCCAGAATTTCTGTCGGGTTTGGTACTGACGGACCGGCAAAAATCATAAACAGGCCCGGAATCGTTGTACCGTAAAGTACGTCTTCGAGTTTTTTCTGTCCGGACAGAAAATGGGATAATCCGTAGATTTCTCTTCCATCCGAAGCCACTGCCCGTAATCGTCCCACGTATACGGATTTACGCATATCGGTATCGATCAGCAATACACGTTTGCCGGATTCCGAAAAAGAACGTGCCAGATCCATCGTCACGGTACTTTTCCCTTCGTTTGGCATGGCAGACGTCACAACGATGGTGCAGATATCATCTCCGCAGAACTGGATATTGGTTTTTAATGCCCGGAGTGATTCTTTCATCGTATAATTTTGTTTTTTCAGATTCTCAAATGTTACCGATTTCATTTCTTTTTCTTCCTTCTCTTACGCTTGCGCTCTTTTTCCCCATCGTATTCGGCTTCTTCCAAAGGAAGCGTACCAAGAACATTCAGCCCCAGCTTCCTTTGTACATCATCTGCATTCATAATCGTATCATTGAACAGATAAGCCACCACAATAACCGCAATCGCCAAAAACATGCCAAGTATTCCTCCGACCGCCGTATTTTTCATGATATTCGGGCTGACCGGTTCTCCGTCGGAATATCCCTTTTGAATGATATTCGGTGCATCCTGATCCATTTTCTGTTGGATAAAGGCCACACTGACACGCGCAATCTCATCCGCAATCTTTTTTGCCATGGATGGGTTTGCATCGCGCACCGTAATCTCGAGGATTCGCGAGTTGGAAGGATTATTCAGGGTAACTTTTTTCTTCAGGGAACTGTAGGTCTCGTCCAGTCCGAGATTCTCAATTACCTGCTCAAGCACGGGACGCCCCTCTACGATAACCATATAATCGTTTGTCAGACTTGTACCTGTCTGTATATCCGCAAGACTTGTAATCGACATGCTTTTGGACAATACATAAAACTGGGATGTTGACTCATACTGCGGCACCATTACAAACCTGCTGATACAATATGCGGTCACGGCTCCGATAATCAGTGCAAACAACACCCATTTCCAGAAAGAAAGGATCTCTAAAACGAGATCTTTCAGATCAATTTCAATTTCATCATCATTTTCAATTACAATACGTTCCTGTTGTAACTGCTGCTCCATATCAATGCTCCATTACTAAACTATTTCATTTCTCCGGTCAGAATCTTTGCCGGATGATTCACCAAAAGCTGATCCGCATATTCCCTGCCAAATTTTTTTTCAATCAGCTCATAGCATTTTCCCATATGATTGGCACGGTTTTTTATTCCATGACTGTCCGATGCAATCGCATCCACACATTCTGCCTTCAGCATCTTTTTACAGTATTTCTTTGGACCCATACCCTCAAGTCCGAGTACCGCATCCGCATTCACCGTAATCCATGCCCCAAGATTGCGCAGCTCCTCTGCCAGCTGCAAATCTGCAAGTGCTCCATACCGTTCCACATGTGCAAATACCGGAATATATCCGTGCAGAACCAGTTCCTGCGTCATCTGGTAAATATAGGCATATTCACTGTCGTGCGAATACTCACACAACACATACCGCGAGCCGGCCATTGTCCGGCATCTGCCACTGTCAAGTGCCTCGACAATATGACTGTTCACATGGTATTCGGTGCCCAGTGCAAGATAAATTCCAAGTTTCTGTGCATACGGCTCCAGAATACGGAAATGTTCTTCAATTTCTTCCTTCGGATAAGCAAACATGCCGTGCCGGTAATGCGGTGTCAGGATCATTGCAGAAATGCCCTGCTCTTTTGCTGCCTCAAGCATCGCCACAGATTCTTCTATTGTTTTTGCTCCGTCGTCTACTCCGTATAGAAGGTGACAGTGAATATCGATCATGGTTTTCCTTGCCTTTACTTTTTTATACCTTATTATACTATATCGACCATTTTCTTGCAATCTTTGAGCCGTTTTTCCCTCTTTTGACACAACTTTTTGTATTTCTCGGATTTCCACAATTGATTTCCCGGCAGACATAGCGTATAATGGTCATGAAAAGCGAATAACACTTGACAAACTTCGGTTTTCGGGGTACGCTTATATGAGTCCATATAAGGACGGTACAATATTTGACCATCAGGCTCAGGCGGTGAGAGTACCGCACGCATAAACAAGTAGGCTTTATTCTCTGAACTGTCAGTATTACAGCTCAGTATGTCATAGATTTCATTGATCTGTTTTTTACAGCAAGCGCGATTGTCCAGCGCAGGGATTTGTTTTCACAACATGACATGCTGCCTGTTGAAAACGCAGTACAGCAGATGCGGACTATTTGGATCAGGAATTCCTGCGGAGGGTTCCGGTATCCGTCGTGTGCTCACACCCCTGCCGGAGAGGTTAAACTCCGGAACTGCCTAGCAAGTCCGAATACAATTGAACAGAACAAACATATATTTATCTAAAAACCCTATGCATTATGCATAGGGTTTTTTGTTTCTTCTTTTCTGTTGTCCGTTACAAAGTAATGATTCCAAGTGCATTTAATACCGAACTGATTAAAATCAGCAGTACCAGTATCGGTGCAACATACTTGATCAATACAATATACAGTTTCTTACTCTTAAATTTCTGTGTGGAAGATTCCACTTCATCCGTAATCGTCTCTGGTTTCACAATAAAACCGACAAATACACAGGTCAGGAATGCCACAATCGGCATAAGGACACTGTTGGATATAAAATCGAAGAAATCCAGAATACTCATTCCGTGAATCGAAAAACCGCTCCAGATTCCAAATCCAAGAGAAGACGGAATTGCCATCAACACCGTATAAACGGTTACACAGACCGTAATAAATTTACGGCTCTTTTTTGTCTTATCCACGAAAATGGAAACCACTGTCTCCATCAGGGAAATGGACGATGTCAGTGCAGCAAACAATACCAGCACAAAAAATACCGTTCCGATCAGGTGTCCTCCCGCCATACTGTCAAACACTTTTGGCAGTGTAATAAACATCAGTGTCGGTCCTGCCTTCAACGATGCCTGATCTCCACCGGAAAACACAAACACGGCCGGTACAATCATCAGTCCTGCCAGAAATGCAATTCCGGTATCAAAGATTTCGATATTCCGCACACTGCTCTCTATATCCTCATTTTTCTTCATATAGGAGCCATATGTAATCATAATGCCCATCGCCAGCGACATGGAATAAAACAGCTGTCCCAGTGCCGCCAGGAAAGCATTCGCACTGATCTTGGAAAGATCCGGCTTTAAGTAGTAGACAATTCCTGCCCCTGCTCCCGGACGGGTCACAACAAATACCGCAATAATAACGGAAAGAACTACCAGAAGTGGCATCAGCACTTTGCTGATATTTTCAATTCCTTTATTTACGCCAAGCAGAATCACAACCGAAGTGGCAAGGATAAAAAATACCAGCCACATCACCGGTTCCCCGGTCCTTGCAATAAAATTTGAAAAATAATCATCTGCTGCCGCTGCATTTCCGCTTCCTGTAAGAAATGCCCATGCAAATTTGATGACCCATCCGCCGATCACACAGTAATACGGAAGAATGATAATCGGCACAATACTGGCAAGAATTCCAATGAAACCGCACTTTTCATGCAGCGTGCTGAATGCATACAGTGCACTTTTCCCGGTCTTTCTGCCCAGTGCAATTTCTGTGATCATAAGTGCAAATCCAAACGTAACCGCAAGGATCACATAGATCAGTAAAAAAGAACCTCCACCGTATTTTGCGGCAAGGTAAGGAAACCTCCACAGATTTCCAAGTCCGACAGCAGATCCCGCAGCGGCAAGAATAAAGCCCATTTTGCTGGAGAAACTGCTGCCATGTTTTTTGTGTTCGTTCATAACAGCCCCCTTAATCATAGTTTCAGGAGGCAGACCGTTTATAATTTAAACCGATATCCGACTCCCCAGATGGTCTCGATGTACTGCGGCTTGTTCGTATTCATCTCAATCTTCTCTCGAATCTTTTTGATGTGTACGGTAACCGTTGCAATATCACCGATAGATTCCATATCCCATATTTTACGGAACAATTCCTCTTTTGTAAATACATGATTTGGATTCTCTGCCAAAAAAGTCAGCAAATCAAACTCTTTTGTCGTAAACTGTTTCTCTTCTCCATTGACCCATACCCGGCGCGCCGTCTTGTCGATTTTAATGCCCCGGATCTCAATGATATCATTTTGTGGCATATTGCTGCCGATCAACCGCTCATACCGTGCCAGATGTGCCTTCACGCGGGCTACCAGTTCACTCGGGGAAAACGGTTTTGTCACATAATCATCTGCCCCCAGTCCGAGCCCGCGAATCTTGTCAATATCATCCTTTTTTGCGGAAACCATAAGGATTGGTGTATTCTTTGTCTCACGGATCTTTTTACAGATTTCAAATCCATCCACTCCCGGAAGCATGAGATCTAAGATAAACAGATCAAACTCCTCATGCAGGGCTCTTTCGAGTCCTTTGGTTCCGTCATTTTCAATTTCCACTTCAAAGCCACTCAGTTCCAGATAATCTTTCTCCAGATCTGCAATAGCCACTTCATCTTCAACGATCAGTATTCTGCTCATTTGCTGTTACCTCCTGATATTTGCGTATTACAAAGTACATGGTGGTGCCGGAATCTTCTTTGCTGGTTGCCCAGATTTTCCCTCCATGATCCTCTATGATCTTTTTTACAATGGAAAGTCCGATTCCGCTGCCACCGGTTGCCGAATTTCTCGAAGCATCTGTCCGGTAGAACCGGTCAAAAATATATGGCAGATCTTTCTGGGCGATTCCCCTTCCATTGTCTTCGATTTCTACCTGAATAAAATCCCCGACATCCTTAATCCGGATGTTGATGAATTTTTCCGTTTTATTCATATATTTTACGGAATTTCCTATAATATTATTGATTACTCTGCGCAGCTGCTCCGGATCTGCAATAATCTGGGTATCCGGTGTTGCATAATTAAAATAGGACAGGGCAATCCCCTTTGCCTCCAGATCCAGTCCGATTTCTTCCACACAATCCTTAAAATATGCGGCAACGTTCAGCTTTGCAAAATCATATGGAATACGGTTGGTGTCGATCTTGGAATACAGTGTCAGTTCATTGATCAATGTATCCATCTCATTTGCTTTGTTGTAAATGGTACGGATATACTTATCTAATTTCTCCGGCGTATTGGCTACTCCATCCATGATGCCTTCCGAATAGCCCTTTACCGCCGTAATCGGTGTTTTCAGGTCATGGGCAATGTTGCTGATCAGCGTGCGGTTTTCTTTTTCGTTGCTTAGTTTTTCCTCTGCATTATCTTTTAAGCGCTGACGCATCTGTTCAAAGGTCGTGCAAAGTTCCCCGATCTCATCGTCGCCTCCGGTATCCAACGCAAAATCGAGATTTCCTTCTTTGATATTTTCTGCCGCAACGCGCAGTTTCTGGATCGGTGTAATCATGCTCCGGTAGATCCACACAATCATCATGATCGCTGTCAGTAACAGAATGATTACCACACAGATAATCCCCCATAAAATAAACTGGCGGATCTCCTGCCCGGTAGCATCAAAAGACGTGACTATATACGCCGTACATTTTTCTCCCGAATCCAGCTTAAAATCTGCCTGTTTTACCAGAATTTCATCGTCCCGGTCGATATATTTGTCCACTCCCTGTTTCGAACTGTTTGCCCCATATACCGGAAGTTCCGAAAGAATCTTTTCATTATCACTTCCCCCATTGAAAGAAATATTCTCCCCGATTCTTACCACCAGATAGGAATATTTCTGTTCCAGGCTCTCATTGATCTCACTAAGATACGAAACGTCCTCCATTTTTGAAGGAGATAACTTTATGGTCTTTTTGATCTTTTCAAAATCCGGTGCAGTATAACGGTTTAACATCGGTACAGAATTGATAATACTATAGGCATCCGCATTCTTAATTCCATACGTCTGCTCGATCACATGCGACTGAAAATTACAATAGGCGCTGATCGTGGCAATCGCCAGGATCGATGGCACAAAGATAATAATACAGAACGAAATGATCAGTTTGGTTTTTATCTTCATTCGTATTCCTTCCCTGTAAAAAAATAAGACACAGAACAAACTCTGTGTCTTATTATATCATTCTTTTATAAAAAATTATGTAAACTTTTCATAAATTAAAGGTACTTCTTTAAAGCCTCTGCCTTGTTTGTTGCCTCCCATGGGAGATTTAAGTCATTGCGTCCGAAGTGACCATAAGCAGCTGTCTGACGGTAAATCGGACGGCGCAGATCCAGCATCTTGATAATTCCTGCCGGACGAAGATCAAAGTTCTCACGTACAATCTTTACCAGCTCATCATCTGCAATCTTTCCTGTACCGAATGTATCAACCATGACAGAAGTAGGCTGTGCAACACCAATGGCGTAAGATAACTGAATCTCACACTTATCAGCAAGACCTGCTGCAACAATGTTCTTTGCAACATAACGTGCAGCATATGCTGCGGAACGGTCAACCTTTGTGCAGTCTTTTCCGGAAAAAGCTCCGCCGCCGTGACGTGCATATCCACCATAGGTATCAACGATGATCTTACGACCGGTCAGACCTGCATCTCCGTGTGGTCCGCCGATTACGAAACGTCCGGTCGGATTGATAAAGAATTTGGTATCTCCATCGATCAGCTCCTTTGGAAGGATCGGATCAAAGACATATTTCTTAATATCCTCATGGATCTGTTCCTGGGTAACGTCCTCATCATGCTGGGTAGATAAAACAACTGCCTCAAGTCTCTTTGGCTTTCCTGCTTCATCATACTCTACAGAAACCTGTGTCTTTCCATCCGGACGAAGGTAGGTAAGTGTTCCGTCTTTACGAACCTTTGTAAGCTGTAATGCCAGCTTGTGTGCCAGTGAAATCGGATATGGCATAAATTCCGGTGTCTCATTGGTTGCATATCCAAACATCATTCCCTGATCTCCGGCGCCGGTATCCAGATCATCTGTCAGCTCGCCCTCTTTTGCCTCAAGTGCCTTGTCAACACCCATGGCAATATCTGCGGACTGCTGATCTAAAGCTACCATAACCGCACAGGTATGTCCGTCAAAACCGGTCTTTGCATCGTTGTATCCGATCTCGTTTACAGTCTTTCTTACAATTGCAGGAATATCAAGAGTTGCCTTTGTTGTAATTTCTCCTGTAACAAGTACGAAACCGGTACAGCTTGCTGCCTCACAGGCTACACGGCTCATCGGGTCCTGCTCCATGCATGCATCCAGAATGGCATCTGAAATCGCATCGCACATTTTGTCAGGATGTCCTTCTGTAACGGACTCTGATGTGAATAATAATTTTTCCATTGCTTTTTGTTTCTCCTCTCTTGTTTTATACAGAAATAAAAAAAACCGCCTCGCAGCGGATTGATCTAAAGATAATCAAATCCCCTTATTGTTCGATTAACTCGCTCAGGTTGGCACCTTCCAAACAGGGGTTGCCGTGACTTCACAGATCCTATGTATCTCCATCACTCTGAATAAGAGAAAGCTTACAATATTAAATTTGAAATATCCAAGTGCTACCATACTCCAGTTTCTTTCATCTGTCAAGCCCTAAAAGATTGACTTTTGTGCGAAATAATTCTATACTTTTGTATATACGTTACATACGGAGAGATAAAATATGATAAAAATTGAGACAAAACAACTACAAGAAGGTGCCATCCTTGCACAGCCTGTGATCACACCGCTTGGACAGCCGTTGGCTCCCGCCGGTTCTGCTGTAACCCGTCAGCTGATCAACCGCATGAAACTGTACCGTGTGGAATATGCAGAAATTGAGGGCGAAGAACCTGCTCCGCAGGAGGAGGCTCCAAAGCCTGTAAAAGAAGCAAAAACATACGCACAGGAAAGCAAAACACACTCACAGAAAGTCGCCGGTTCCAGTGAATTCCGCACGTTCCAGATTGAGTATGTTCAGGCAATTGAGCTGATGAAACAGTTGTATACCGCAGCCATCAAGGATAACAAACCGATTGACTCGCAAAAACTTCTGGGCAGTGTCGCAGATCTGTTCCAGTCCCGCAACACCATCGTTGAAATGTTTGATATGCTTTACAACATGCGTACTGTGGCCGATTCGGTTTATGCGCACAGTCTCAACGTTGCACTCATTTCACGAATGATCGGCCGCTGGCTGCGTTTTGAACGTCACGATCTGGACATTCTTACGCTTGCCGGACTGATGCACGATATCGGAAAACTGCTGATTCCTTCCGATATCTTAAATAAGCCGGGATCTCTGACCGATGAGGAGTTTGCAAAAATCAAACAGCACCCGGCACTCGGATACGAGATTTTAAAACGTCAGCCGGATCTGGATTCCCGTATCAAAAAAGCTGCCCTGATGCATCACGAGCGCTGTGATGGAAGCGGCTATCCGACCGGATTGACGGAAGATTACATTGACAATTTTGCAATGATCGTTGCAATTGCCGATGTGTACGATGCCATGACAGCGGCACGTTCCTATCGCTCTCCGTTGTGTCCGTTCGAAGTGATCAGTAAATTTGAAGAAGATGGTTTCCAGAAATACCATACAAAATATATTCTGGTTTTCTTAAAGCAGATTGCCAGCACTTACCAGAGTAACCGCGTCATCTTAAGTGACGGAAGGGGATGTACCATTGTCATGTTAAATCAGAATGCACTGTCCCGTCCGATTGTCCAGTTTGATGATAAATCCTGTCTGGATCTTTCCACCGCCAGCCGCGACCTCTATATCAAAGCGGTTTTATAAATTTTTCAAATGAAAAGGGAGTGTGAAAACATACCAATGTTTTTCACACTCCCTTTTTTACCCGTTCTTTTTATTTATGAAACTTTCAGAATAAACTTCTGAATTTCTTTTTCATCCGATACCTTTTCAATCTGTGCCCCAATGCCGCGCAGCTTCTGATCAAATTCTTCGTATCCACGCTCGATAAAATAAATATCATCAATCACCGTAATTCCCTCTGCCACCAGACCGGCAATCACCAGCGCTGCTCCCGCACGCAGATCCGGCGCATTCACCCTGGCACCTGTATAGCGGGTCACTCCATTGATAATGGCAATATTGCTCTCTACCTTGATATTGGCTCCCATACGTGTCAGTTCATCCACATATTTGAAACGGTTTTCAAAAATGCTCTCCGTAACGGTACTGGTTCCCTCTGCAATTCCCAGAATTACTGCCATCTGTGGCTGCATATCTGTCGGGAATCCCGGATACGGAAGTGTTGTCACCTGTGTGTGATGCAGTTTTCCATCCGAAATAATCCGAACCGCATCATCGAACTCCTCAACTTTGCATCCTGCCTCCACAAGTTTGGCGGTTGTTGCTTCCAGATGTTTCGGAATAACATCCTTTACCAGCACATCTCCCCCTGCTGCCGCTGCCGCAAACATAAAGGTTCCTGCCTCTATCTGATCCGGGATAACCGAATACTCTGTCTTATGCAGCTTCTCCACACCGACAATACGGATAACATCCGTTCCTGCACCACGGATATTCGCACCCATACTGTTTAAGAAATTTGCCACGTCTACCACATGAGGCTCTTTTGCCGCATTTTCAATTACGGTTTTTCCTTCTGCCATGGATGCTGCCATCATAATATTGATCGTTGCTCCAACCGATACTTTATCCAGATAAATATGTGTTCCGTTTAATTTTTCTGCCTCTGCAATAACAAGACCATGTGCAATATCCACGTCTGCTCCCATTGCACGAAATCCTTTGATATGCAGATCAATCGGTCTGCTTCCGATATCGCATCCGCCCGGAAGAGCCACTTCCGCCTTTTTGTATTTTCCAAGAAGTGCACCGATCAAATAATAGGACGCACGGATTCTACGGATAAATTCATTGTCCACCGTCACGTCTTTGATAAATGAACCGTTGATCTTTACGGTATGTGCATCAATACGGTCTACCATTGCACCGATCTCTGCAATCGCCTGCAATAATACATTAATATCTCTCACGTTCGGCAAATTTTCGATTGTAACCGTTTCATCCGTCATGATCGCAGCTGCAAGAATTGCCAGTGCCGCATTCTTTGCCCCGCCGATTTCTACCTCACCATTCAGCGGATTTCCGCCTTTGATTACATATTGTTCCATATCTCACCTCAATAAACGCCCTATTTCGTATAGTACGCTACCCTACTATCTATCCTATTCATCTAGTGTAAATTTGTGATACCATCCACAATCTGTTCAACGGTCTGTTCGATATCCAGCCCCGTCTCCGAAATCCGGATATCCGCATATTTTTCATACAGCGGCGTGCGCTCCAGATACAGATCATATAACGTCTGTCCGTCTCTTAAAACAACACCCCTGCCTTTGATATCTTCCAGACGCTTTTCCAGCTCCGGATATGCCACCTCAAGATATATAACTGTTCCGATTTCCTGCAGATGCTCCATAGCTTCTTTTCCGTAGACGACACTGCCTCCGGTTGCAATAATTGCATGATGTGCCTCAAGTGTCGCATTCACACGGTTTTCTACCTGAATGAACCCTTCGGTTCCCTCTTCTGCAATGATCTCACGAAGCAGGCGCTTCTCCTGCTCCTGAATGACTAAATCTGCATCTATAAACTGATATCCCAGCACCTTAGCAAGGATAACGCCGACGGTGCTCTTACCCACCCCCGGCATTCCAATTAACACAATGTTATCTTTTTGCATTACTGTGTACTCTCTGCATTCTGTGTTTCTGTGGAAGTCTGTGTCTCTGTAGAGGCATTCGGGTCCTGCTGTGTCAGGGAATTCTTAAATGAAATCTTTGCAACATTCTTTTTATTGACCTTCCAGCCGTCTTTTTTCTGCCAGCCCTCCAGCACTTCATTGTAGTGGTCACTTTTACGTTTGTCAATAATATTCTGACGATTTTTTTCTGTAGCGTCTTTGTCTGTTTCACTGTCCAGACGAACAATATATAATGCACTGTCTGTTTCAATCACATCGGAAGTTTCTCCTTCTTTCAAATCATCCAATGCCTTTTTCACAGATGTATCCAGTGTGGAATCATCGGATGCATACGCACCGGTAGTGGTCTGCTGATCCTCATCCTTTGCAGCATCTTCGAGAGTTTTTCCATTCTTTACCGCATCTTCGATTTTGTTTGCGGTCTCCTTCAGCTGCTTTTTCTCATCATCGGTATATTCTACGGTATTTCCGCTATCATCCTGATGGGAAGTTGTAGAAATAGTCATCATCGTATAACCGCGCTCATTTGCCTCTTCATCCGTCACATTGGTATCTGCTTCTGCCTCGATAGCTTTCTGCATTTTGCTGCGGATGGTGTAGAGCGTAAGCAGTTCCTCCACGGTATCTTCGTCTGCAGTCATCTCCTTGAGTGCCTCGGAAGAATTATCGCTGATAAACTGCTGTGCAGCTTTTTTGATTGCTGCCTTTTCGTCTTTTGTCACACTCACATCATAGTCTTTCATATGTGCCTGTAACGTATACATCTCATGAAGCTGTTCCATAACGGAATCTTTCATGGTGTCTTCCATGGTTGTTCCGTTTCCATATAAATCCTTGCTCCAGAGCTCACTGCTGCTTTTGGCCCCCATCATGCTCTTATAATAATCTTCTACATTTGCCTGCTGATAACGGCATGTAAAGTTTGCCATGCCCATCGTGACGGTCTGATTTTTCATGCTTGCTGCCGTCGCACCTGTATTTATACCACATCCGGTAAAAGCTGCTGCGCAGATTGCACCAGCTAAAATAATCGCTGTAACTTTTTTTGCTTTCATAGTTCCTCCCGGGAGTTTCTTTTCACCTATATACCAGAGTATTATAATTCTTTTCCCTACATCAGGCAAGCACTTTTACGGCTCCGCACACAAAAAAACGTGCATTTGTTCCAATAATTGCCTGAGAACTTCCAGAATTTCCCTGTTCTTTTCCCTTGAATTTGCTCCCAGACGGTAAGTGAAGTACGGTCCCTTCGGATCTGCCGCAAATTTCAGTGACGGGGCAAACGCTTTTACCAGCTCCGGAATACGCTGTGCGTGAATCTTTGCTTTTTCGTACATTAGGATTTTTAACAGATCTTCTCTTTGAACAATTTCCTTAATATATACACTGTGGGCAACCGCTTTGAGTCTGGCAATTGTCAGCAGATTCTGCACGGACTTCGGAGGCTCTCCAAAACGGTCAATCAGTTCTTCGAGCATTTCCTCCGCTTCCTCATCCGTTTCAATTCCGGCGATCCGCTTATACATATCCAGTTTCTGCGACTCATTTGCAATATATGTGGACGGAATAAATGCATCCGTCCGGATATCAACGGAAGTCTCAAACTGTTCGGCCGGTGCTTCTCCCCGGGCTTCTTTCACCGCTTCGTGAAGCATCTTGCAGTACAGATCATATCCAACCGCCTCCATGTGACCGCTCTGTTCGGCTCCCAGCAGATTTCCGGCTCCCCGGATCTCCAGGTCCCGCATGGCAATCTTAAATCCGCTGCCCAGATCCGAATACTCCCGGATGGCAGCCAGTCGTTTTTCCGCCACCTCTTTGAGCATTTTGTTTCTGCGGTACATAAGAAACGCATACGCCGTACGATTGGATCTGCCGACCCGCCCGCGCAGCTGATACAGCTGGGAAAGCCCCATATTATCCGCGTCATGAATGATCATGGTATTGACATTTGAGATATCCAGTCCCGTCTCTATGATTGTCGTTGATACCAGTACATCAATGTCTCCATTGATAAACCGGTACATGATATCCTCCAGCTGGTTTTCCCGCATCTGTCCATGCGCAAATGCCACATTTGCCTCCGGCACCAGCTCCTGAATGCGTGACGTCACTTCATCAATATCCCTTACTTTGTTATACACATAATATACCTGTCCGCCACGGGCAAGTTCCCGCGTGATTGCCTCTCGGACCAGTTCCTCATTATATTCCATGACATACGTCTGAATAGGGACACGGTCCATCGGCGGTTCCTCTAAAACGCTCATATCCCGGATTCCGATCAGGCTCATGTGAAGTGTCCGCGGAATCGGTGTGGCAGTAAGTGTCAGCACATCCACATTGGTCTTTAACTGTTTGATTTTTTCTTTGTGAGCCACACCAAACCGTTGTTCCTCGTCCACGACAAGAAGCCCAAGATCTTTAAACTGCACATCTTTTGACAGAATCCGGTGTGTTCCCACAATAATATCCACCTGTCCTTTTTTCAGATCACTGATGGTCTTCTTCTGCTGCGCTGCCGTGCGGAAACGGCACAACAGATCCACCCGGACAGGGAAATCCTTCATTCTCTGGGAAAACGTATTATAAATCTGCTGGGCAAGAATGGTTGTCGGCGCAAGGTATGCCACCTGTTTATTCTCCTGCACTGCTTTGAAAGCTGCACGGATCGCAATCTCCGTCTTTCCGTAACCGACATCCCCGCAGATCAGCCGGTCCATAATCTTATGACTCTCCATATCCCGCTTGGTTGCATCAATGGCAAGCACCTGATCTTCGGTCTCTTCAAACGGGAACAGTTCTTCAAACTCTCTCTGCCATACCGTATCCGGTCCATACATATAGCCATTCTGTTCTTCCCGCTCGGCATATAATTTCACCAGATCCTGTGCGATCTGACGCACGGCTCCACGCACTTTCCCCTTGGTTTTTGTCCACTCCTGGCTTCCAAGTTTATTGAGTTTTGGTTTTCTTGCGTCTTTCCCCGCATATTTCTGGATCTGGTCAAGCTGTGTTGCAAGAATATACAGATTGGAGCCTCCCGCATATTCGATCTTGATGTAATCTTTCACCTTTCGGTCGACTTCTATCTTTTCAATTCCTTTGTAGATACCAAGCCCATGATTTTCATGTACGACATAATCCCCGACACTCAGATCCGTAAACTGCTGGATTTTTTCGCCCTCATAGGTGCGGTGCCGCTTCTTTTTCTTTTTTTCTTCCCCGAAAATATCCGTATCCGTAATCACTGCAAACTGCAGGATCGGATATTCATACCCCTGATGCACTTTTCCGTAGCAGACCATGATCTGTCCTGCCACCAGATCGTGATCGTAATCTTCCGTATAAAAACAGTTGAGTCCTTCGTTTAAAATATCCTCTGCCAGACGCTTCGCGCGTGTGCGGGAACCGGAAAGTAAAATAATACGGTATCCGTTTTTTTTGTATTTCTTCAGGTCTGCGATCAGAAGTTCAAAGCTGTTATTGTATGCGCTTACGCTCTTTACATGAATGCCGAACTGCCCATTGGATTTTAATCCGCAGGTTTTGATATCCAGTGCGGAAACCGCACAGCAGGAATATTTTTCAAGCCTTCCCATGATTTCCTTATAGCCAAACAGTTCGTTCATCTGCCCCGGCAGAATATACCCCATTTCCAGACGCTGCTTCATGCTCTCCGAAAATTCCAGTTCCGTCTGCCGTCCGCGTTCCGCGCTCCGGCTCAGTTCATCGAAAAACACAAATGTATCTGCCGGACCAAAATAATCCAGAAGGCTCCACCGTTCCCTGCAGAAATAGGACAAAAAAGCATCCATTCCCGCGGTTTCCGACAATTCTTCCCATTCCTGTGCCAGTTCTTTTGCCTGTGACAGTGCCCGATAGGCTTCCTCGGTTTTCATTTCTTTCCGCAATTTATCGGAAAAAGCTTCTGCTTCCTTTAACAGTCTGCGGATACCTTCTGCTTTCTCTTCGGTCGAAAGAACCAGTTCACATGCCGGATATACCACAAGCTTTTCTATATTTTCAATAGATTTCTGACTTTCCACATCAAAGGTGCGAAGGGTATCTACTTCATCATCCCACAGTTCAATCCGGACCGGATTTTCTTCCGTCAGCGGAAAAATATCAAGAATTCCACCTCTTAATGCAAACTGACCGATATTATCCACCTGATACTGCCGTTCATACCCCATCCGCACCAGCTGTTCCACAAGTGCATCCAGATCCAGGGTATCTCCCTGTGCAATATGCAGCACACTGTCCCACACCTGTGCATCCCTTGGCATCGTATTCATCAGGGCATCAAATGTTGTGATCACCGTCACCTGTTCATTTTCATGAATTGCCCGCAATGCACTGATCCGCTCTGCGGTAAGAAGGTTTCCGCGGATATCCGATTGATAAAACAGCACATCCTTTGCCGGATAATACACCACTGACGGATCAAAAAAACGATAGTCGTCATACAATTCTTTCGCTTTCTGCTCATGAAACGTTACGATCAGACGCCGGCTGCGTGTCCTTCCAAGCGTATAAATCATATGTGGCTTCTGTGCATCAATACAGCCACTGATGGTCACCAGTCCCGGCTGCATGGCCGCTTTTGTCATATCTTCATATCCGCTCAATTCCTGCAGCGGTTCTATAAATGCTTTCACTTACTTTGTATTCTCCTGCTTTTTTGCATTAAAATCATTCATTGCCTTGTCTGCTTCCCCCTGAATCATCAGGACTGCTGCATCTTCCGCATCCCGTATGGCTTCTTCCACCCTTGCACGGTCCTCCCCGGAAAAACGGCCAAGCACATGGTCTGCCAAATCCCATCCTTGTGGCTTTTCCCCCACACCGACTTTAATTCGCATAAAGTTTGAGGTTCCCACACTTGAAATAATGCTCTTGATTCCATTATGCCCACCTGCACTGCCTTTTTTGCGCACACGGATATTTCCCGGTGCCAAAGAGATGTCATCAAAAATAATCAGCATTTCGCTCTCCGGATCAAGCTTATAGAAATTCACGATTTCTGCGATGCTTTCTCCGCTTAAATTCATATAGGTCTGCGGTTTGGCCAGGATGACTTTTACGCCTTCGATCACACCGCTTCCACACAGTGCTTTATGTTTTTTCTCCGTGATGCTGATGTTGTATTTTTCTGCCAGTGCATCGACGGTATCAAATCCAATATTATGTCTTGTTTTTTCGTATTTTTTGTCCGGATTTCCAAGTCCTGCAATTAAAAACATGTATCCAATTCTCCTTTTATTTGAATTTTTGTCCGTTAATTGCGAAAGGTACCGCCGGGTGGCTCCCGTGTGGTGGCTGGGGATGTTGAGCACGTCACAGGAAGCAGCAGCCCCAGCCACCACACGGGAGCCGCCCATCCATAAGTTTCGCAATTACGGATTCAAAACGTCTGTAATTAAGAAAAGGACCATGGATTACTCCACAGTCCCATTTCTCTTATTTTAATCGTTTATTCCTTCTCCTGCAAGACCTCTTCATACTTTTTCAGTATCAATCCCTGAATCTGATCCCTTGTAGCGGAATTGATCGGATGTGCGATATCCCGGAAATCTCCGTCGCCGGCTTTTCTGCTCGGCATCGCGATAAACAATCCTTTTTCCCCTTCGATCACTTTGATATCATGTACGACAAATTCATCATCGATTGTGATAGATACCACGGCTTTCATCTTGCCTTCTTTTTCCACCTTGCGGATTCTAACGTCTGTAATCTGCATATGTATCCCCCTTCTAGTCTCTCCCTAGAGCATATATCTTTCGTTGTTTTCTGCAACAATCCGGACAGCATCGTCTCCGGAATAAAATGTATTTGCCCGAAGCGTTCCATGGCTCTCCACAATGCAGTTTTCTACATGCGTATTATCGCCAATATATGCATCATTCAAGATAATCGAATTCTTGATCACGCAATTTTTTCCTACAAACACTTTCTTAAACAAAACAGAATTTTCTACCCTGCCGTTTATAATACATCCACTGGCGATCAGACTGTTGCTGACGTCCGATCCCATATTATATTTTGCCGGCGGAAGATCATCCACTTTCGAATAAATCTTCGGCTCCTCGCGGAAAAAGTACTTTCTCACATCCGGTTTCAAAAAGTCCATATTTGTACGGAAGTAATCATCTACACTTGCAATATTACTCCAGTAACTATTCAGTTTATATCCATACACACGCTTTACATTGCGGTAACGCACCAGCACATCCGTAACAAAATCAAACCGGTTTTCCTCCGCTGATTTTTCGAGAATTTCGATCAGCTGTCTTCTCCGGATAATATACACTCCTGTGGAAATCGTATTGGATTGTGCTACCAGCGGTTTTTCCTCAAAATCCGTGATCCGGGAATCTTCATTCATACGGACGACTCCGAAACGGCTGACATCCGCATCCGCCGGCATATCCTTGCACGCAATGGTAATATCTGCTTTCTTTGCGATATGAAACTCCAGCAGGTCATTGTAATCCATCTTATACACACAGTCACCGCTGGATATGATCACATACGGTTCGTGACGGTTTTTCAGGAAATCAATATTCTGATACATGGCATCTGCCGTGCCACGATACCAGTCACTGTTTTCTGCCGTAACGGTCGGTGTAAACAGATACAGACCTCCCTGTTTTCTTCCAAAATCCCACCATTTTGAAGAACTTAAATGTTCATTCAGTGAACGGGAATTATACTGTGTGAGTACCGCAACTGTCTGTACATGCGAATTGCTCATGTTACTTAAGACAAAGTCAATGCAGCGGAAACTTCCGCCGACCGGCATCGCCGGAATCGCACGTTTTCTGGACAGTTCTCCCATCCGGTTGTTATTGCCACCCGCCAAAATAATTCCTACTGCTTTCATTTTCTGTCACCTGCCTTAATGATTACTTCGCCGCCTGCCAATACCCCGTCTGGATAATCTTCTTTTACTGTCACACCGGAAATGGCAGTGTTTTTGCCCACCTTGACATTCTCCGGAACAACAGAATCGTCTCCAATTGTTACCAGTCCAAACGAATAAACACTCTCGTTTAATTTGTTTGGTGCTGCTTCTCCTATTCCCAGTGTTACCCCATCTTCAATTCTGCAGTTTTCTGCAATTATGGATTTGTCGATCGTTACATCCCTGCCGATACTGGTATCCTTCATAATAATGGAATCCCGCACGACAGCCCCTGGTCCGATATATACGTTTGGTCCGATTACCGAATTGATCACCGCTCCATGAATCTCTGCTGCCTCCCCAATAATGCAGCGCTCCACTTTTGCCCCCGGTGCTATGTACTGTGGCTCAATCGTATCGCACTTCGTGTAAATCTTCCAGAATTCCTCGTAAAGATTGAATTCCGGAATCAGATCAATCAGCTCCATATTGGCTTCCCAGTATGAGCCAAGTGTTCCCACATCCTTCCAGTAACCGTTGAACTCATATGCAAAAAGCCTCTTGTTGTTTTTGAAGCAATACGGAATAATATGCTTTCCGAAATCACAGCTCTGCTGATCTTTTAATTCGATAAGAGCATCTCTTAATACTTTCCAGGAGAAAATATAAATTCCCATGGATGCCAAATTACTCCGCGGTTTTTCTGGTTTTTCCTCAAAATCCTGAATCTTTTTGTTTTCATCCGCAATCACAATTCCGAAACGGCTTGCCTCCTCCATGGAAACAGGCATCGTCGCAATCGTCACATCCGCATGATTTGCCTTATGGAAGTCCAGCATAACCTCATAATCCATCTTATAAATATGATCTCCGGAAAGGATCAGAACATATTCCGGATTATAACTTTCCATATAGCGCAGATTCTGATAAATGGCATTGGCTGTACCGGTATACCATTCACTGTTATTGCTTCTCTCATACGGTGGAAGTACGGTCACTCCACCATTGTTCCGATCGAGATCCCACGGAATGCCGATGCCGATATGTGTATTCAGCCGGAGTGGCTGATACTGCGTCAGCACACCAACCGTATCAATTCCGGAATTGATACAATTGCTGAGTGGAAAATCGATAATTCTGTACTTGCCGCCAAATGCTACCGCCGGTTTGGCGACGTCCGATGTCAGAACTCCAAGTCTGCTGCCCTGACCGCCTGCTAAAAGCATGGCTATCATTTCTTTCTTAATCACGTCATCACTCCTCGTCTGTTCTAAATATTATGTTTGTTTCTTACTATTACCGTAGTATATCATATTATCCTTTTATGTACAACAGTTTATACAAAAATGCTGAGTTTTTTTGTTGTTTTTTGGCAAAATGCACAACATATTTTCGGGTGCGCCTTTGGTTACAGAGTGGTATAATAGAAAAAAATTATAAAATAGGTAGGTAATCCTGATGTATAAATTAAAATTTAATGATCCCATTCATATTCACTTTATCGGAATTGGCGGAATCAGCATGAGCGGACTCGCTGAAATTCTTCTAGAAAAAGGCTTCACTATTTCCGGGTCCGATGCAAAAGAATCCGATCTTACCCGCATGCTCGCATCCAAAGGTGCTCAGATTTTTTATGGACAAAGTGCTGAAAATATCATTCCCGGCATTGATCTGGTTGTCTACACAGCCGCAATCCATCCGGATAATCCGGAATTTGCAGAGGCCAGATCCCAGGGACTGCCAATGCTCTCCCGTGCAGAACTGCTTGGACAGATCATGGACAACTACAACAATTCCGTTGCCGTTGCCGGAACCCACGGCAAAACAACCACAACTTCCATGATCAGTGAGATTCTTCTTGCTGCGAAATCCGATCCGACCATCACTGTTGGCGGAATTCTTCCCTCTATCGGAGGAAACCTGCGTGTCGGTCATTCCGGAATCTTTGTTTCGGAGGCCTGTGAATACACCAACAGTTTCCTGAATTTCCGTCCAAAATACAGCATCATCTTAAATGTAGAAGCAGAACATCTGGACTTTTTCAAGGATATCAACGACATCCGTCGTTCTTTCCGTAAATTTGCCGGCAATACACTGGCAGACGGAGCAACCATTATCAATGGAGAAATTGCAGACCATCAGGAACTGACCGACGGACTTCCACAGCAGATCATCACCTACGGTTTTGATGATTCCTGTGAATATTATGCAGATAATCTGACATATGATGACAAAGCCTGTCCTTCTTTTACCGCCATGCACAACAAAGAGGCCATCTGTGAAATCAAACTTGCCGTTCCCGGACGACACAATGCCGGAAATGCCATGGCCGCCATCGCCCTTGCCTGTACCATGGGAATCAGCACAGATGCCATCATCAGAGGTCTGGACGCTTTCCACGGTGCCAACCGCCGTTTCCAGTACAAAGGAACCGTAGACGGTATCACCATCATTGACGATTATGCACATCATCCGACAGAGATCCGTGCGACACTGACCGCCGCGCAGAAATATCCGCATAAGCGTCTGGTGCTGGTATTCCAGCCACACACCTACTCCCGCACCAAAGCTTTTCTGGATGATTTTGCCGAAGTACTTTCCATGGCAGATGTCATTGTTCTGGCAGACATCTTTGCTGCCCGCGAACAGAATACCTTCGGTGTAAGCTCGAAAGATATTCTGGAGCGCCTGACAGCCAAAGGAAAAGACGCGCACTATTTTCCTTCTTTTGAAGAGATCGAAAAGTTTTTATTAAAAAATTGTATGAACGGAGATCTGTTGATAACCATGGGAGCCGGAAATGTCGTAGAAATCGGCGAATCCCTCCTTGGAAAATAACTTATCCACATTATCCACATAGAAACGTTGATTCTTTCTTCGTTCTGTGTGGATTTTTTGTCTATATTTATCCACTCCTTTCCGTTTTGAATTTGTACGTTTTGGTGGACTTATCCACTTTATCCACAATGTTGTTCACAATCAGTATCCCCCTGATTACCAGGGATTTACGGGTGTTTTTCTTCTTCCATTTGGAAAATGATTGTGCTATAATCACAAATGCATAATAAGAAAGGTACTATGACATATGATAAACATTCAGCTGCACAATGATTGTCCAGCCACGGACACAATCGTTCCCAACCAGTTTATTGACCGCTTTATGCCGTCAGCAAACGGGGAATTTGTTAAGGTATATTTATATTTATTACGGTGCATCCATTCTCATGCATCAAATTGTACAATTTCTGAAATTGCTGACAAATTTAACAATACAGAAATGGACATTCAGCGTGCACTGCGTTACTGGCAGAAAGAAGGACTCCTCTCTCTGGAGGAAACCGCCGACGGTAAATTGTGCGGAATCGGTCTTCTTCCGTTTCCGGAAGATTCCACAAACACGGAAGAGGCATCTTCCTCTCCTGCCCCGTCTGCTGTTTCTTTGGAAGAAACACCAGCATCCGCTGCAGGGGAAAACGTTTCTTGCTCCCAGCCTGCGAATCAGCCGCAGGAACCGCAGATCCGCCATTATACGCTGGATGAAATCGCAGAATTTCAGAAAAATCCGGATATTCAGGAAATGCTTTTTGTCGTGGAAACCTATATCCGGCATCCATTCAGTGAGAATGATATCAACACGATCTTATTCTGGCATGAAGATCTTCACTTTTCTGCCGAACTGATCGTCTATCTGGTGGAATATTGCGTCAGCAAAGGACATACAAATCTTCGTTATCTGAATAAAGTGGCACTGGCATGGCATGAGAAAAAAATTACTTCTGTGGAACAGGCCAAAAGTGAAGCCGCCGTCCGCAGCAAAGCGTACTACGCCGTCATGAAAGCTTTCGGCATCACAGGAAGAAACCTTATCGATTCCGAAACAGCCATGATCCGCAAATGGACCAAAGAATACGCTTTTGATCTGTCATTGATCCAGGAAGCCTGTGCCCGCACTATTTCCAGTACCGGTCAGTCAAGTTTCAGTTATGCCGATTCTATTCTGACCAGCTGGTATAACGACAAGGTACATTCTCTGGAAGATGTCAAACGCCTCGACGCCACCCATCAGCAAAAGAAAAAGGAGAGAGCCGCAGTGAAAGCAAATGCAGCCGCTTCTCCGAAGAAAAACAATTTTAATAACTTTGAATCCCGTGAAAATGACTATAAGAGTCTGGAAGCCATGCTTTTAAACTCTCCGATCCGGTCATAATCACTCCCATATCATCTGTTGAGCAATAAAAGGAGAATCAAATGCCGCTTTCCAATGCACAGTATGATGAGATCATGCATGAATACGATGAGCGCCAACTGCATAACCGTCATATTCTCGAAACACGGCGTGCGGAGGTTTTAAAAAAGCTTCCCCGTCTGAAGGAAATTGATGCAAGTGTTGCATCTTCTTCCGTCCGTCAGGCGCGTCTGCATCTTGATGGAGACACCAATGCACTGGCCTCCTTAAAGCAGGAACTAAGTGCCCTGTCTCTGGAACGGCAGCAGCTCCTTACCGCAAGCGGGTATCCGGCAGACTATCTGGACCCGGTTTATACCTGTCCGGATTGCAAAGACAGCGGGTATATCGACGGGAAAAAATGCCACTGTTTTAAACAGGCAATTATCAATACCGTCTATGCCCAATCCAACATTCGCCAAATACTCCGTATTGAAAATTTTGACAATTTCCGCTACGATTTTTATTCGAAAGAGGAAAAAAATCCGCTGACAGGACTTTCTTCTTATGAAACCGCACAAAAAGCGGTGCGGGAATGTCATTATTTTATTGACGATTTTGATCACAAGCCAAAAAATCTGCTGTTTTACGGAAAAACCGGTGTCGGAAAAACTTTTCTGACAAACTGTGTTGCCAAAGAACTTCTTGACCACGGATATTCCGTAATTTACTTTACAGCATTTCAATTATTTGATATATTAAGCAAAGGTGTGTTTGAAAAAGATTCCGATGCAATTGCCACACACCAGAATATTTTCGACTGCGATTTGTTAGTCATCGACGACCTGGGAACAGAACTGATTAACTCTTTTACCTCTTCCCAGTTGTTTTTGTGTGTGAATGAACGGCTGATTCGGCAAAAATCCACCATTATTTCTACCAACCTAAGTGTGGAACGGATCAAGGAGTCCTATTCTGAACGAACATTTTCACGTATTTTAGATTCCTATACTTTTATCAATCTGTTCACAGAAGAAGATATCCGCAAACAGAAACGCACACGCATCATTTCCAGATAATACCCCATAGTTATGGGTCTATTATATGCATATATGTTTATCAATTAATTTAAACCTGGAGGAAAATCATGCCAAACGACGAAAGAATTTTGGAAACCATGCCAACCGGTACTCTCGGACTGATTCCGACTGCAAGCTGTATGGAATTAGGAAAAAAAGTAGACAGCTATCTGTCCACCTGGAGAGAGCATCGCGAACACGAGCATCACAACGATATTGCTTTCAAGGAATATCACAAAGAGAGCTACATCATCGAGCCTCATATTCCACGATTTGGTTCCGGAGAAGCGAAATGTGTTATCAATCAGTCTGTCCGGGGCTATGACCTCTATATCATGGTAGATGTTACGAACTACAGCATGACCTATTCACTCTGCGGACATACCAATCATATGTCTCCAGATGATCACTTTGCGGATTTAAAGCGTGTCATTGCTGCAGTCGGCGGAAAAGCCCGCCGTATCACTGTCATTCTTCCATTCCTGTACGAAAGCCGTCAGCACAGAAGAACTGCCCGTGAATCTCTTGACTGCCCATTAGCACTGCAGGAGCTTTACAATATGGGAATCGACAACATCATCACATTTGATGCTCACGATCCTCGTGTTATGAATGCGATTCCTCTGAATGGCTTTGAGAATGTAATGCCTTCCTATCAGTTCATCAAAGGTATCTTAAAGAACGTAAAGGATCTGACCATTGATGCCGAGCATCTGATGATCATCAGCCCGGACGAAGGTGCCACCAACCGTGCCATTTACCTTGCAAACGTACTTGGCATTGATATGGGTATGTTTTACAAGAGACGTGACTTCAGCCGTGTCGTAGACGGACGTAACCCGATCGTTGCCCATGAATTCTTAGGCTCCAACGTCGAAGGCAAAGATGTACTGATCATTGATGATATGATTTCCTCCGGCGAAAGCATGATTGACACTGCACGTGAATTAAAGAAGCGTAAAGCAAACCGTATTTTCGTTGTTTCTACGTTCGGATTATTCACAAACGGACTTGCTTCTTTCGATAAAGCATACGAAGAAGGCCTGATTTACCGTGTAGTAACCACAAACCTGATTTATCAGACTCCGGAGCTTCTCTCCCGTGAGTACTATATCAGCTGCGATATGAGTAAATATATTGCATATATCATTGATACTTTAAATCATGATTCTTCTATCAGCGATCTATTGAATCCATACGATCGTATCAAGAATTATGTAAAGAAGTACAACGATGCAAAAAATGCGTAATTATTTCATGACAATCTCATAAAAAACGCAGACGAAAAGCGTGTGAAAATTTTCTGGTTTTCACACGCTTTTGTTCTGCATTACAGCCCTGAACTATTTCTTTTCATCCTCGATGATATGCCCGTTGTCAAGATTCGGCTGTATAAACATTTCCCTTGCATATTCCATTAAAGTTTCAGAATATTCTGCTGTATGCTCGTTACGCTTCATAATCTGTGCCAGATGCACCCCGTGTTCTACCCACGCTTTGCCGTCTGTAGCAGCGTTTAACATCATAGGCTGTAGATTGTCCATCACTCGTGCAAACTTCGCTTCTGGCGTCTTCTGCGCCTCAAATTCAAGCCACAAATCATACAGCATCTTTCCCTGTTCTTCCGGAAGAAGACCATAAATCCGGTCGGCCGCTTTTTTCTCCCGGTCAGCCTGTGTCTTCTTTCCCTCCTCATCATAAGCATAAGTATCTCCGGCATCAATCTCCACCAGATCATGGATTAAAAGCATGCCGATTGTATGAAGCACATCAATCGGTTCATTCGCATACTCACTGAGCAACATGGTCATGATCGCCATATGCCAGGCATGCTCCGCATCATTTTCCTTTCGCCTGCCATCCGATAAATAGGTTTGTCTCCCAATAAATTTTTCCCTGTCAATTTCCCGGATAAAAGCAAACTGCTGGTCTAAGCGCTTTTTTGTGTTTTCATCCATATTGTTTTCCTCTTTTCTATTTCTAATTTCATGCTCGCCTGATTTTGAAAAGGAAGTGACCTCCATGATGGCTCTGTCACTCCCTTCCAATAGTGTTATTATTTTGTTTTTATTCCTGCTCATCCAGTACGGATGTACAGTGCGGACATCTGGTTGCCCTGATATCAATTTCCGAATAACAGAATGGACATTTTTTTATTGTCGGGTCCGGCTTTTCTTCCTCCATACCTGCTAACGTGCTCAGTTTTTCTGTGATCCGGTTGATAACTTTCAACATAATAAAAATCACAAGTGCCGTGATCAGAAAATTGATTACTGCAGTAATAAAATTGCCATAATGCAGAACCGGTGCATTTTCTCCTGTTCCAAGCGTAACCGTAAGGTAAGAAAAGTCCGTGCCTCCGAAAATTCCCAGGATCGGAGTCAGGATATCTGCATTCAGGGATGTCACAATGGACGTAAATGCACCGCCGACAATAACACCGACCGCCATATCCATCACATTTCCACGCAGAATAAACTTCTTGAACTCTCCAAAGAATTTACTTTGCCTTTTCATTGGTAAAAAACCTCCTTATTTTTTCCCGAAGCGGAACAGTCCTTTCTTTTCGTATGGCTCATTGGAACTGCCGGTCATCTCATAACCAATTTCATGGATTACTTTCTTTGCCCACGGAATATCAATCGGCTCTTCGCTGATGATAACCGTCTCCCCATCCCGTGCGGAAGATGTCACTTTCTTTATTTTAAAATTTTTGCGGATCACATCATTCATGTGGGATTCACACATTCCACACATCATGCCGTCAATTTTTAAGGTTGTTTTGATCATTGTGTCTGCTCCTTTTGTATTATCTGAAAGATTTTTATTTTTGCACTTATGTTATACCCCTATAGGGTATTTGTCAAATATTCTCTGGTAAGGCGATAATTTTTCTCATCGCTTGTCATGCAATAAAAGTTATGATGGCATTTGGGGGACATATGCAATTTTTCTTGCTGTCTATGTCCCTCTCTTTGTCCTCTCTGGGACATATATGATTTTTCTTTCCTTCTATGTCCCTGACTTTTCCCTCTCTGGGACATATGCAATCTTTCTTGTTTTCTATGTCCCATTACTTTTCAAAAACAGGACATAACGCTGAACTTTTTGTTCATATGTCCCGTTACCTTTCGAAGGTGGGACATTTCAATAAACTTTTTGTCTATATGTCCCCTTGGCTTTGGAAATGGGACATTTCAATAAATTTTTTGCTCATATGTCCTATAACTTTCAAAAATTATACTCAGAAACATCTTTTCTCTTATGCTATTTCAAATTTTCTACATAAAAACATATAACTTGTTTTTCTCTGGTTGTAACTCTGAGACCGTTTTATGTGTCCAAAAAACTTGACGGAAAACGCTGTAACGGTGCACCTGATTTTATCATCAAAATTGTCTCTCCCGGAAACCCCGCCGATGATTACATTCGTAAACTTTACTACTATAAAAATGCCGGTGTACGTGAGTACTGGATCTTTGATCCCCGCCGCCGGACAATTACTGTGAATTTTTTTGAACAAAATATTTTAAATATTCAATACTCATTTGATGCTACTATTAAAGTGAATATTTATGATGATCTGTATATTGATTTTTCTGAAATTGATGCGATGTTAAATTGATGAAAAATAAAAATTGTCCAGAGCAGTATATCTTTGTTGTATAATGCCATTATTGCCATCCCTCCAAAGAAACTGCCCGGGACAAATTCCATTGGTGTGTAAATATATAATTCATCATTGCATCCATCTTTACACCGGGAAATAGCAATGCTGATATCAACACATTGGTATCAAGCATAATTCTCATTCACTTCACCACACTTTCTTCCCTAAGTTCTTTAATCATTGTCATTACATCATCATCTTTGAGTCCAAGTCTTTCTGCTTCTCCTGCAAATGCTCTCTGAGCTTCACGCAATGCATCCATAGAAGAATTCATCATATATATTCTTCCAGATTCTTCCACAAACAAGATTTTATCACCATTCTTAATCCCGAGTTTCTTTCGAATTTCAATAGGTATTGTCACCTGCCCTTTTGCCGTCACTTTTGCCAATTCCATATAAAAACCTCCTTTCGCGGTAATACATTCCTTACTTTTCTTACAATGTAATTATATCCAGTTTTTATGAATTTATCAATTTCAATTTTCTATATTCTGAAAGAAACTAAAAAATCCCATCTGCTTTCACAGATGAGATTTCCATTACAAATTTACTTCACCGACTCCTGTTTTTTCATTCCTGTCCAAAATAAAAATCATCAATCATTCCCCAACCGTCTGCTGCATGATCAACATATATACCTATTTTCACATTTCCTTTTTTACATCTGATATTATCAATGGTGAGTTTCTTCCAATCCTGCCATCCATCCAATTCTACCATTCCAGAAACATACTTCTTTCCATCTGCTATAACATATAAATATATCTCTGCATCTGCTCCCACTTCATCTCCCTGTATATATACCGATGCTTTATATGTCTTGTTTTTGTTAAGTTTCTTTTTTGAAATTGTCTGTTCCAGTTTAAAATGATGTTTATATGTCGACCAGAAATGAAATGTATAGTTTCCGGAATGACAATCATCTTTTTTATTCCAGATTCCAACAGGATCTTCCGTATAATAATCCAACTTATCCATTCCGGTTCCTTTATATTTCCACATGGAAAAGTCGGAACTTTCGAATCCTGGATTTTTCAGTAGGTTTTTGGAAGTTTTCGCATAAGTCCCATCTACATTGATAATTAATATGGATACCATTAACAGCACCGCAGTTCCTATTTTTCTTTTCATTTTTCTCCTTTGTCAAGAAATTCTGATTGCATTACCATCAGGCTCTGGCTTTTACAACAGCTGTAAAACCGCTGTATTCCTTTACCCCATTATTGATTACATATGATCTTACTTTAAAATAGCACGTTTTCTTTTTAGAAAGTTTTTTATATGTATAACTGTTTGTTAATGTATTTGCTATTTTTTTATATTTTCCGTTTCCAACTTTGCAATATACTTCATAACCATTTACTGCATTTCCGCGATCCCATTTTAATGTTATCTTTCTTTTAGAAATTGTTCCACGCAGATTATATGGCTTTCCTATGGAATATGCTGCTTTTAATGTGTAATTTACCCCCACTGCATTCCAGTTATAATTTGTTATTGTTACATAATATATCCCACCCGACTGTGCTGAAATTCCTTTTAATTGTATTAATTTGTTATCCTTAAGCGAAATTGTCTGACTGCTCAATTCTTTATATTCACCATTTACATACTGATAAACATATACATTCCAACCATGATAATCATCTATATAGTCATGTCCAAAACTTAATTTAATATATCCTTTCTTTGTTGCTGTAATTTTCCAAAAATCCTTGTCGCTATTACTATTAAGTGTTCCATTATATTTTTCTCCTATTTTTAAATCTGTAGCCGTTGTATAACTGTTATTTTCTTCTTTTTCATAGTAATCTGATTGCTGAAAATTGTTTCGAATTACATATTCTTTTCCTACAGCACGCCAATTATAATTTTTTATTTTCACATAATAAATTCCATCAGAGACAGCACCAATATATGGTAATCTATATTTTTCATTATCTTTTAGAGTAACCCTATCATTACTTAATTCCTGATATTCTCCATTTGTATATCGATAGATTATAATATCCCATCCATGACTATCGTCTGTATACACATGTTCAAACGTTAATTCTATTTTTCCATTTCCAGTTGCATTAATTCTATAAATATCAATATCATTATCGTTATTAAGAGTTCCCGTATATGACGAATTCAACTTCATCTCTGTGGCTTTATTATAAGAATCATTTTCTTCTCTTTCATACTGTTCTGATCTAATAAAAGTTGTTTTAATGGTATATACTTTATTTACAGCATCCCAATTATAATTTTGCACTTTTATATAGTATTCGCATCCATACTGTACCCCTACAAAAGGTAATTCTACCTTCTCACTATCTTCTAATTTAATTACCGTATCACTTAATTCTATATATTCTCCATCCTGATACTTATAAATTATTACTTTCCATCCATGACTACTCTCCCCGTATACATGCCCAAAATTTATAGACAATTTTCCGTTTGAATCCGGGATCAACTTGTAAAAATCAACGTCATTGCTGTCCGACAAAACATCCGAATAACTTCCATTAACATCCAAATATGTTGCCGTATCATATGAATCATTTCCATCTATAATTTTCGTTTCTTCCTTTGCATAAACAGGTATTGCAACTCCGCAAATGCTTCCGATCACCATAATCGAAGCTAATATCGCGCTATATAATTTTTTCTTCATTCTTGTTCCTCCTTAAAATTTTATCTGATTTAATTGTAACATTCCTGATATTTCTATCAATATGTGCCCTTCATTGTGCCTTTTATTTTTAGGTCTAAAGTACCAATTTTTTCGCGTAAAGGGCAGAGAAATGTTTTGTTATTACCACAGCTTATTGTCACGCAAAACAGTTACTGTAAATTTTTTGAACAGAATATTTTAAATATTCAATATTCCGTTGACGCTACCATTAAGTTAAATATTTATGATAATCTGTATATTGATTTTTCTGAGATTGATGGATGTTAAATTCATGAAAAATAAAAATACCGCCCCCAAAAGTTAGATTTTTAGATCTAACTTTTTTGGAAGCGGTACAAACATTTTTCTTGACTGGCTTTTCTTTAATTAAAACCTTATTTTACAGCCCTTTCAATACCATTAACAGATTGTAGAACAAATTACTGGATTGTTACCGGAATATAATCCGTTGCGTCTACAGGTTTTCCACTATTATAAACAAAAAATTCATTCCAGTCGTTTGTCCCTTCATCTGCAGAAATAATTGGCGCATACTTAATGGAAAATTCGGATACTTCCGACAGATCAAGGTGTTTTAAATTATCCTTATCAATTTCTATTATGTATCCCGCATTACTTGGTCGAACATAACTGTTTCCACGTAAACGATACTCTTTCCCTGCAATCTTTACCATAAAGTTACAATCATAAAAACCAAAACCTTTTTCAAATGAACTGTTCTCTGTTAATGTAAGAACGATTTTATTATTTTCTTTTTCATATACAGCAGATGAAATAGAGCCTTCACGATCTTTCTCTAAGTTGGCACTTAAATTATCCAGTTTATCACCTGCAGCTGTATATAATGTTTTTCCACTGACCGATTTTAATTCTACTTTTTTAGAATTTGTAAGCGAAGTATCGTGAACCCGAATATTCATATCTCCAATTGACCATGAATAAGACCAATTCTTCTGATTGATTTGTTTTCCATCTACATATACGCCAAGATCGTCTCGGATTTCCTGATACGTTGTATAAGACATCCACTGATAAACAGGAACCTCAAATGAAACATATTGACCATCCTGTGAAGTATATGCATTTTTAATCCCATCCGATACCGTCATGAGTGAACGGTCAAATGTTTCCAATGGATTTCCAACAGTATCTGTAATCTCTGTACCAGCATAATATAACGAATAATTCACAGTTGAATCATCCAATGCCTTATTTAAAGACAACTTAATACATGCAACATAAGGACCGGACTTTTCACCGGTTTTGCTCATCAATTCCATTTTGCTGATCCTGATATCGTTCAGTGTTTGACCATTTTTCTTTATTGTAAAGGCCGCAGCCGAAGTGACAGTTGTCTGGTCAAGTTCACTTCTAAGATACAAATAAACAGTATCCTTTGCCTTATTAATGTAAACATCAGATACATATACCTTATTTTTCACAACACTCGTTGCCGTGTCCCTGTCAAATGCAATTTTTGTCGGGGTATCCGATACTTTTCCATCACAGTCAATAACACTATAGGTTGTTAATCCATCACTGGTAGCGTGATCCATAATTTTATAGTCTACTGTATGTTCCCCGGCATCGGTGATCTTTAAGAAATCGTAATATTCCGTAGGAACCATTTCATGTGTTTGCTCATTCACGACACCCAAATGTCCGTGAAGAACCGCCTCTGTCGTAGCATCCCAATTCGTATTATAATCTGTTACAAGATTGTAGATCTTTGCAGGTTTTTCCTCAGATGCCACACCATCTTTTAATTTGTAAGTTATAGTTATTTTCTGATTCTCTTTATCTGTCACAACTTTCGGATACCCATCTGCGAACCGACTATCCGTAACATAATTTACCTTCGGAACATCCGGAGTACTTGGATTTTCGCTGCTTCCACCTGAAGTTGAGCCTCCACTTGTAGAAGATCCACCACTGGAGGAACCGCCACCCGAATTATTATCATTACTGATATTGGTATCCGTTGTTGTCTGACTATTGTTATCCGCATTTGTTTTTGGAGGTGTAACATTATCCTTGACATTGATCTTTGCGTCTTTTACTGTAACAACCGTATCATTTGCATTGACATTAATTGCCTCAACTTTGCCTTCCCCCTGAATCTGTGTTCCGGCTGCATTTAAAGTCGCTTCCTTAATACTTGAATTCTTATCTGCCTCAACAACTGCATTCTTTGCTGTATCCGCTACTATCAATGTATTTACCACTGCATCTGTCAGTGTGACTTTCAGATTTTCACCTACAATATTAACGGTGCCAACGGTTCCCACAATATTTACATCATTAGAACCATCATTGATATAGACCATACGGACTTTCGCATCACCTTTTACCTTGATGCTGACCTTGTTGTTCACTTGACGGATCACCATATCCGAAATATCCGAAGTCCCGGTAATAATAATGGAATTTTCTCCACCACCACGGACAATCGTCTTTCCAGTAACGGTAACATTATTTAAAACAACTTCTTTGTCAGCAACACCATCTCCGATCACAAGGTCTCCTGTGATTTTTGCATCATTCAATGTTACTGGTTTATTAATGATTACATTTCCCTTTTTCAGCTTGGCATCAGATTTAGCTACGACATTTGGAAATTTCTGATTTAAGAATGTTTTTAAACTTTTCTTTGTCAGTTTTGTCGCTGCTGTCTTCTTTCCCAACACGTTTTTGGTGCTTGTCTCAGAAATTTTTGCAAGAACTGATGCAACATACTTATTGGTCGCTTTTTTAGTCGGATGCAATTTCTGGTTACTATCCGGCTTTACCAATCCCGCATTGACGGCAATAGACATCGTCTTATAATACGGACTGCTTTTCTTGACATCCTTGATCTGTATCACGTCATCACTTGTCTGTGTTGCACCAATGAGTTTTTCTACCTGTTGCAGCACGTATGCCCGTGTTACGTAGTTTGCTGTTTTCTTTGTCTTTGCATATGCACTCTCCGGCAACACAACCGTTGCAACCATCGCAAATGCCAGACATAAAGCAACAATCTTTTTCAATTTGTTATTCATCTCCATAAACCTCCTTTATTATGTATGTACAATTTTATTATAACCTTTCCAGCCTGACAAACAATATGTGCCCTCTATTGGTCCTTTACTTTTTTAGAGAATCCATACTATGATAAACGGAACAGTTCTCTAAATCTTTCCCTCTCTGATGCATAATCTGACTTATCTTGATATTAAAATACTTTCTCGTAAAAAAGCAGGTAATTCTATTAGATTTTGTATTATCATTATGAAAAGACAGTGCCTTTTATTTTTCCCCGACATCGCCGTAACAACAAAAAGCCAGAAAACTCCAACGAGCTACTAACTTTTATCTACCCACAATTTTTCTACTCCCTTTTCAATCACTTTGTCGGTCTTGCCATAAGCGCTCCCTCTTCCGCACCATAGTCACTGTCTCTGGTCGCCCAAAGCGGTTCAATCCACGGTTCTCCATTTTTATCAAACCGATAACACACATAGCCTGTGAGCATTTCCACATGATAGGTTGTTGCATATGGATGAGAAGAATCTTCCGATTTGAATACAATATCTCCCGGATTGAATTTCATTTGCTTTAACTTTTTCCATGAAAAACCGCCTTTCAACAGTTTTCCATGATCTCTGCACCATGCAGATTCCGTTTTTGTGGTTCCCGGATAAGCTGCACTTCCAAAATTGATTTTTGTATAGGGCTTATAAGCTTTCCACACCAGCGAACTGCAATCATAATATCCCGTTTGTCCGCGCTTTGCCTGACTGTATTTCCAGTTTTTTCCCATATAACTGGCTCTGGCACAAACTTTTTTGATCTGTGCGGTCGTGACAGATACGACACAACCAACATATTGATCGCCAAGTTTTGCCGAAATCAATACATTTCCAATCTTCTTTCCTTTTACCACACCATTTTTGCTTACAGATGCAATTTTGGAATCAAAAGATTTCCAGACAATTTTTTCCGAACACCCTTTCACTCTGAGTTTTTTGATATGTCTTTTTTCCAGTAAGCATCCATAACTTGAAAGTTCCACCACTTTTACTTTTACAGGAATTACAAATGTTTTTCCTTCAATTGTGAACGTGATTTCCATTTTACAGCTTTTTGTCGCCTCAATTGACAACTCAATGGTATTGTTCCGCAGTTCTGCACTCACCCACACATCATCTGTTCCATCTAACGATGATGTATACTGAAAAGAGGTATGCCGCTCGTATTCGTCCAAAAGTTCTGTGCTGTTCACCGGAATATTAATATCTGCCCGCTTATAATAAGTATTTTTTGTGTCCTGATATGACCTTGGCAAATAGGCCGTTATGGATGACTTTTTTAGCGTAACCCCACTCATATCCGAATGAATGATGAGCGTAATTTTAGCATAAAAAATATCTTCCTCATTCTCATCGTGGCCGTAGACAAAAATGTTCTCTTCCCCCTTTGCCTTGACTGTGAAGGTTCCATTTGCATCCATTGTGATCAGTTCCGAATCATCCATGGCGGATGTTAAATATTCGTATCCCACGATCCTGCTGCTGTCCCCTGTGACAACAATTCGACCAGTATCTCCGACACAAACTTCCACCTTGATCTGGTCATCATCGGCAACTGTGATGTCACGCACAGCCGCCGATGCTTCGGTATGTTTTCCGAATATAACAAGCAGGCATAAAAATACAAAACACGGGTATTTTATCGTTTGTTTCATATTAACATAATACTCCTTTTTGCAAGCCTGCTATAACTACTTAATCGTAATCACTTTTTTTCCTGTTTTATCTATAAAATAGGCATTACTTCCTTTTGCTACATATGCAAGTCCATTTTCATACGAAAAAGCATTATCATATATGGCATTTACAACGAGTTTTCCCTTCTTGTTGATAAAACCATATTTACCATTTTTCTTTACACATGCCATTCCTTCCTGAAAATCATCAACCTCTTCATAGATTGCTTTGGTAATCATTTTTCCTTTTTTGTTTATATATCCTGACAGATATTTGTCTCCTACCTTTTCCATAATTGAAGCAAATCCTTCTTTGAAATCAGCTGCACCATAAAAAGCCGGTTTTATAACGATATTTCCCTTCTTATCTATAAATCCCCACTTATTTCCTTTCCTAATCAGAGCATAACCATCCGAAAAACTTGCATAGTCTACCTTGTCCGTAAGTTTGATCACATAATTTCCATCTGTGTCAATGAATCCTTCCCTGCCACCTTCACTAACCAAAGCAAGTCCATCCGTAAAGCTATATGCCATATCATATTTTGGTTCAATTGCGATTTTTCCGGTCTTATCAATATATCCCCACTTTTCGTTTATCTGCAGGCTTGCATATCCTTCCGAAAACTCGGACGGATATTTTCCCTTTACATTAATCACAGTACTTCCTGTTTTATCAATATATTTATATTTCTTACCTTCCTGTATCAAAGCCAAACCTTCTGAAAACCGATCTGCCTGTTTATATTGAACTTTAATAACTTCTTTTCCCTTGCTATTGATATATCCGTATTTCCCGTTTTTCTCTACCTGTGCAAGACCGTCAACAAATGTATCAATAAAATCATAGGTCGGTTTTACAATTACTTTTCCCTTTCGATTCACGCATCCAAATTTACCTGTTTTCACTTCACGATACCGATACAATGTATTTTTTGTTGTCGTCTCTGCTGTTACCTTTTCCGGTATGGTAATAACTGATAATGCCATAACTGCACATAACAGCATACATACCATGTTTTTCATCATTTTCTTCATTTTCTTCATCGTTCGTCCTCCTGTTCTCTCTTAAAAAATTGATGATAAAACTTTCTCTGGTGACTTTGGCTTCTGACTATACGCCCAGATGTGGGAACGTTTGCCTACCGTAGCAGAATAATTTTTTAACTGCGCATCCGTCACCAGACAAAATCTTCCACCAGCCTTACGCGGGCAGGTATCAAAGTGATAAAAACCACCATTTACATATGCCATATTCCACCAGTGATGTCCATACCCCTGCACACGCGTCACTTCAATATTTGGAATTCCGGCACGCGTGAGCAATGCTCTGGACACACAGTAGTAAGTAAAACAGTCTCCCCGTCCATAGCGCAGACCGTTAGAAGCCTCTTTCTCCCAGCTTGATTTGTTTGAATTTCCGGTATAAGCAATATGACCTCTTGTATAATTGTAAATAGCAGTCGCTTTTTTCCGATCCGACCAGTCTTTTTTTATAATACGTCCCAAAACCGTATCTGCCATCTGATCCAGAGAATCATTTACCCTCACTGCAATTTTTGCAGTTTTCTTACTGACATTTCCTGCCTTGTCCTCTGCCGTATAAGTAATCGTGTACGTGCCTTTTTTCTTGAAATTCACCTTACTGGTATCCACCTTCAAGGTTATCTTTGCATCACGATTATCCTGTGCATACACATATTTGAAATAATCATAGGTTTTTTCCTGATCACTGTATATGGTCTGATATGGGATGCTTCCATTATAGCTGTTCTTTCCAACAAATCCACGGATTTCCGGTGCCTTTTTATCGGGTGTCGCATAATCACTGCTCAATTTATCGCTGGCATAACGATAGGTACTTACCATGCTTCCTGCATATACCTGAAGTTTTTGACATTCAAATTCCGGAGTATCTCTTTCCGTTTTACTTGTAAGTTCAAAGTTTTTGGAAAGTGTCATTGTCTTTCCCACTTTTAGATTTTTTGCAGTAAATGTAATCGTTTTTCCACCAGCTTTTCCGGTCAGCAGCAATTTTCGAATGTCGTTTTTTGCTTTATTTTTTACATTCACTGTTACTTTGTACCGATAGGTAATGCTTACAATTTCCGGTTGTTCCGGCTGGGCTTCTTCGATATTTTCGACCGAATCCCCACCACCATTTTCTTCTGTTGTTTCTGTTGTGATATCGGTTGTTTCCGTTTTCTCTGTTATTTCCGTTGTTTTTTCTTCCTGCTGTGCGGATTCCCCATCTTGATTTTTTGTATCGTCAGACGGTTCTGTTGTTTCTGCTTCCTGAATCTGTTTGCCAATTTCTTTGACCTTAATTGAAAATACTTTTACTTTATCCGCACCGACCAGCACTTCCGGTTTCTTTACCGATTTATTCTTTATCGTTTTCTGATACGTTGCAGCCTGTACCATCTGCGGTGCAGCCATTCCGGCTTCCGAAAACAGACTAAATAGCATTGCCGCAGCAATTACTGCTGCCGCTTTTCCCATTCCTTTTTTTCTCATAAGTAATTCTCCCTCGTATAAAATCTTTTAATATGCTACATACTGGATTGCAGAGACTTTTCCATCATCAACGGTAAATGTAATTCCCATTTTTCCCTTTTTGTAAGTGTACACGCCGAAATTGTCGCGTGCTCTTCCATATTTCTTTTTCATTGTTTTTTCTTTGCTTCCAATCTTGATTCCTTCTTTGGTCTTTGCCTTTTTTGAAGTAAATTTGATGGATTGTACATATTCTGTGCCACCGTTTTTCTCTGTATAAGTAACCAATGTGAACTCGTCATACACATATTTGATATCTTCCCCATCATACGCACAGCTTTTTGACTTGCTTTTCTTATTTGGCTCGCCCATCTTATCGATCAGTCCGGATGCCTTTCCATGAACATATACCGTAACTCCGGCATATCGAAATCCATATCCCTTTGGTGCTGCCGATACAACACTGACCGGTACCAGTAATACCATTGCAATTGCCAAAACCAGACTTATAATTTTCTTACTTTTCTTCATCCCTATAACCTCTTTCTCTCTTTAATAGTTTACAATTTCTCCGTATTTTTTCAGTTCCTTATACTGTGCCTTTTTCATATTTTCATAAAATATTGTCTTATTTTCCCAGTCCGAACAAATCGTTTTATCTGATCTTAAATCCTTAAGTCCATACGTTTCTGAAAGAAATTTTCCCAGATAATCCGCACATTTCTCTGCTCCGCTTAAATTCATATGAAGGCCCTGATCATAAGTATCGGTATTGTAATCAATTCCGATTTCATCCACCAGATTCAAAAAATTGATATAATCCAGATCATATTTGGACGCATATTCCAAAATCTGTGATTCCCAGGTGTCATACCAGACCGGAGACTTGCTTGGTGCCTTGACCAGAAGCAGACGAATATGGTTCTTTTCACACAACATCCGGATTTTATCCAGATATGCCATTGCATTTTTCCCCAACGTGTCACTTTCCGGTTCTTCTTCCTCCCAGATTCCTTCTTCATACGGCGCTGTATCCACTCTCATATAATAACCGGCAGTTGTCCGCGTTTTGTCTTTGAAATAATATTTCCAGTCATTTGCGGTAAGTTCTGTAACCCGGCTGTGATAACGCAGCAGTGGAAAAACATAATCAATAAAATGTTCCTCCGGCAGCATGGATGCACGGATTGCCTGTACCTTACTTACTGACCAGCGCATTCCATCAAGCGTCATGCGATTGTATTCCTCTCTCTGCGGTTCATTATATTTCAGTTCTAACACATTAAATACAACCACATCCGGCGTTTCATATTTCAGTGCGTCTTCTAACAGATAATACGACTGCCAGGTAAGCTGCTGGGCACTTCCCCGAATATAACTTGTAATTCCATAATTTTTCCACATTGTGATCGGACTGAAATTTTCGTATAACTCACAATCCCCTATCATCAGTACCTCATGGGGATTTTCTTCCCGATAATATTCTGCTGTAAATCCACCTTCGATCACATCATCCACATACTTTGGCATCACAAGCCTCTGCATTGCAAACAGCAAAATCAAAAGTATTCCAACAGAAACAATCCTTCTAACAGCGGTTTTCAAAACATTTCTCCTCATCTAAAACTGATTATAAATAAATTGCGCAGCATCATATCCCACACCGTAAGATCCAAACAGAACAACGGCAAGAAACAGTGCCGCTACTGCTGCATACCTCACAACATACGGCTTTCTGCTCAATTGTTCACGCACACTTTCCTTTCGTCCGATCACGCTTGCGGCAAACATTAACACCGTACCCGCAAACACAATCACATATTGTGGGATATTCAGTCCCAGATCCAAAAACTCATTCACGGTCAACGCACGAAGATCAAAGTCCCGGAACATGCTAAAAAACATTGAAAAACTAAGAGGCACATCCCCGTAACAATCAAACATCCGAAGCGATCCCATCAGGAAAAAGGTCCGTACAATCTGAAATGCCTGATATCCTTTTCTTTGTCCAAGTGAAGGAAACTGCTTATGAAACCGCGCATACAACGGTTCCAGTTCCTGAGAAATCAGGATGATCACGCCATTCATAATGCCCCACATGACAAAGTTCCAGCTTGCACCATGCCAGATTCCGGTTGCGAACCAGGTAACCATGGTTGCCAGATAAACCGGCACCCTCTTTGCTACTCCTTTTCCAAAATGAGTCTTACAAAACTTTGTCAGCTTTCCCATTCGTTTGGAAATGCTCATTGGATAAAAAATATAATCCCTGAACCAGGTTCCCATGGAAATATGCCAGCGCCGCCAATATTCCGCAATATTTTTTGAGAAATATGGACGAATAAAGTTTTCTGCAACCTTCACTCCGAATACCTGCGCAATTCCTATGGTAATATCAATGCCTCCCGTAAAATCGGCATACAGTTCAATGCCATAGAAAATAATTCCGACCAGCACCCACGCACCGTTGTAATATTCATCTCCAATCACGGCAGTGGTTGCTGTAAGGATTGTATCTGCCACTACAAGTTTCTTGAAATATCCCCAGAGAATTCTTTCCAGTCCAAATATCACCTGCTTTTTGTCAAATACATGTTCTTCATACAACGTCTGTGATAAATTGGAATAACGGCTGATCGGTCCCTGTACCAGTTGTGGAAAAAATGACACAAACAGCAGATGTTTGAAAAAATTCTTCTGTGCATCGATTTTTTCCCAGTATACATCCAACAGATATCCCAGCGACTGAAATGTATAAAAGGAAATTCCCATTGGAAGCAGTAAATCCAGATATTCCAGCTCCCGGTCACTTCCAACCGCATAAAAAACAGCATTTATATTGTCAATCACAAAATCCGCATACTTAAATACTCCAAGAACAGCAAGTAAGATCAGAAATGCTGACACCATAAGTTTTCTTCGCCGTTTTTCTCCTTTTTGCTTAAACTCCTTTTTCTCCTGCCGCGATGCAAACCTACCGCCATTTTCCCGGATGTAATCTTTCTCCTGTTTTCGGTCTCTTTCGATCCACAGTCCGGCCAGATAGGTCACCGCCGAACTTACAAGTAAAAAGATGGGATAAAAAATTCCTGCCGATGCATAAAAGCCAATGCTGATTATCAGAAGAAACGGCCACTGCCATTTGCGTGGAATCCGATAATACAGAAAAAATGCGACAGCGATAAATGCAATAAATGCATATGATGTAAAAAGCATACCGCCTCCCTGTTTTATTCTTCCTGTAAACGTTTTACCATAGTTACCAGCGTATCCAGCGAATTAAAATTTTCTTCCACAAAATCTTTTGCTGTGATCTCAATATCAAACGCATCTGTCAATTCCGAGACAAGACTGACCAGATCAAAAGAATCCAGAATTTTATCTGTCACCAATGCTTTTTCTTTTTCATAATCGATATCTTCATGCATTTCCTGTAAAATATCCAAAATGATTTCTCTTGTTTCCATAACTATTTTGTTCTCCTTCTTTTGTTTTTTTTATGATCCATATAAAACTGCTCCATTGCTTTGCGATTCATTTTTCCATTCGGGGTAAGCGGAAGCTGTTCTATAAGAAACAACACATTTGGAATCATATATCTTGGCAGACGCTGCTTTAATTCCGTCAGAAGTTCTGCCTTTTTCAGCGTTCCTGTATAGAACAGGACGATCTTTTCATCTTCTTTTGGATAAATGCAGCATGCTGTCTGAATGCCATCGACCAGAAGTACATTTGCCTCAATCTCTCCCAGTTCAATCCGGTGCCCCATGTGTTTAATCTGATAATCTTTACGGGACACAAAGACCAGCTCTCCTTTTGCATTTCTTTTTCCAATATCACCTGTACGGTAAATCAGCTCCGGATAATACGGATTCAGCGGATTCTGGACAAATGCTTCTTTCGTTTTTTCCTGATTGCCATAATATCCGTGGGTAAGACAGGTTCCCCGAATACAGATTTCTCCTTCTTCCCCCTGCACAGCCTCTAAATCTCCTTTTAAAAGTAAAATTTCCGTATTTTCAAAAGGCTGTCCGATTGGGATCACCTCATTCTCCGAAAACTCCCGGTCTGCATGATAATAACAGCTCATTCCGGTTGCCTCCGTCGGCCCATACAGATTTGTAAATCTTACCTGTGGCAATGTCCGTTTCCACAGATTAAACTGCCGGATTGGAAACACTTCACTTCCAAATGCAACTGTGCGCAGATATTCCGGAACTACTTCTTTAAATGTCCCAAATGCAGAAATCATTGTAAGTGCAGATACCACCCAGCATATGGTATTGATTTTATGTACATTCAGATATTCCACCAGACGGACCGGAAACAGGAACAGTTCATGGGGAATCAGCCAGGTCGTTGCACCAAACTTCAGTGTCGGGTAAATGTCCTTCATACAGGCATCAAAATAAAGAGGTGCCTGATTGCCAAATACACTCTCTTCATCAAAATCCAACACCGCAGAAAGCTGGTCAATATAATCAATGACACCTCTGTGATGTCCCACTACCCCTTTTGGCATCCCTGTAGATCCGGAAGTAAAAAGCACATAAAGCGGATCTGTATCCAGTGCAGTTCTTCTTACCTTATCCAGCTTTTCCTTGTCCTCTCTTTTCTTTGCCAGTTCCTCATGCAGCATAATTTCTCCATCAAAAGGAAGTTCCTTTACACGTTTCAGATTCTCCTGATCACAGACGATAACTCTTGCTTTCGTATTTTCAATAATCAGTTCGATGCGTCTCTTCGGCATCTCTTCATCCAATGGCACATAAAAACAGCCGCTTTCGATCACTCCGAAAAACCCCTCCAATGCTTCCGGGCTTTTATTCATATAGATCAAAACCGGCTCCTTTTGATAGCCTTTCCGAATTAATTCACTGCCAATTGCACGTATGTCATCTGAAAATTGCTGAAATGTCAACTGCGTTTTATCATTTGCAAATGCGATTTTATCCGGCACTCTTTTTACTGTCTCTTCCAAATATTCCAAAACATTTCTCTGCATTATTTTATCTCCTGTGTCTGTCTGTGATATTCTTTTACTGGCAATCCGTTATAGGTAACTACAGCAGATGCCAATATTTCCAATACGTCCGCATATGCCTGATTCAGGGTAAAATCTCTTTTTAAAAGAGATAATTCTGTACATCCCAGTAACAGTTTCTGTGCGCCTCGTTGTTGTAATTGTGTACCAATTTGTTCAAATTCTTCAATTTCTACCGAGCGTCCGGCCTTAATCTGCTTATAGATAATCTCCATGATTTTCTGTTGCTGTCTTTCATCAGGCAGCAACGTCTGGATATGTTTTTTTCCTAATTCCTGCTGGATAATCTTACTCATTACCGTACCCGATGTTGCCAGAATTGCCACCTCATCAACACCCTCTGTCCTGAAATAATCAGCGGTTTTTTCCAACAGAGAAATAATTGGCAGATCTATTTGCCGGCAAAGCTCCCTGTAAAAATAATGTGCTGTAACACACGGGATTGCAAGATACGCTGCTCCCGCCTCCTTCAACCGTTTTCCGGCTTCTACCATTTGCGGAAGTGGATTTTTTTGTATATGATCCAATATGTACGAAGTACGATCTGGTGTCTGCGGAATACTCTGTAACACTATTGGAATATGTTTCTGATCGCAGTCGACATCTGTCATTCCTGTCACAAGCTCCATGAAATATGCAGTCGCCATTGGTCCAAGACCGCCAATAATACCCAATGTTTTCATAACTGCTCCTAACTTTCGTTTTTCTCTTTCAGTTTATCAATTTCTCTCCTCTTTTCAATATGTGCCTTTTATTGTGCCTTTTATTTTTAGTACCTATGCACTAAAAAGCTCATTCCTTCCTATCTTCTATTTCTATTTCTATTTCTCTTTCTATCTGTTCCACCTTTTCCTCCCATTTTGTTATGGTTTCCTCGATCGAATATACATATTCGGACTGTACCAGATTATCAAAATAACTGGCAAACATTTCACTGATGCCCGGTTCATCAATTGAAATAAAACCAAATGGGAATTCGTCAGATGTTGAACAGAACGCGACCTTATTTTGTCCAAATACATCAATTCCAAAAGAACTGTTTATTTTAAATTTATCCTCATTGATCATATAATACTGCCGTGTATGCGCCAGAAGGTTTCTATGAAAATTTTCAAGCATTTCCTTTCGAAGTTCCATGGACTCCACATAAAAATAATGATCAAACACTCCCGGCAAATGCCCGGTTTTCATAAAATGCCTTACCTCTTCCATTCCAAAAATATTAATGTACTGGTTTTCTTTTACTTTTGGCATATCAAAAAATGCTGTGGCATATGTTCCAATCTGCGGATCTGCAATCAACTGCTTTTTTATTTCATCGGGGATCATAAGTGCCAGACACGGAAATCCCTCGTAAGTTACATGTGTTTCATCATGATCAAGCAAGGCGCGGTATTTCCGAACCCCTTCACCGGAATACCCCTGATAACTGAACAGCGGACGATATGCACTCAGCATACGCCCGACTTCCTGCCTGTATGCCTTTGCAATCATTTCATCGGAAATGACAATCATCTGATAATCCTGTTCCGAACACAAAATTACATGTCTGCGTGTAATAATGTAATGTTCCCATAAATGCAATTTCTGATCTTCGCTGTTTTCACTGATATAAGCATAACGGATATCATAGGTATTATGTGTTGTAAATGCATATGGAAGTACCTGATGCAGCATCTGAATATTTTCCAGCATCCCATCTTTTACATGTTCTGTCTGCTTTAAATTCACAAGTTGATGGCAAGTTAATTTTTCCGACTTATTTCCCTCACTTTGCCTCAATTGACATAACACCAGTTTACTTGCCCATGAAACATCCATATAAATTTCGGCATGATCCGGATCTTCCAGTTCCTGTTCCATGACGCACATAATTGCTTTTAAACAATCCATTTCCGAATCGCATTTCTGCACAATTTGGGCATTAAAACTTTTCAGGCTTACTTCATCAAAACGAATATGCCAGGTACTTTTTTCATTTTTTCTAAGCTGGTAAATATCAAGAATAATCTGCTGAATTTCATCCCATGCTTTTACTGTACTGTGTCCCAGCTTTTCAATCTTATAGAGACGAACCAGTTCCTCTTCCTGTTTACTGGATATTTTTATGTACTGGCATATTTCCCTAATATAATCCAAAGACGGAAGTCTCTGTCCTTTTGCCGTCTTCTGCAATGTTGTTCTGTCTAAAGATGCTTCTTTTGCAAGCTGGTACACATTTGATCCGCTTTTTGCAATATACTCTGATAACTTGTCACTAAACTCCGACATTCCTGCCTCCATTTTTCTTTTGTAACGCTTTTATTTTATCAATATTTATAAGCATTTCAATATGTGCCTTATATTGTGCCTTCCGAATATTTTAGACCAAAATGGTCTAAACAGCAATAGACCATTTTGGTCTCACATATACTATTAGTATGGGGGAGGTGACAAATATTTGATATATAAACGCATTCGCGATTTACGGGAAGACAAAGACTTAACACAGACAGAGATTGCCAGAATCTTAAATATTACACAACGAACCTACTCCAGATATGAAAATGACGAGCGACAAATTCCAACGGAAATTCTCTCTTCTCTGGCAGATTTTCATCACACAAGCGTAGATTATCTGATCGGAAGAACTGACCAACGGAAACCTTATCCGCTCCCCAGATCACATAGTTCATAAATTTTAAAAATCCGCATCGGCAAAACCGTCGCGGATTCTCACTTTAAGTATAAAAACCCCCATCTGCTTTCGCAGATGGGGGTTCTCATTGACAAATTTTAAACTAACTCAAGTAATACTTCCAGAGCGCCGTCACCTTTACGCTGACCAATCTTTACGATTCTTGTGTAACCACCGTTACGGTCTGCATACTTTGGTGCGATCTCATCAAATAACTTAGCAACAAGGTCAACTTCCTTTGTGCCCTTCTTGGTTCCGTCATTTGTCTTTACTGTGTAAAGAACTTTAAGCATTTCTCTTCTTGCATGAAGACGGGAAGGCTGATCCTTCTTAATCTTCTTCTCTACTTCGTCATAAACAGTAACTTTCTTACCATCAACAACTTCTTTTACTCTCTTGCCGTCTGCATCTTTACGAGCAACCTTAGCAGTAACAGTAACTTCGTCAAAGTTGTCTTTCTCACGAACAGCAGCAGCGATCAGGCCTTCTGCAACCTTACGGATTTCCTTAGCCTTTGCTTCTGTTGTTACAATCTTGCCATTAGCGATCAAAGCAGTAACCTGACCTCTGATTAAAGCCTTTCTCTGGCTGGATGTTCTGCTTAACTTACGATACTTTGCCATTTTAATTTTCCTCCATTTGTGGGGTATCCTGCCATACTCTTTGGATTTACCGGCAGAACCCATTCTTAATTCTGTGGCATTTCAAACCACAAGCCATAAATGTTCTATGACGTTGTCACACTCATCGGGATTACTGACACCGCCAGTTTTTATTATTCTTCACCCTGATTTAACTGTAAACCTAACTCTTTGAGTTTTGCAAGTACTTCTTCAAGAGACTTGCGGCCAAGGTTACGAACCTTCATCATATCTTCCGGAGTACGGTTGATAAGCTCTGCAACGGTATTGATACCAGCTCTCTTCAGACAGTTGTAAGAACGAACAGATAATTCCAGTTCATCGATATTCATCTCAAGAACCTTCTCCTGTGTATCGTTCTCTTTCTCAACCATGATCTCTGCCTGCTGTGCAGCATCTGACAGATCAATGAAGAGATTTAAGTGCTCACTCAATACTTTCGCAGCAAGGCTGACTGCCTCATCTGGCTCTAAAGTTCCATTGGTATATACATCCAATGTAAGCTTATCATAATCAGTAACCTGACCTACACGAGTATTCTCAATCGTTACATTTACACGATCTACCGGTGTATAGATAGAATCGATTGCGATCACACCAATTGGTGTATCCTCTGTCTTATTCTTATCTGCGCTGACATATCCTCTGCCCTTTGTAATGGTAAGTTCCATATAGAGCTTGCAGTCTGCACCACCGTTTAAATGTGCGATCTCCAATTCAGGATTCATGATTTCGATATCCGAATCGACCTGGATATCTGCAGCTGTAACAACGCCTTCCCCTTCGAATTCAATGTAAGCAACTTTTGGTTCATTTGTAGAACTGTTATTGCGGATAGCGAGGTTCTTGATGTTCATAATAATTTCAGTAACATCTTCCTTAACGCCCGGGATTGAACTGAATTCATGGAGAACTCCGTCAATCTTCACCTGGCTCACAGCAGCTCCCGGTAAAGAAGAAAGCATAATTCTTCTTAAAGAGTTGCCAAGTGTAGTACCATATCCTCTTTCCAAAGGCTCTACAACAAATTTGCCATATGTCTTGTCTTCTGAAATTTCAGCGATCTCAATTTTTGGTTTTTCAAAATCGAACACTACAAAGTCCCTCCTTCTCGGGTTTACGATGCGTTAAACTAATTACTTAGAATATAACTCGACGATAAGCATCTCGTTTACTGGAACGTCGATCTGCTCACGGGATGGTAACTCTTTTACAGTTCCCTGCAGCTTCTCTGCGTCGATATCTAACCATTCTGGAACGATTCTTCCACCAGCAACCTCAACGATGTCTTTCATACGCTGAATGTTCTTCTTGCTTTCCTTAATCTCAACAACATCGCCAGCCTTAACCAGGTAAGAAGGAATGTTTACAACCTTACCGTTTACGGTTACGAACTTGTGGTCAACGATCTGTCTTGCTTCCTTACGGGTTCTTGCGAATCCAAGACGGAATACTACGTTGTCAAGTCTTGACTCAAGGATTGTCATCAGGTTTGGACCTGTTAATCCTCTCATCTTATCTGCTCTCTTATAGTAATTACGGAAAGGCTTCTCTAATACACCATAGATGAATTTAGCCTTCTGCTTTTCTCTTAACTGAAGTCCGTACTCAGATACCTTACGGTTTCCTCTCTGAAGATTTCTCTTTGACTTCTTATCATATCCTAAATAACTTGGCTCTAAACCAAGGGATCTACATCTTTTCAGTACAGGTACTTTATTCACTGCCATCTTAATCGATACCTCCTAATTAAACTCTTCTACGCTTTGGTGGACGGCATCCGTTATGTGGTACTGGAGTAACATCCTTGATGGAAACTACTTCAAGACCGCATGCGGAAAGGGCACGGATAGCAGCCTCACGTCCTGAGCCTGGTCCCTTAACCATAACATCAACTGTCTTCAAACCATGAATTAAAGCTGCCTTTGTAGCAGTTTCTGCTGCCATCTGTGCAGCATATGGAGTAGATTTCTTTGAACCTCTAAATCCAAGACCACCAGCACTAGCCCATGATAAAGCGTTACCTTCAGTATCAGTAATTGTCACGATTGTGTTATTGAAAGATGCCTGAATGTGTGCCTGTCCGCGTTCAACGTTTTTCTTTACGCGCTTTTTTGTTGTTTTCTTTGCAACGTTCTTAGCCATATCTAAACTAACCTACTTTCTCTGATTAAACTTATTTCTTCTTATTTGCTACAGTTCTCTTAGGACCTTTTCTTGTTCTTGCGTTTGTCTTAGTCTTCTGACCACGAACTGGCAGTCCTTTTCTGTGACGGATTCCACGATAGCATCCGATCTCCTGAAGTCTCTTAATATTAAGAGCGATCTCTCTTCTTAAATCACCTTCTACAGTCTGTGTCTCATCGATGACTGCACTGATTCTCTTAACCTCATCGTCAGTAAGATCTCTAACACGTGTGCTAGGATCTACGTTTGCTGCTTCAAGGATACGGTCAGCACTTGCTCTACCGATTCCGTAGATGTAAGTCAGACCGATTTCTACACGTTTTTCTCTTGGTAAATCTACACCTGCAATACGAGCCATGTGTGTTTACACCTCCATAAAATTTTTAAGATTATTTAGTAGTCATAAATACACCTGCAACCGCGTATTTTCCCGAACCCTATCCGTATACAGCTACGGTTGCACGTCCTGAAATGTGTGCATACAAATAGGATTTCCATATTCGCATATTTGTCCCATGCCACTCGGTATTATAGCAAAAAAGACCAGACTATGCCTCTGTTTATTATGAACAGCGCAAATTCACTGCGCTGCAGCCGCACATAATGATTTCATCGCAAACGCGATGCTGCTTTCGCCAGTCTGTTATAAACTGACCATAGCGCACAAATAACAGGGTTCTTCTGTCAAGAAGTAATTAACCCTGTCTCTGTTTGTGCTTCGGATTCTCACAGATAATTCTGATGCTTCCTTTTCTCTTGATGACTTTGCATTTCTCGCAAATAGGCTTAACTGATGATCTTACCTTCACAGCAAATCCTCCTTTCTCTATAAAAGCCCTGTTTCTGCGGTTTTCCGCATTTTTCAGGTACTTTCCAAAAAGTGTCCGAATAATATTATACACAGACACCTTGTGGAAGTCAACATATTTTTTTATTTATCTCTCCAGATGATTCTTCCCTTTGTCAGGTCATATGGGGACATTTCAATTGTTACTTTATCTCCCGGCAGGATACGGATAAAATTCATACGAAGTTTTCCGCTGATCGTTGCCAGAATCTGGTGACCATTCTCAAGTTCTACTTTGAAAAAAGCGTTTGGCAGTTTTTCTACTACTACGCCTTCCACTTCAATAACATCTGCTTTTGACATAACTTTCTTTCCTCCTGTATCGACTCTTTTCCATTTTCCTGTTGTTAAAAGAGATTTAAAAATCCGGCCTTCTTTTCCTCTTCTGTCAGAGAAAGGATCTCCGGTTTTCCATCTGTAATAAGTATCGTATTCTCATAGTGAGCGGATAATGACTTATCTTCCGTGACAACGGTCCACTCATCATCCATCCAGAGTACATCTTTGGTTCCCACATTAATCATCGGCTCCACGGCAAGTGTCATCCCCGGTTTCAGCTTAATTCCTCTGCGAAACCGTGACTGTCTGAAATTCGGGATCTCCGGTTCTTCATGCAAATGGCTGCCAATTCCATGTCCACAAAGATCCTCGACCACTCCATATCCAAACTGATTTGCATAGTCACCAATTGCTGCGGAAATATCATAAAGATGATTTCCAGCTACTGCTTTTTTCATTCCTTCGATAAAGGACTGTCTGGTCCGTTCGATCAGAAGCTTTGCCTCCTCACTCACTTCTCCGACTGCAACGGTTCTCGCCGCATCTGAATGATAGCCTTCATAAATAACTCCTGCATCCAGACTGACAATATCTCCTTCTTTGATGATCCTTTCGTCTGTCGGAATCCCATGCACCACTTCTTCGTTTACCGAAACACAAATGGACGCCGGATATCCGCAATAATTTTTAAATGAAGGAATACATCCATATCCGCGGATCATCTCTTCCCCCAACCGGTCAATGTCCAAAGTAGACATCCCAGGTTTGATTTCTCTTGCAAGATTCTGATGCACGGCAGCGAGGATTTCCCCCGCGCGGCGCATTTTTTCAATCTCTTCAGCAGATTTGATCGTTACTTTCATCTTATTCACCTAAGATTGCAACAATATCGGCAAACACTTCATCCATTGGCTTGGTTCCGTCAACGGATTTCAGGATTCCCTGTGCCTTGTAATAATCGATCAGTGGCTGTGTCTGTTCATGATATACAGACAGACGCTTCTGTACAGTTTCCGGCTTGTCATCATCCCGAAGTACGGTTTCCGCTCCACAGGCATCACATTTGCCTTCCACCTTTGTCGGATTAAATACGATATGATATGTTGCCCCGCAATTTAAGCAGGCACGTCTTCCACCCATACGTTTTACAATATTCTCATCCGGAACATCAACATCAATTGCATAATCCATCGTCTGGCTGATTTTCTTTAATGCTGCATCTAAAGCTTCCGCCTGTGGAATTGTTCTTGGAAATCCGTCCAGAACAAATCCGTTTTTGCAGTCATCCTGCTGGATACGATCCATAACCAGATCACAGGTCAGTTCATCCGGCACGAGTGCACCCTGATCCATATATGTTTTTGCTTTTTTTCCTAACTCTGTACCATTTTTGATATTTGCACGGAAAATATCACCGGTGGAAATATGAGGAATCTGGTATTTTGCAGCAATCTGCTTTGCCTGTGTTCCTTTTCCTGCCCCCGGAGCCCCTAACATAATAATCTTCATATCATTTCTCCATTTCTGTTATTAAACACGATATATTTTTATATAGAAGAATTGCTCCCTGTATCATAAGGGAAATGGAGATACCGGAATCCAGTATCTCCAAAATATAATTAGTCGTTCAAAAATCCCTTGTAATAGCGAACTCTCATCTGTGACTCAACCTGCTTAATTGTCTCAATAACAACACCGACAATAATGATGATTGATGTACCACCGAAAGAAACATCTGCCTTAAATACACCGTTGAAGAAAATTGGAATAAATGCAACGATGGACAGACCAACTGCTCCGATGAATACAATGTAGTTGAGTATCTGATTTAAATAATCACTGGTAGGCTTTCCAGGACGGATACCCGGAATAAAACCACCGGCTTTCTTCATATTGTTTGCAATCTCCAAAGGATTGAATGTAATCTGTGTATAGAAATATGCAAACGCGATAATTAACAGAATATAAACCACAAGTCCGATACTGTAGATCGGCTCTTCCGGATTGCACCAGTTAGACTGGGACATTCCCTTTAAGATCTTGCTTCCGATACCTGTTCCATTACCTTTTCCAAGAATCGCTGCGATAATCACTGGTGTCTGTAACAGTGACTGTGCAAAGATGACAGGGATTACACCGCCGGTATTGACCTTAAGCGGAATGTGTGTGGACTGACCACCCACCTGTTTTCTTCCCTGCAGCTTCTTGGAATACTGAACTGGGATTCTACGCTCTGCATCCTGAAGTACTACTACGAATACTACCATTGCAACGATGATTGCAATAATGATCAGGCCTGCCACGATTCCCTTTGGAATGGATTTGTTCGCAATGAACTGACTCCAAAGAGTTCCCATATCTTCCGGCATACGTGAAATGATGTTGATAACCAATACAATGGAAATACCATTTCCGATACCTTTCTCTGTGATGCGCTCACCAATCCACATAAGAACTGCAGATCCTGCCGTAAGTCCTGTAATAACCTCAATAACGGCTAAAGGTCCCTGGCCGGTGAGATATCCACCACGGTAAAAACCGATTGTCATTGCTATAGACTGAATCAATGCAAGAACGATGGTCACATAACGGGTAAGTGCAACCATCTTCTTTCTTCCCTCTTCTCCGTCACGCTGAATTTCTTCAAGCTTCGGAATCGCAATGGTAAGCAGCTGAATAATGATGGATGAAGTAATGTACGGTGTAATATTCAGTGCGAATACAGACATATTCAGGAAAGAACCACCTGTAATCGCATTGAAAAATCCAAGTCCGTCTGCAGACTGGCTTGCCCACCACTGTTTAAACACTTCCCCATCAACCCCCGGAGCCGGAAGTTCACTTCCGATCCGGATGATGATCAGCATCAAAAAAGTAAAAAGAATTCGATCTCGAATGTCCTTTACTTTAAATGCATTACGCAGTGTCTTAAACATTAGATCACCTCAGCTTTTCCACCAAGAGCTTCAATCTTCTCCTTGGCACTAGCACTGAAAGCGTTAGCCTGGACTGTAAGCTTCTTAGTAAATTCTCCATTTCCAAGAATCTTTACGCCGTCTCTTGGGTTCTTAACGATACCTGCTTCGATCAGTGTATCTACTGATACTACAGTGTCATTATCGAATTTCTCAAGAGCTGAAAGATTAATTCCGATGATTTCCTTAGAGTTTCTACACTTGAAACCTCTCTTTGGTAATCTTCTGTATAATGGCATCTGGCCACCTTCGAACCCTGGTCTTGGTGCTCCAGAACGAGCCTTCTGACCCTTATGGCCCTTACCAGCAGTCTTGCCATTTCCTGAACCGTGTCCACGACCTCTTCTGAAGTTATCGCTGTGTACGGAGCCTTCTGCTGCTTTTAAACTAGATAAATCCATTTTGGCACCTCCTTATTTTATTCTATGCTTCTTCTACGTTAACGTATGGTGCAACCTTGCGAAGCGCGCCCTGTGTAGCTGCGTTGTTTGGTAACTCTACAGTCTTGTGTAACTTAGTTAATCCAAGAGCTTCGATTGTCTTCTTGTTCTTCGGAACAGCACCGATTGTTGACTTAATAAGTGTAACTTTTACTTTATCTGCCATGACTTAGTCGCTCCTCCTTAACCTAAGATTTCTTCTACAGATTTACCGCGAAGTCTTGCAACTTCTTCCGGGCTTCTTAACTGAGAAAGTGCCTCGATAGTAGCAAGTACAACGTTCTGCTTATTATTTGATCCTAATGATTTTGTACGGATATTTGTGATACCTGCAAGCTCACATACGGAACGAGCCGGACCACCTGCGATGATACCAGTACCTTCAGGAGACTTCTTTAATAATACGGAAGCACCTGTGTATTTTCCTGTTACATCATGTGTAATAGAGTTATTCTCGTCTAATTTAACACTGATGAGGCTCTTAATTGCATCTTCTTTTCCTTTGCGGATTGCTTCAGGAATTTCAGCAGCCTTTCCAAGACCTGCACCAACATGACCATTCTTGTCACCAACAACAACGAGAGCTGTGAAGCGCATGTTACGTCCACCCTTAACGACCTTTGTTACACGCTTGATGTCAACAACCTGGTCAACTAATTCTAATTGACTCGCATCAATGATTTCACGTTTCATGTTTGTCTCCTCCTAAAACTCTAAACCAGCTTCTCTTGCTGCTTCAGCTAATGCCTTTACCTTGCCTGCGTAAATAAAACCGCCTCGATCGAAGACAACTGTGGTAATACCCTTATCTAATGCTTTCTTTGCAATAACAGTACCAAGTTTTGCTGCTGCATCAACGTTATTAGTCTTCTCAAGCTCTGCCTTTAAATCTTTATCCAGAGTTGAAGCAGAAACAAGTGTATTTCCAACTGTATCATCAATAATCTGAGCATACATATGGTTATTACTTCTGAATACAGCTAAACGAGGACGCTCTGCTGTACCTGCAAGATGATTACGCATTCTGCTATGCTTCTTTTCACGAACTTCTGTTCTTGACTTTTTACTAACCATTTCTTGTCCACTCCTTTAATTATTTCTTACCAGTCTTACCAACTTTACGTCTAATAACTTCATCAGCATACTTGATACCCTTGCCCTTATATGGCTCAGGTCTTCTCTTATCTCTGATTTCAGCTGCGTACTGGCCAACTTTTTCTTTGTCAATACCTTTAACGATAATCTTGTTATCTTCAACAACTGCCTCAAGTCCTTCCGGATCTTCCATCTCAACCGGATGAGAATATCCAAGGTGAAGTGTTAACTTCTTTCCGGACTTCTGTGCTCTATAACCTACACCGTTTACCTCAAGGGTCTTGGTGTAACCATCAGTTACACCAACAACCATGTTGTTTATCAGTGTTCTTGTTAATCCGTGTAAGGATTTCATTTTCTTTAAATCGTTTGGTCTTGTAACTACGACTTCAGAGCCCTCAACCTTAATATCCATCTCTGATGGAAGAGTTCTCTCCAAAGTACCCTTTGGACCTTTTACAGTCACATGATTATTTTCTGCGATCTCAACTGTTACTCCAGCTGGAATTGCGATTGGCATTCTTCCTATACGTGACATGCCCGTACCTCCTGTATTTATTGGATGTTAATAGTTTCTATCTGGTTTTGACTACCATACAAATGCTAATACTTCGCCACCAACCTGAAGCTTTCTTGCTTCCTTGTCGGTAACGATTCCCTGGTTCGTAGAAAGGATTGCGATTCCTAATCCACCAAGTACACTCGGGATTTCATCCTTGCCAGCGTATACACGTAAACCTGGCTTGGAAATTCTCTTAATTCCTGTAATGATCTTCTCATTCTTATCAGCGCCATACTTCAATGTGACACGGATTGTCTTGAAGTTACCATCCTCGATGATGTCATACTTCTCGATGAAACCTTCATCAACAAGGATGCCAGCGATAGCAACTTTGATCTTAGAAGCTGGAATATCTACTGTATCATGTTTTGCAGTATTTGCATTACGGATTCTTGTAAGCATATCT
>ERZ826396.46-NODE-46-length-158045-cov-19.590075_pt1 | contig 158045 bp, 127 predicted proteins | sample MGYA00519926_ERZ826396 | MGnify/ENA primary metagenome ERZ826396 (study PRJEB31778, sample SAMEA3449230) | human gut metagenome | biome: human gut; feature: human-associated habitat; material: faeces | place: United Kingdom | collected 2010/2012 ... | reverse complement strand
ATAGGGGTCTCCAAAACCTTTGGTGGGAGTTCGATTCTCTCATCCCCTGCTATTAATGAGTCGGTAGAACTTTAAAATTAAAGTTTTCCGGCTCTTTTTTGTTATGTTGAAAAAAATAAAAATTTTTTTTAAATATTAAAACCAAATCTCTTTTTGCATCGTCTATAATATAGAAAGAGGGGAAAAAGTAACTATAAGAAGGCACTGAAATAAGTATCGACAGTGAGTACACAAGAATATGATGAAAAAATCATATAAATAAAAACAAAGGAGAGAAAAATTATGTTAAGAGAAAAAGTTACAAAACTGACAAAACTTCTGTTTGCAGGAGCAACAATGGCACTGTGTGTAGCAACTGTCAATCCGGCTGTGCAGGTACAGGCGGGAATGCTGGAAGAGAGTGAACCGAATAACAGACCTGGAACTGCAAATAGAATTTCTTTAAATACCTGGGTAACGGGAGAAATGACATATTATGATGAAGACTGGTTTCAGTTTACAATTCCAGCAGGAAGAGGTTATACATGGTTTCAGATAAAACCAACGATGAATAATGTTTATGATGATTCAAACTGGTCTATTACCTTAAAAGATTCGGATAATCATACATTATTAGATGGTGTGTCTGGTCATTCATTCAATACATTAAAATATGGATGGAAACCAGGAAAGTATTATGTACAGATACGACATAGTTATACTAGCGAAAAAGATGATTACATGTTTATAACTCGCTATACAAAATCCAGTGACTGGGAGGCAGAGAACTATTGGGGAAATAAAAAATATGGCGATCCCAATTATATATATGTAAATAAACAATACACAGGAAATATATATTGCAACAATGATACTGACTACTATCGCGTGAAATTAAACGGAACAAATAAAGTTTCATTGAAATTTGATATAGATGACAGTGTTTCTCATCCGGGAAGCTGGAGAATAGCGTTTGCTGAGTGTAAAAGCAGAAAACCATTAGGTGAGTATACGGTTAATTCAAATGATACAGTGACAATTCCCAAATGTACGGGAGATCTGATGATAGAAATTAAAAATGATGGTTATAATTCTGCAACAGGTCAGATCTACCACATTAAGGCATCCGTAAAAACAAACACAATTGTAAAACCAACCGCAACAACAATCTCCTCAATCAAAGCCGGCAAGCGCCAGGCAACAGTTTACTGGAGAAAAGCCAACAATGCAACCGGTTACTATGTATACCGAAGCACAAATTCAAAGAGTGGATACAAAAAAATCGCAACAGTAACAGGAAAGACATACTACACAGACAAGAAATCCCTGACCAGCAAAAAAACATACTATTATAAAGTAGTTTCTATCCGTAAATCCGGTTCCAAGGTTTTGACAGCGAAATCTTCAGCTTGCAAGAGTGTAAAGATTAAATAAAATCGGATAGTGCTGTATAATGCCGGAACTTTTGTAACTGGGTTCCGGCATTATTAGTCAAGCGGATATTTGCAACTCTCGCAGGGGACTTCTTTAATTCGGTTAAACATTAAAATTATCAGAGAAGGAGATTATGAAAATGAATGAAATTAGTAATATTTCTTCTGAAAAGAAGAAACTATCTGTTACAGTGAAAAATATAATACGAACACTGACATTTTGTTGCGTAATATTATTTTTTTGTCCGATGTTTATGGTTTCCTGTTCAGATTCAGACTGGGGTGTAGATACAGATCTGATAAAGGTATCAGCAGTAACAGCAATAAAAGGTATCTCAAGTTATGGTGAGACACTTGTATCTCCACAGCCTGTTATTGCATTATGTCTGTTGCTGCCTGTAGCTGTATTAGTGTTTCTTTTTATAAAGAAGTTTACAGATAAACAGACGTCAGCAGCTGTTTGTGGAATGACAGTGCTGGATCTTATTATATGGATCATTTTCAGAACATCTGCAAAGAAGTTTGCGGAGGATGCTCAGTGTCAGTTTAAAACAACAGGATGGTATGTCATCAATATAATAGCATTGCTTTTGATTCTTATATTTACAGTGTTAATACTGATAAATCGTTTACAGATGCAGACAGATTTAATGGATGTTTTTTCAAAAAAGGATATACATAATGCTATGGGGCAAATGTCAGATACAGTAGGGCATTTTTCCAATACAATGTCACAAATGGCGGGAAACGTAGCAGGTAATATTCGAAAAAGAACAATGAAAGAGGATATAATAGGTTATTGTGCAAAGTGCGGAAAACCGATTACATATGGACATAAATTCTGCATTTCATGCGGAACGCCTGTTCCGGAAAGTATGATTGCGGAAGCGGAAGCAGCGAGAAAAGCGGCAGAAGAAGCAAGAAGAGCAGAAGAAGCAAAGCGCGAGGCGGAAGCAGCAAGAAAAGCAGAAGAAGCAAAGCGCAAAGAGGAAGCAAGAAGGGAAGAAGCGAAACGTATAGCGGAAGAACAGAGAAAATCCGCGGAATCGGTAGCAAAAACAGAAGAAATTGCAGAAAAGCAGACGAAAATGCAGGAAAAAACAGATGATACACCAGAATCTGCAGAACAGTACATGGAAACAGAGGATAAGGTTGTAAAATGCCCTCAGTGTGGTGCAGAAATAGAAGCAAATGCGAAATTCTGTAAATTTTGCGGGTTCAAACAGTGGTAATTTCGGGTAAGGCAGAAATTATCATAGTGTGCGAAGAAAAATAGAATACAGATGAATGATAGCCCTGTGTATATGTTCAAAACATATCCAGGGCTATTGTGGATTTTTCAACCGAATCAAGTAAGTCCCCTGCCTCTATTGCGGAAAGCAATAAGCTGTGAGTGGGGACTTGATCGTGAATATTCGCCTGATTTTTAAGGCGTTAAAGTTACTGATTTTCCATAAAAATATAAAACCGGCAGTAACTCTGAATCGTCTATAAAGTAGAAAGGGGAGAAAAAGATATGACAGAACATGACATTGGAAAAATGATTACCTGTACGATTGACAGTATGCCGGTTCCCTGGGAAAAACTGTGGACTGTGTTTCGAAAAATCCTTCAGTTGACACAGCGGGAAAATGAGAATAACATCATACAAAAAGAAGAAAATAGTGAAGTGGAAACAACGGGGGAAGAAGAATGAGATGCAGTAAATGTGGAAGTGAAATACCAGATCATGCAAATTTTTGCAGGAACTGTGGAAGTCCTACCAGAAACAATATGACATGGCTGGTTCAGCGGGCGAGGGCAAATGATCAGCAAGCGCTTGCGGAAATATATGAGATCAGCAGTCCGGCAGTGTATAAAGCCATAAGAGTACTTATTAAAGATGAAGATACGGTTTATGATATTTTGCAGGATACCTATGTAAAAGCATTCACCAGACTTGATCAGCTGCAGGATGCAGAGAAACTGATCCCGTGGCTGAAAATGATCGCGAATAACCGTGCCAAAGACTGGCTGAAAAAATCAAAACCCGTATTTTTTACAGATATTTCCGGTACAGAAGAAGAGGACAATGTGTCTTTCGAGGAATCAATAGAAGATGTCCGTTCTGATATGAATCCGGAAATGTCTATGGATGAAAAAGAAGTTCGTCGTCTGGTAATGGAAATCCTGGATCAGCTTCCGGAAGATCAGCGAATCGTGATCGGTATGTTTTACTATGAAGAGATGCCGGTAAAGGATATTGCGGCGGCACTGGAAGTCAGTGAAAATACGGTTAAAAGCAGATTGTCTTATGGTCGTAAAAAAATAAAAGAACAGGTCCTGGATCTGGAAAAGCATGGAACCAAACTCTACAATGTCGCGCCGTTTGTATTCTTCCTGTATCTGCTTCGCAGAGTGGATTCTGTGTCCGCAGAGCCGCTTGATCCAGATGCGTTGCAGGGAATCCTGAATTCCTGTTCTGGACGAATATCCGGGAAACAACTTACATGGGGAAAACCCGATCCAGACAGTAATTTACAAAATGGCCAAAATGTTCAGGGAGGAACCGGTGCAGAAGGCAGTGCGGGTAACTCCTGGAATCGCACAGATGCATACGGAGATAATGGAAACAGCTGGAGTGATACAGGTATTTCAGAAAACAGAAGGAATCCGCAGAGCAGTACAGATGGATATGGAGATAACAGAAATAACTGGGGTAATACAGGTGCATCAGGAAATGAGAGAAAAAGATGGAATGGAGCCAACACAGCCGGCAATGACAGAAAAGCAGCCGGGGCTGCTGTAAAGGCTGGGACTGCTAAAACTGCAGGTGGTGCGGCAGCCAAATTTGCGGGAATTAAAATTGCGGCACTGATTCTGGCAGGATCTCTGGGTGCCGGAGGTATTACATATGGTATTGTGAGAAATGCGGATACCTTGCCGTTTGTCCATGAGCAGAAAGTTAAAGATACTTCTGATTCTGCAAAAGGAAAAACGTCTTCCGGTTCAGAGAAGAAATCGGGTACAAAAACGACAACAGGAACTGAAAAAACGACTGACACAAAGAACTCAGCAGATTCAAATACTGCATCCAACGCAGATAAAACTTCAAATACAAAGAAGTCTGCGGATTCAAACGGGACACAGCAGAATGCCCAGAATCCACAGGCCGAATCCGCAGTTACACCAGAACCAACGGTCATACCGGAACCGACTGCAACACCAGTACCGGCAGAAAATCCAAGCAACTACCAGGACATGCCGGAATATGCTAAATATGCATCCTTTATCCAGAACCTCTGTGCAAATACAGCTGGAACTACAGAGATAGCATTGTACGATATTGATGAGGATGGAATCCGGGAACTGATATTTTCTCATGGAACCTGTGAGGCAGACTGGATTAACGATGTTTACACTTTGGAAAATGATACAAATGTAATTTCTATTGGAAGTATCGGAAGCCATGTAGGACTTTATACGGCACCGGACGGAAATGGAATTTATTCTCAGTTTGGACATATGGGATACGAGAAAATAGATCGTTTTACCAAAAACGGAAATGCACTTAATGAGGAAAACATTGCGACCACAGATGTTGGCTCAGGAGAATACACAACCTTTGACAGAGAAATCAAATTAATTCCTGTTTCGGAACTTGGTGGTGGTCAGCAGGATCAGAATGGAGATTCGCAGGAAGTGGAAGGATTGGATTTGATTGCGGGAACGTGGTATACCTGGGGAGGAGATCCTTATCATTTTAAAGCGGTGATTTCAGGAAATACAATAAAAAAATATGGTCCTGGTGCAACAGAGCCGTCTTTGGAAGAAACGATCAGTGAAGTGATAAAAACCGATTACGGCTACTATTATTTGGTGCACTATGGATTTGGTGATGCGGGATATCGATATGAAGTAAATGATCCGGAAAATTTGTTATCAGTCGGTGCTGATCCATATAGTACAGAGGGATTTAGTGGTACTGATAGTTTTTGCAGAAATAAAGATTTTAACTGAAATAAGTAAGCCTTGCAAGGGTGCAAAAAGCAATAGGCAGCAGTTTAAAAAGCACATACAGGGATTCGCTCCCCTGATATGTGCTTTTTTTCAAAAAATTTCTTTTTTCTTAAAACCTGTACATCATGGTGATCGTCTATAAAGTAAAGGAGGTAAAAAAGGTAAAATCCAGGAAGATACTTAAAAACGATGAGAGAAAAAGGAGCATTTTTATGAATAAGAAATGGAAAAGAACAACAGTACTTGGCGGGTTAACAGTAATTCTGATGGCCATTCTGAGGAGAAGAAAAAAACAATTGAAATTGGGTGAAAACAATATTAAAATTGTATGTGAAAAGAAGAAAAAACGACAATAAAACAGAAAAATGAGGCATATTCGACAGTATAAACGACATAATTGTATAAGACTAAAGTATGAAAAAAGTAAGTTCGTAAGATATTTATAATATCATAGAAGATTTGTTTCATTTAACGGAATCAAGAAAGTCTCCTGCGGAGTTGTGAGAAGCAACAAGCAGAGGCTGGGATTTGTTGAACAGAGTTTTTTATATAAAAATGAACGGAAGAACAACGGGAGGAGAAACATGAGGTGCGTGAAATGTGGACAGGAACTTCCCGATGATGCAAATTTTTGCAGAAGATGTGGAAGTCCTACCATAAGAAATATGTCTTACCTGGTTCAGAAAGCGAGGGAAAATGACCAGGAAGCACTTACAGAAATATATAAGATCAGCAGCCCGGCAGTTTATAAAACGATATGGGTTTTGATAAAAGATGAAGATACGGTTTATGATATCCTGCAGGATACATATGTGAAGGCATTTACCAGGTTGAATCAGCTTCAGAATCCGGATAAACTGATTCCCTGGCTGAAAATGATTGCCAACAATCTTGCAAAAGACTGGCTGAAGAAATCAAAACCGGTATTTTTTACAGATATATACGGTGGAGAAGAGCTGGAAGATATCCCTTTTGAGGAGTCCATAGAGGATGTCAGGTCAGAGCTGAATCCTGAGATGGCTATGGATCAGCAGGAAGCGAAGCGTCTTGTAATGGAGATTCTGGACCATCTGCCAGAAGATCAGCGAGTGGTTATCGGTATGTTTTACTACGAAGAGATGTCTGTAAAAGATATTGCGCAAACTCTCGGAGTCAGTGAAAATACTGTAAAAAGCCGGCTGTCCTATGGACGAAAAAAAATAAAAGAGCAGGTCATGGATCTGGAAAAACGTGGAACGAAGCTTTACAGTGTTGCACCGTTTGTATTCTTCCTGTATCTGCTTGGAAAAGCCGACAAAGTATCTGCAGAACCAATGGTGCAGAAAGCTCTGCTGGATATTATGCAATCTTATTTCCGGGAGGCATCCGGGCGTACTGCATTCCAGGCAGGGGTTGCAGGAAATAGTTGGGGAAATAATAGCAGAAATCCAAATAGCAGGTTATCAGGAGGTGCTGAAAGTTCAGGACAGACCGGACGTAGTTCAACAGGTCCAACGGGATATGATGGATCAACAGGGAGACCACCGGGGATAGGAAGTCCTGGTCCGGGTGCTGCAGGGTCAAATACAAACGGATGGGCATCCAATGCGGCACATACAGCGGCCTCGACATCGTCAAAGGCAACAGGGACCATAGCAGGAACTGCTGCGAAACATGCAGGGGTGAAAATTGCGGCAGTGATCCTGGCTGGTTCTCTGGGGGCAGGCGGTATCACCTATGGAGTTGTAAGAAATATAGATAAACTGCCATTTGTTCATCAACAGGAAGAGGAAACGCAGGAAAAAGAAACAGCAGAGACTCAGAAAGAAAAAACGACGGAAGCTGAAGAAACTCCAAAAGTAACCCAGGCAGTACCCAGGACAGTGAAAGCCACCGGTAAGAAGGAAGAGAAGTCCTCTGAAAAAAAGGCGAAAAAGCTTTCAGAGGAAGAACTCTACCGGACATTTTATGACGGATATGTGAAGGAAGAAAACCTTCAGGTGCTCCAAGATGGTTATGTAGCGGATTATGATTTCAATACAGGTTATGCAAATGATCTGCTGTTAAGCGCTACGATGGAAGACTTTGGAGGAGGTGGAAATAAAGAACTGCTTCTGATCCGGACCAAGGCGAAGGAAAAAGATGAGAACAGCAGTAATTATACAGATGTAGAACGACCGTTATATATGGAACTTTATGGGATTGATGATCAAAAAGTAGTATTACGGAAGGAACTGGAAATCCCGAATACAGATCTGAATACCTATGAAGATAGCATTGAAGAGAAACTTGAACTGCGAAAAAAAGAAGGTTCCTATTATTTATACAGATCCGGACGATGGTCACCGGCTCATGGGGCAAGTGATTATCTGGACACTTTTATAAAAATGTCAGAGACCGACATGGTACAGGAGTGTAACCTCAGATGGTGTTTTGGAGCTACTTATGGAACATGCCAGATTAATGGACGGGATTTTTATACCGGTAATAAGGATTCGGATATGCAGCAGATTGAGAATCAGCTTGAAGTTTACGGGATGAATGGCGGTCAGGAATTAACAGGCCCCTATTTATTGGATTTTAACAGAGGGGCAGATCTGGACGCACAGACATACAGCCAGCGAGACAATGTAATATTACAGAACTGTTTCGCCACACAGCCTGCAGTTGTCTCACCGACATTTACTCCAATACCAACGATTGAAATACCGCAGGAAGAGACTGGGGGTACGGAGTATTATTCAACAAATCTGAGTCGTGAAACAGGAGGCCCAGATGGCAATAGTGGTTATTATGTACCAGGAACAACACAGGTAGAATATAATGCGGACAATGATACGCTTACATTTTATGCGTCATTTGTGAAGTCAAATGAAATCCCAATAGATTTTACGCATGAGAATTTTGTTGAGTACGGGCAGAAAACGTTTCAATTAACAGCGGATACAAAGTATTATGGAAATGAGCAGGATGATTATTTTCCATGGACAAAAGAATCTGCCATACAAACGTGTGTATCTGTAGGTTACCTTGGAGTAGTTCTTAAAGTAACAGACGGAAAAGTTGAAACAATAACTTTTTATTCATAAAAACAAAAATTTTTTTCATCTCCCTAAAACCTTCCCCTTCCCTGAATCGTCTAATAATCAGAAAGGGGAAAAACAGGCGGGAATTGCAGCATACAGGGAAAGCTGCCAGAAGAGGATATGATAAAAAAATCATATACATTAAAAAAGAGAAAAGGAGAGAGAAACTATGGTATGTAAACATTGTGGAACTCAGAATCCGGACAGTTCTACATTCTGCCAGGGATGTGGAGCGAAACTTGGAGGCTCCGGTACAGCCGGAAGCAATGGCGCCGGAGGAAATAATTCTTATGGCGGAAACACCGCAGGCTTTAATGGAAGCACCGGAGGTTATGCAGGAAATAACGGAGGATTCCAGGGAGGCAATTACAATCAGAACAGTAATTTCAACAGATCACAGTTACCGAACACCGCTTCTATCCCGGAAGAATATCAGCCAATTTCCATGTGGGGATATTTTGGATATGAACTTCTGTTTTCTATCCCGCTGGTAGGATTTATCCTTCTTCTGGTATTTTCTTTTGGTGGAACAAAGAATAAGAACCTGAAGAATTTTGCCCGTTCTTATTTCTGCTTTACGATCGTTGTTATTGTTCTTTCCATTATTTTCCTGGGAAGTACAATCGGAGCTGCAATGCAGTATATGTAATCAATAAAAAGTAATATAAAATCCGGTATCATGTCTGGGGTTGATCAAAAACCCCGACATGTGCCAGATAAAATTTCCGTAGACAGAATAAAGGACACATACATATGAACGGTGAATTAAAAGATTTTGTCCTGAGAAAACAGGATGAACATACAAAAAACCTGGCATTATTTAAAACATTTGAAAGAATACGGTATTTTGGAAAAAACGTATTCATCATAGGTGGCATAGACGATCCGGATGACAGTGACTTAAGCGGACCAATTGAAAAGGTCATACATGTGGCTATCCTGCTGGCCTGTCTGTTACTGATCGGTGGAAAGTATTGGATCATAAAGGCACTTATCGTATATGCATTGATTCATTATATTCTGCAGAAACTGGGAAAATATTTCATTGATACTTATAAAGAAAAGCTGGATGAAATTGCAAAAGAATGTCAGGAAAGACTGAACAGTTTCTGTCAGGAACAATATCAGAAATATGAAATTGTATGGGGCAATGAATATGGTGAAATTTTATTTGATGGTCTGATGATAAAAAACGGATGTTTTGAAGTAGACCTGGGAGTGGAATGTGGCCCAATTGATATTTATTGCTTAAGTGATACAGTTGCCGGTGAGCGATATAAAGCAGAAAAAGCACAGAAATATCCAAATGGAAATAATGTGTACATTGATATGAAAAAGAATATTGCATCAACAGAGTTTAATAAAAAAATGGGTGTTCTTACATTACCGGAAAAAGAACATGAATGCATGAAATTTTTATCGACATCCTGTCAGCTTGCTATCGTGCAGGCAGCAGGAAATAATATAGTGAGAGAAATCCATATCTGGCAGGGAAAACTTCATATAACGATGATGCAGGCTTTTGGGCGTGCGGATGCAAATATTGCAGTATATGCAGAAAATGCGATCGTAAATGCATTTGGAGCAGTTGAGTATTCCTGCAGCCAGATACAGCATCAGGAAGAACTGGTACGCTCCTGTTATCAAAGCTTAACTGAATAAACTGCGGAGCAGTTATTTGGCCATGCAGTGAATGCATATGATTTTATCTGCCTGATACAGGAAGTAAATACATGAATACAAAGCGGAATAAGAATAATATCTGCTTTATAAATAAAAGAAAAGGGAGGATCTATGATGTATTTTTTAATTATTGTCGCTGCGATCGCAGTATACGTTATCATGACAAGAAACAAATTTAATGAGCTTCAGCAGATGATCAAAAACGGAGTATCTGATATTGGAGTACAGAGTGAAGCATTGGACAGAACTCTGGATAAACTGATCGATATTGCCAGAAACGGTTATCAGAAAGAAATCGAAGGTATTGCACAGCTGACAGCAAAAGACAAACTTGACAGACTGTTATTCCTCGGACAGAAATATCCGGATCTGAAAAGTATTGGAGAATATTCCGCGATTGCCAGAAAGTCGGAAATGCTGGATAAGAACCTCACCGCAGCCCGTCAGCTGGTAAACGGAAATATCCGTGAATATAATACAGCGATCAATAACTTCCCTGGAACCATCGTTGCATCTATGTTTGGTTTCAAAGAAGAAGCGTTCATTGATGCGGAAAATTACGAAAAGAATAAATCACTTGAAAGAAGAAACCTGGATCTTACAAAATAATTTTGAACGAATCAATCAGTCAGACAGCGAATATGGATGCGTTTATATGTCTGACTGGCACAGGAGAGAAATATGAATTGCAAAAAGTGTGGTGCAGAAAATGTTGATGGCGCAAAATTTTGCTGCAAATGTGGAAGTCCGTTAGACACCCCTGAAAAGAACACAAAGATAAATTTTTCAGATATAAATGTAGAAAAAATATTATCCAATGATAAGATACCGAAACAGGTAAAGGACATTATAAATAAAATCATGCAGCTTCCCAGAAAGGTTCTGATTGGAGCAGTAGCAGGAATTGTTGTTCTGATCGTACTGATCGGAGCTGTTCGCAGTCACGGCAGGACAATAGATCTGAATAAATATCTGACCATTAATACCAGCGGTTATAATGGATATGGATCAGTCACGGCAGAGGTTGACTGGGATTCTTTTGAGGAAAAGTATGACTCTAAAATTTCATACAAAAAGAAAAACCTCCTGAATAAGCTGGAAAGGTTCTTATGGGATGACCGTTCTCCAATGAATTTTCTGGAAGGAAACGTAAGTGTAAGTATCGAGAATGATGGAACTTATTTTTCCAACGGAGATAAGGTGGCATATACATGGAATGTCAGTGATGATCTTCAGGGAGCTCTGAATTATAAGCTCAAATATAAAGATGGTACCATAAAGGTTTCCGGACTTGAAGATGCGAAAAAAGTTGATGTTTTTGACGATGTATCTGTGGATTTTGAAGGACAGGAACCGGAAGGCACGGCTACCATGACTTATCAGGGAAATGAACTGGATGATTCTTATTTTCAGTATGAGCCTTCAGAGGGCCTAAGTAATGGAGATAAAGTTACCGTAACACTGAGCGAGGAAGGAGTTGCAAGCCTGACCCGGGATTATGGTGAAGTGCCGGAGGAGACAGAGAAAGAATATACAGTTTCCGGTCTTGTATGTCCACTTAAGAGCCTGAATCAGATTGACGATGATTCCATGAAAACTTTAAAGAAGCAGGCAGAAGATGTTTACGCTTCTTATATGGGACAAAACTGGGATGAGACATCTACTCTGGAATCTCTTACATATCTTGGAGATTATCTGCTGACAGACAAAAATGACAGTGATGGAAATATTTTGTATCTGGTATATAAGGCAGAGATAAGAAGCCAGTATTCTGACGAAGAAGATGGTGATACAGATACTACTGATGATATTTACTGGTACATCAGCTACAGCAATGTGATGCTAAGTGACGAGGGCTTACAGCTGGATCTTGTGGATTACAGAACGCCAGGCGAAACTACGGAAGTAGAAGGCAAGGGATATAACTGGAGTTATTATGGATATGATTCTCTGGATTCCCTCTATAAAGATGTAGTCACATCAAATATGGATGTATATAATCATGAAGATAACGTAGAAGACAAATAACAGACAAAAATCAGGGGATTGCTTAAATGCAATCCCCTGAAATCGTATATATTGAAAATTATTTCGCTTCTGTCTCAGCGCCTTCAGCATCCTCGTCTTCTTCAGGAGCAGCTTCGTACTCACCGATGTGAACAACAACCGCATCCTCAGGTGTGATGAAATGAACCTGTTTGCCTTCCGGAATCGGGAGATCTTTTACATGGATGTCACGGACATCAGCAGGATAGCCATTGAAGTCGATGACGATGGTATCCAGCAGGTTGGCTGGATCTGCTTTATAGTGGATTTCCTCCATCTCCTGTTCAACAATACCCTGAACCAGTTCTGTATGCTCCAGTTTGACAGCTACGGTTGTGGATACTTTTTCACCGGCAACCAGTGCCTGGAAGTCCAGAGCCATCAGCTGCTTCTCAATTGGATTATAATCGATATTCTTTACCAGGGCATCTACTTTTTCGCCTTCGATGTCCAGATAAATCTGAGTTCCTTCTTTATTTGCTTTAATGAATTTCGCAGCCTCGGCAGCGTCAAACTGAAGTGCTACCGGCTCTTTCATTTCTTTTCCACTAAGAATTCCTGTGACGTAACCCTCACGTCTTAATTTTTTAGCCTTTACATTTGGGTTTCTCTTCTCTGCTTTCAATGTGATCATGTCAAATTCCTCCTCCTGATGCATGGATTCCGGTAATGTTGCTGTTCGCGCTGTTCGCAGTAACACGAATTCTGCATTTCTTTTTTGACTGTGATTATTATAGCACTTCTCGACCGAAGTGGCTAACAAAAAGTTAGAAAATTTAAGAGAAATATTTTGTATTGTTTGACTTATACACGAAACTTCAATAGTAAAATTAGACAAAAACATAGCTGAGATTTGAGATTTTACAGAAAAAATTAAAACAACATGAAAAATTGCACAAATCAAGCGGCGATGAAAGCCCCCAAATTGCCATTTATTTTGTATAGAAATGAGTGATGAATACAAAATCTGATTTATTTTCTGACTCAGGAATGGAAAAATGAGGCGAGAGTCCATGTTTCGGACATGATTGGCGAGAATTGTTCTAATTAATGCAATAGACCAGTACAGATCAGGAACAGGATTCTGAAGAATACGGTCGAAATTTTACCCAGGAGAAAGAATTTAACGGAATTGCATATAATTCCCGAAATAATTTAACACACAATTCACAAACCCTTAGCGCAGCTACGATATCTGAACATCCGGAAAACTTCTATACTAAGAACCATGCGAGCGAGGAGAGAAGAGAAAGGAGATAAGTGATGTCAGAAATTGCACTTAGAAATGTATGTAAGCAATTTGATTCGGAACATTACGGTATAAAGGATTTTAATCTTGATATACATGACAAGGAATTTGTAATCTTCGTAGGTCCGTCCGGATGCGGAAAATCCACAACTTTGCGGATTATTGCAGGCCTGGAGGAAATCACAGACGGTGAACTGTGGATCGACGGAGAACTTTCCAATTATCTGGAACCAAAGGAAAGAGGAATGTCCATGGTGTTCCAGAACTATGCCTTATATCCAAACATGACTGTTTATGGAAATATGGCATACGCCCTGAAGATCCGCAAAATGCCAAAAGATGAGATTGATAAAAAAGTCCATGAGGTGGCAAAGATCCTGGAGATCGAGCAGCTTCTTGACCGGAAACCGGCAGCTCTTTCCGGTGGTCAGAAACAGAGAGTTGCCATCGGAAGTGCCATTATCCGGAAGCCGAAAGCTTTCCTGATGGATGAACCTCTTTCCAACCTGGATGCGAAACTCCGTGCACAGATGCGTGTGGAGCTCGTGAAATTACATAAACAGCTGGATACCACCATTATTTACGTAACACACGACCAGACAGAGGCCATGACTCTTGGGACTAAGATCGTGGTCATGAAAGATGGTCTGATCCAGCAGGTGGGTGCACCACAGAGTATTTATGACAATCCGGTAAATCTTTTTGTAGCAGGCTTCCTTGGTTCCCCATCCATGAACTTTTTCCAGTGTACCGTAAAAGCAGAAGAAAACAACCGCACAGCCCTTCTTCTGGATGACGCAAAAACTGTGAAAAAAGTTTATCTGGATGGCACCAGAGGAAAACAGATCGCAGACAGATATAACGGCAGACACGTGATCCTGGGAATCCGTCCGGAAGATATCTACGAACTTGAAGAGGCGAAAAAACTCGGAATTGAAAATGACAGCGTAGATGTGGACGAACCTGTAGTAAACCGGGAAATGCTTGGAGCGGAAGTGATCCTCTATTTTGATGAGCAGGGCAAAACCCTGGCAGTCCGCCTGAATCCGGAGAACCAGACCAAGGTCGGCGAAAAAGTTTCCTTATATTTTGACATGGATAAAGCCCATGTGTTTGATCCGGAAACCGAAGAGAATCTTTTTTACAGGGAGGAAAAATAATCATGGGAAACAACAGCAAAAGTAAGATCACACCGTACTTATACCTGGTACCCTGTATGCTGATCTTCGGAATTTTCCTGTTTTATCCGTTTGTAAAAACAATCTATTTAAGTCTTTACAAAACAAACAAAATGGGACAGGCAAAACTGTACGTTGGCCTGGACAACTATAAGGAACTGCTTCAGTCCGCATCCTTTATCAACAGTCTGAAAGTGACACTGATCTTTGTTCTGATCGTGGTGATCGGCGGCATGCTTCTTGGCCTGATCGCTGCAGTACTCTGTAACAAAGCATTTCCGGGAATCCGGGTGTTCAGTACTTCCTATGCGCTTCCAATGGCCATCGCATCCAGCTCTGCGGCAATGATCTTCCAGATCATGCTTCATCCGGCAGTTGGTATTGTAAACAAGCTTCTGGGACTTGATATCAACTGGCTGAACGATCCGAAGACCGCACTGATCTGTGTGGCAATTCTTACAGCCTGGCTGAACAGCGGAATCAATTTCCTGTATTTTTCCGCAGGTCTTGGAAACATTGACGAGACCATTTATGAGAGAGCTTCTGTAGATGGAGCCAGCAGTGTGCAGCAGTTTTTCAGCCTGACACTTCCAGGGCTTTCTCCGATCATGTTTTATACACTGGTAGTAAATATTATTCAGGCCTTCCAGTCTTTTGGACAGATCAAGATCCTCACAGAAGGCGGACCTAATGAATCCACCAATGTTATTGTCTATTCCATTTACAGGGACGCATTTTTCAACTACCGGTTCGGAAGTGCGGCAGCCCAGTCTGTAATCCTGTTTATAATCATTATGATCATCACACTGATCATGTTCCGTATTGAAAAGAAGGGAGTAAATTACTGATGAGTCAGATGGAAAATGTGGCAGTTCCCGCTGTGGGAAATCTGTCAAAAGAAGAACTTCTGAAGCTGAAAGAAGCCATGAATGCAAAAGCACTCACAAAGAGAAGAGCAAGAACCGCCCTTCGTGTGGCTGCCAATGTGGTGTTCGCGATTCTGATCCTGCTTCCTTTGCTTTATGCGATCAGTATTGCGCTGATGCCTTCCAATGAACTGTTTACAACAGAGTTGAATCTCTTTCCTAAAAATCCGACCTTTTCCAACTTTATCAATGCATTCCGTACCGTTCCGCTTCTCCGTTTCATTTTGAATTCCTTTATCATGGCGGGATGCATTACCATCGGACAGATCATTACCTGTTCTCTTGCTGCTTTTGCGTTTTCTTTCCTGGAATTCAAAGGAAAAGGTATTCTCTTCATGGTTGTGATGGCGACCATGATGGTTCCAGGAGAGGCAACGATCATTTCCAACTATCTGACCGTATCAAGCTGGGGAATGCTGGATACTTACCAGGTGCTGATCGTGCCTTATCTTACATCTGCAATGGGAATTTTCCTGTTCCGTCAGTTTTACATGACTTTCCCGATCTCACTGTATGAATCGGCAAAACTTGACGGCTGCAGCAATCTGAAGTTTATCGTAAAGATTCTGCTTCCGCTGACAAAATCCGCCATCGGAGCCATGGCAGTGTACACCTTCATCAATGCATGGAACATGTACATGTGGCCACTTCTTGTGACAGGTTCCAACAATATGCGAACCGTTCAGATCGGCATCAGCATGCTGGACAGCGTAGATTCCCAGTCCATCACCCTGATGATCGCAGGTGTTGTCATGATCATCATCCCGTCCATTTCCATCTTTATCATTGGACAGAAACAGCTGATCCGTGGAATGTTCTCCGGAGCAGTCAAAGGCTGATACCGGAGAGAACAATAAACCCGGAGCACTTTTTCCACAGGGGAAAAGATATTGCAGTGCTGCAAGGCCTGCAGTTCATCTTATATAGAAAGAAGAAAGAAAAAGAGAAAATTTTTCAAGAGGAGAAAAAAGTTATGAAGAAAAAAATCATCGCAGCATTTCTTACCGCAGCAATGACGATCGGGTCACTTTCCGGAGTGACTGTATTCGCCGCAGATGCCGGCACAGATGAAAACGTGGAGATGGCAGATGCTTCCGATGTAGACGGAACAACCATTACTTTCTGGCATTCCATGGGTGGTGTCAATGGCGAGGCGATTGATACACTGGTAAAAAAATTCAACGATGAGAACAAATATGGAATTACGGTAGATGCTCAGTATCAGGGCGAGTATGATGATTCCCTGAACAAACTGAAAAGTGCACAGATCGGAAACATGGGTGCGGATCTTGTACAGGTATATGAGATCGGAACAAGATTTATGATCGATTCCGGATGGATCGTTCCCATGCAGCAGATGGTAGACGCAGACAATTATGATGTATCTGAGATTGAGCCGAACCTGGCTGCTTACTACACTATCGACAATGAGCTTTATTCCATGCCGTTCAACTCATCCACACCGATCATGTATTACAATAAGGATATGTTTGACAAAGCAGGTATCACAGAAGTTCCGGACAGCCTGGAAGGAATCGGCGAGATCGGACAGGATCTTCTGGACAAAGGCGGCGCAGGTGAAGTAATGTCTCTTGGAATCTACGGATGGTTCTTCGAGCAGTTCATCGGAAAACAGGGCCTTGAATATGCAAACAACGGAAACGGAAGAAAAGACGCAGCTACTGCTGTAGCATTCGATGAGAACGGTGCTGCAAAGAACATCCTTACCGCATGGAAAGACCTTAACGACAAAGGTTTCGCACCGATCGTTGGAAAAGGCGGCGATGCAGGACTTGCAGATTTCTCCGCAGGAAAAGCAGCTATCACACTTGGTTCCACAGCTTCCCTGAAACAGATCCTTCAGGATGTAAACGGAAAATTTGAGGTTGGTACCGCATATTTCCCGAAGATCAAATCCAGCGACGAGGGTGGTGTTTCCATCGGTGGTGCATCTCTCTGGGCATTGAACAACAACGATCCGAAAAAACTTCGTGCAACATGGGAATTTGTAAAATTCCTTATTTCTCCGGAATCTCAGGCTTACTGGAACGCACAGACCGGATACTTCCCTGTAACTGTAAAAGCTCAGGACGAACAGGTATTCAAGGACAATGTTGAGAAATATCCACAGTTCCAGACAGCGATTGACCAGCTTCATGATTCTTCCGCAGACTATGTAGGTGCTCTGTTAAGCGTATTCCCGGAGGCGAGAGCTACTGTGGAATCCGAGATCGAGAGCATGCTCAACGGAAAAGAAGATGTGGATACAGCTGTGAAGAACATGGCAGATTCCATCAACAAATCCATCGAAGAGTATAATCTGGTGAATGAATAATCGCAAAAAGCGCGGAAATTGAAAAAGAAAAATAAATATTAACAGTCAAAAATCCCTGGAAAAATTCCGGGGATTTTTGCCATATTTACAGAGAAAAACGGTGCGAACGGAAAATATCAGAATAAAAATCAGAGGAATCTCTGGACGTAAGAGTATATATTGGCTATAATGGTATGGTTAATAACAACTCCTAAGGAAGGGAGAAAAAATCTGTGAACAGAAGTAAAAGAGAAGATTATAAAAGATTTGTGGTGTTTTGTCTGGCGAGTCTGATCATTATTGCGCAGACAGCAATCTTTGCTTATGTGTGGTATGATTTTTACAGCAGCCTGATCCTGAAACCATTCTGGAGAAAAGGTAACTGGGTGCTGATCCTGATCTATGCACTGATCTATCTGATGTTTGCCAAGCTTTACGGAGGATTGAAGGTAGGCTATCTGAAAAGGATCGACGTGTTTTATTCGCTGACTTTGGCAAGTATCTGTACCAATGTTGTAACGTATTTTCAGATCACTCTGATCAACCGCTGGTTCCTTGCAGCCGGTCCTATCATAGAAATGACGCTGGTCCAGATTGTAGTAACCATCCTCTGGATCTGGGGAAGCCGCTTTATTTATTCCAGACTGTACGGAGCCAGAAGACTTCTGGTTATCTACGGTGACCGTGATCCCGGAGATGTCATCCACAAGATGAACACCCGAAAGGATAAATACGATATCAGCGGCAAGGTACACATCCGCGAAGGAGAAGAGAAGATCCACGCCATGATGGAAGATTATGAAGGCGTGATCATCTGGGATCTTCCGTCCCAGATCCGAAACAAGTATCTGAAATACTGTTTCTCTCATTCCATCCGCTGTTACATGAGCCCGAAGATTTCTGATATCATTCTGTTGGGAACGGACCGGATCCACCTGTTTGATACTCCGCTTCTGATGTGCAGAAACCAGGGACTTTCCATGGAGCAGCGCGCAGCGAAGAGACTTCTGGATATTGTTGTTTCCGGCCTTGGAATTATTGTATCTTCCCCGATCATGCTGATCATTGCCATTGCGGTGAAAGCCTATGATGGCGGCCCGGTATTTTATCTTCAGGATCGTCTCACTTATAGGGGAAAAGAGTTCCGTATCCGGAAATTCCGAAGCATGTGTGTGGATTCCGAGAAGAACGGAGCACGTCTTGCATCCAAACATGACTCCCGTATCACACCGGTGGGACATGTTCTCCGTAACCTGCATCTGGATGAACTTCCGCAGCTGTTTAATGTATTTGCGGGAGATATGTCTCTGGTAGGCCCACGCCCGGAACGAGATATGATCATGCAGGAATACGAGCAGGAGATCCCGGAATTCCATTACCGTCTTAAGGTAAAAGCAGGACTGACCGGTTATGCACAGGTCTATGGCAAATATAACACCACACCGTACGACAAGCTGAAACTGGACCTGTTCTATATTGAGAATTATTCATTCCTTCTGGACATCAAGCTTCTGTTTATGACTGTGAAGATCTTTTTCCAGAAAGAAGTATCCGAAGGTGTGGATGACGATCAGAAGAATGCCCTGAAAGATTCACAGGATAAATAGGAAATAATACGAAATCAAAAAGTGCGTGTCAGGCTGGTTCTGGCGCGCATTTTGTAAATAAAGAAAAGGGAGGTCGTTTTTATGGAAAAACCACTGGTTTCTGTGATCATGCCGGTTTATAACGGTGAGAAATATATTGGAAAAGCAATCGAGTCCGTGCTGGCACAGAACGTTCCAACAGAACTTCTTGTCATTGATGACTGCTCCACAGACAAAACAGAACTTACCGTAATGAAATATATGGACAGCGGAAATATCCGTTATATCCGAAATAAAGAAAATATGGGAGCCGCCCGTTCCAGAAACCGGGGAGTAAAAGCTTCAAAAGGAAAATACATTGCCTTTCTGGATGCGGATGACTGGTGGGAAAAGGGCAAGCTGGAAGCACAGGTAAAGACGATGGAGCTTACCGGATGTGATATCTGTTCTACCGGGAGAGAGCTGATGCAGCCGAATGGACACACCACAGGGAAATACATCCCGGTAAAAGAACGTATTACCTACCATGATCTTCTGAAACATAACAGCATTAACTGCTCGTCTGTGCTTCTTAAGAGAGAAGATGCCCTTGCGTTTCCGATGACTCACGATGACAGTCACGAAGACTATATTACCTGGCTGAAGATCCTTCGGAGAGGCGGTTTTGCAGTGGGGATCAATAAACCGTATCTGAAGTACCGGCTCAGCGAAGGGGGAAAATCCAGAAACAAACTGAAATCTGCCGCAATGACTTATCAGGTGTATCGTTATGTCGGATATGGACGTCTGAAAAGCCTGCTCTTTTTTATTTCCTATGCAGTTCACGGAGTATGGAAATACCGTTAAAAACAGGGATTACAGGGAAAAAAATATCGTCCTGTATAGTTTTGGAAATGGAGAATAATTGTGGCAAATATTAATTTTTTATTTCCAAATTCATAAAGGTATGTTATTATTTATTCATACTTTCATCAAAATTAAGTAAGAATCTCTGACCTGATGAAGGAACAGAGGGAATTATCAGTAAGAATATTACAAGGTGGAAACAAATGAAACAGAGAATGGAAAGTCAGGGGGTACCATATTCCTACCTGGTTGATAACATTAAAGTATTATTGATTTTTCTTGTTGTATTTAACCATCTGATCGCTTTTCAGCTGGTTAAAGTGGACGTTGTGGTGCGTTATGTATGGTATGCCATTACTATTTTTCATATGCCTGCATTTGTATTTATGTCCGGATATCTGTCCAAGAAGCCGCAGGATGTGCTGAGGAATGTGAAGAATCTTCTGATTCCTTATATTCTTGGATACAGCCTGACCTGGTATGCATATATCTGGCTCGGCAAGAGTATGGATTATGAGCTGCTTCGCCCGTCTGGCACGGTTATGTGGTATGTGCTGGCATTATTTGCATACAGACTGACTATTGAAGCACTGGGTAAGGTGCGTTTTATTGTGCCGATAAGTATTATTTTTGCGTTATGGGCAGGAACAAGACCGGAATTTACAACATATCTTTCTACTTCAAGGATTGTTGTATTTTTTCCTTTTTTTGTGGCAGGCTATCTGTGGAAGAGTGATTATACCAAGATTGTCCGTAAGTTCAAGGGAAAATGGGTTCTGGTGCCGATTTCGGGACTGCTTCTGTACGGAATCCCGAATTTTATGATCGCCAATGAAATGCCGGTTGATATCCTCAGAGGTAATCACTCTTATCAGGTATCGGGAATGGATGATGTCACTGGAATGCTGATCCGTCTTCTGATGTATCTGGTATCTTTTGTGCTGGTCCTTACTTTTCTGGCACTGATGCCGGACAGGAAGCTGCCGATCACCTTCGTGGGAAGAAATACCATGGGTATTTACTTCTTCCATTATCCGATCATGATCGTGTTAAATGGTCTGCTTCTTCTCAGCATCCCGCAGACATTGAATGTATGGGCACTGTTCGGAATTTCCTGGCTGTTTGTGCTGATTCTCGGAAGTGCGCCGGTTTCCTTCATTTACAATGGCATCCTGAAGCTTCTGACTTTTATCCTGTTTAAGAAAGAAAAACAGGTCCAGGATGAAGGACTGGAGGAAGAATACGACGAAGAAGACGACTATGAGATCATGCGTAAGAGAAAGAAAGCGATCGAAGAGCTGGCTGCAACACTGGAGGAAGAGACAGAGGATGCCGGAGATCCTCAGGAGTTTCAGGAGCTTCAGGATGCACTGGAAGAAGAGAATGACAGTGCGGAAGAGTTTTTTGATGAAGAAGATTTTTATGTGGAAGAGGACATGCTGACGGGAAAGGAAGATCAGAAAGAGCAGGACGTATAATGAAAAGAGTCATTACTTATGGTACTTTTGATCTGTTCCATCAGGGACATTATAATATTCTGAAGAGGGCAAGAGAGCTGGGAGATTATCTGATCGTGGGAGTCACCAGCGAGAGTTATGATATTGAACGCGGTAAGCTGAATGTTCAGGACAGCCTCCTGAAAAGGATTGAGAATGTCCGGAAAACAGGTTTTGCAGATGAGATCATTGTAGAGGAATATCAGGGACAGAAACTCAGCGATATCACCAAGTATAATATTGACCTTCTGGTTGTCGGATCGGACTGGCGCGGGAAGTTTGATTATCTTAAGAACTACTGCCAGGTGGTTTATCTGGAACGGACCAAGAATATTTCCAGCACCAAACTGAGAAGTGAGGGAACCATTTACCGTGTAGGCATTGTAACTGATGATGCGGAAGATAATGGAATGGTTCTGGAATCCAAATTTGTAAGCGGGCTTCATGTGGAGAGTGTTTACTCAGAGGATATTTTTGTTGCCCGGGAGTTCTGTGACAGATATGAACTGGACTCTTATGGTACAGATTATGGGGAATTCCTGAACGGTCTGGATATCATCTATATTAAATCCGGTCTGAAAAACAGGGCGGCTTATATAAGGCATGCACTGGAGCAGAATAAATATGTGATCAGTGACACGCCGATGACGCTGGCTCCGGGGGAAATGGAAGAACTGTTCGCACTTGCGAAAGAACACAGGGTAGTTCTTGTGGAAAGGCTTACCCTTGTTTATCTGCGCGCTTTTACACAGCTTGTATGGCTTACACATGGTGCGCTGGTAGGAGATGTGATCGCTGTAAAGTGTGCGGTTTCCCAGGATGATTTTGAAGGCGGCAAGACATTTAACGAGACAGTAAGCCAGGCGCTCTGTGCATGCATCAAGCTTCTTGGCAGCAATTATCTGGATGTGAATACCAATGCTGTGAAGGGAAATAACGGAGAATTTATTTATGATATGATCACTGTCCGTTATCCGAAAGCACTGGCGACCATAGAGATCGGAACAACGGTTGATGTGGAGAATGAGCTTGCGATCATCGGAACCAGAGGCCGCATTACAGTGCCCAATGACTGGTGGAATACAGGATATTTTGAAGCGAAAGTGGAAGGTCAGGAGTTTCTGAAACGATACAGCTTTAATTTCGAAGGAAACGGACTTCGTTATCTTCTTCAGGAGCTGATGATCATGATCCGTGACAGACGGACGGAGTGTACGAGATTTTTTTATGAAGAATCCGAGACGCTGGCAGAGCTTTTGAAAATTATTGATCAAAGAGGTTAACAGATGACAGAAAAACAGGAACTTCTTTTGCAGCTCTTCCGGGAGGTTGACGCAATCTGCAAAAAGCACAATCTTAGATATGTAATGGCAGGGGGAACACTGATCGGAGTTCTTCGAAATGAGGGATTTATCCCATGGGATGATGATGTAGATATCTATATGCCAAAGAGTGACTGGGATAAATTTGTAGAGATCTGCAAAACAGAAATGCCGGACAACCGGGCAATTTACTGCTCAGACGTAGACCGCACCTATACCAACAGTTTTCCGCGATATGGAAGTACAGATACCTGTTCCATCCATAAGCATCAGATCATCGGAGACGATAAAGCCGGAGAGATCATAGATGTTCTGACACTGGATCCGATCCCGGATGATGACAGGGAGTATGAGAAGTACAGAACATACATGATGATCTATACGGATCTTATCAATATCAGTATGGTAGTCGGAGCAAGATGGGAAATTTCTGCATGGAAGTATCTGTACTGGCTGTTCCGATATAAATTTTTCGGAAAAGACAGAACACTGAAAAAACTGGAAAAACTCATGTTTTCATATAAAGAGGAAGAGTGCAGCCGCTATGCCATGCGCTGGGGTGGCTGCCCGTTTCTTTTTGATAAGGATATGATGTTTCCGGTGAAATATATGGATTTTGAAGGGGAAAAGGTAATGGTTCCCCACAGGGTCAGTGATTATCTGATCTGGCATTACGGGGACGAATGGTCCTATATACCGCCTCATGGGGAAAGAGAATCCCATGAGTCTATTTATGTACCGGGAGCGAATTATCAGGAAATCCGTGATGAATATATGCCGAGGATATCCAGAGGAAGAATTCGCAGACAGATGACATTCCGTAAATTTTACTGTCTGCTTATGGCAAAAAAAGACCATAAACTGGATGTTGAGCGAAACCGGATCAGAGCAGAAGCAGCGGCGAAGGATCTTGAGGCGAGACTTCTGAGATCTGAGAGATCACTGGAAACTCTGCTGGCAGAGAAGCGCTTTGACGTGCTGAATGAGATTTTTGACAACTATTATAAGATCCAGCTCAGTGCAGAATTTATCGGCCGTGAGGATTATAACGGGATACGGCCATTTTATCATCCTACACTGATCCGTACAGAGGACGGTACTTTTCAGGCTGCCATGCTGACCCTGATCTATACAGAGCGTGTTTCCAAAGCATATCGCATGTATGAAGTACGCAGAAAAATGGATCATATTACTCCAGAAATGGAACAGACGGTGGAAGATATCCGTGCATTCCGGAAAGCTGCCAGTCTGTATGAATTTCACGAGAAGAAAGAAGCAGAAGCGATCGTAGATGACCTTCTGAAAAAATATCCGGATGCGCCTGGCTTTATAAAGTTCAAGTGCAGGTTTGTTATGGAACGCCTTGAAGAGGTGAAGAATTTTTCCGAGGCAGAAAAATTTCTGGCGTATTGTCTGAAGCATTTTCCGCAGGATGGATACTTCATCAAATATAAGGGCGATCTCCTCTGGAAAAAAGGTCTTCAGAATGAAGCCATGGAAAAGTACGCACTTGCAAGAGAAACCACCAACAATGGAATTGTGCATCTTGAGCTGGATAAGTTCCTTCAGGACAAAAAAACACAGGTCATTTCCCAGTGCAGAAAACTTCTGGAAGCACGTCATAAGTCCGAGGCATCTGTTTACATGGAACTCTGGAAAAAATTACTGCCGGAGGATACAGAAATAGACGGAGCATTTTATCTGGCAAAGGTATCTGTTGTGCGCACAAAAGCGGAGCTTGAGGAACTGGTAAAAGAGCTTTATCTGAAAATCGGTATTTCTGGTAAGATAGAAAAGAAGCCGCTTTCGGAGGAAATGCTTTACCGGGAGGCACTTACCCTGGCATGGAAACGGTTTGGATATCCGGAAGTTCTTGCTGACTGCCGTACCAGATTTCTGTGTACAGACGAAGTAAGTGATATGGAATATCTGGCAGAAGAAGTCAGAAGCTATCTGGTTCATAAGCAGTGGCAGGGAGAAACCTGGAAACTTCTTGGCGATATCCGCAGAAAGCAGGGCCAGACAAAGGAAGCTTTCGAAAATTATTTCAAAGCTCTGGAGCATATGCAGCATCCATATCTTAAGACGGAACTTGCCGGAATCTTCCTGCGAGATCTTTACAATGGCAGCAAAAGAAGTGCGTTTTTTGCAAAGAAATCCGATGTATCGGAATTTCTGGATGTCTGGCTGGATAAATACAAAAGCCAGGAAAATATTCAGGAACTTCTGAAAAAGATCATGTAGTTGTACCATACACCAAAACAATAGAAATGAGGCAGAGTGTATTGAACAGAGAACAACAGAAAGTACTGGAACTCCTTAAAGAAATAGATATCATATGCAGAAAAAACAAGATCACATATTTTCTTTCTCCGTATCTTACTCTCTGCGCAGTGACGGAACGGCCTTTTCCACTGAATCCCGAAGCTGGTGTTATATATATGAAAACCGGAGACATGGAAAGGTTCAAGAATGTTTTTGAAGAGGAACCGGTGCTGAGGAGAGCGTTGGAATCCATGGACAGTTATAAATATTTCCCCGGATTTTATCTTCGGTATACAGATAAAGACACATTGTTTTACAAGATGGATGATTACGGAAAATTTCAGTATCCCGGTATGGCAGTAAGAATACTGCCGCTGCAATGTGAATATGGTCCCAGGAGAAAATATCTCTGGAACCGTATGCGGGAAGATGGATGGAGAAGAATCCACGAAAGAAAAGAAAAGTGGAGAAATCAGAGAGCTTTTGCCTGTGTCTGTATGGTACGTCTGCTTATGCTCTGTGGAAGAGGATGGCTCGGTAAGAGGATATTTCGGGATCTGATCCATCAGCCACAGGAAGATGTACAGAATTATGTGGTGCGTTTTCTGAATAAAAATGTCTATTATCCTGCATATGTTTTTGAGGAACAGAAGGAAGTAGAGATTGAGGGAGAACATTTTTTTATACCGGTTGATGCAGAGAAATATCTTATGACTTCCTACGGAGCGAATTACCGGGATAAAGGACCTGAGAATTACCGTCAGAGTGCCATAGCTGTGTGCAGCACACTGATTCCCTGCGAAGAATTCATGCAGCAGGGAAAAGATCTGAAGAGACTTGCTTCCCGGAGAAAAAGAAGAGCACGCCGGCAGAAATTTGGTCTCAGCTACCGGGAATATTTCAACCAGTGCTGGAATTACGCAAAGCTCTGCGGTAAAAAATATACATGTGCGAGAGCATATCGAAAGAAGTTGGATTATATCCGAAACCTGCATAAGAATCAGGATTATGTGCAGCTGGAAATTGTGTTTGGCAGATATACGGATATGATGAATAAATGCCTGAAATACGATGAGATATTTGAAGCAGATCCGGAATTACTGGATATCTATATTCAGTATCTGGAAAAAACAGGCAGAGTTGGTTTTATGGAAAAGGTAAAAAAATATGTTTAAAATGAAGCTTACAGATTATGTTGTAGAATTTTTACAGAAAAAAGGGATCCGGGATTTCTTTGGATATCAGGGAACCATGATCGCACATCTGGTAGATTCCATTGAAAAGAATCCTCATACAAAAAGCCATTCCAGCTATCATGAGCAGGGAGCTGCTTTTGCGGCCTGCGGTTATGCTCAGGCGAAAGGAGCCTGCGGCTGTGCATATGCCACAAGCGGTCCCGGAGCTGCCAATCTGCTCTCCGGCGTGGCTGATGCATATTTTGATTCGCTTCCGGTGATCTTTATTACCGGACAGCTCAATACCTATGAGTATTCCGGTATTGCAGGACTTCGACAGCAGGGCTTTCAGGAGATCGATATGGTTTCCATGGCGAAGCCGGTAACCAAGTATGCCATACAGGTCCGTGACCCGAAAGATATCGTCCGGGAACTGAACCTGGCATGGCAGATCGCCAACACAGGACGGAAAGGCCCGGTTCTTATCGACCTGCCTATGAATGTACAGAGAAGTGAAGTGGAAGATCCGGTTTATGATATGAAATTTTCTGAAGAAGAGATCGATACAGCCATATATGGAAAAAATGATCCTGAGAATGGAGCCGCTTTTTACAGGGATGCTGTTGCAAAAGCAGATTCTTCTGATGCGGCAGAGGCAGCAGAGTATATTCTGGATAAGATTAAAGGTGCGAAACGTCCGGTATTTATGATCGGCCACGGAGCGAATGGCGAAACAGAAAAAATGCTTACTGATCTCGCACGCGTCCATCATATTCCTATGATCACAAGTGTACTCGCCCGTTCTGTTCTGAAATTTGATGATCCGCTGAACTTCGGATGTATCGGCGGTGCCTACGGACACCGGTATGCAAATATGATCGCCAATGCGAAAAGTGATCTCCTGCTTTGTTTTGGGATTTCGCTCTGCACACGCCAGATCGGAACGAAGGTCCATGAGTTTGCCAAGGGAGCGGAGATCGTCCGTGTGGATATCGATCCTTATAACCTTCAGAGAGAGATCCATGAGGGAAGAAAAGGGGAGAAATGTTTTTGCGTCAGCGCAGAGGATGTAGCGTGTAAACTGACAGAGCAGCAGGCGCAGATCGGCTCTTATGAGGAATGGCTGGCTGTATGCCGGAAGATCCGAAAAGAGCTGGAGCAGGTGGATGATGCAACACCGCAGCGTTATCCGAACCGCATGATCGCATATTTAAGTGACAGGCTTTTCGATACTGGAGCCGTTGCTGTGGATGTGGGACAGCATATGGTCTGGAGCTATCAGTCCTTTCACAACCGACAGGGCCAGAAGACACTTTTTTCCGGTGGACATGGCGCCATGGGATATGCACTTCCGGCAGCGATCGGTGCTTATTATGCAACAGGAAAACCGGTGGCATGTATCTGCGGAGACGGAGCATTCCAGATGAACATTCAGGAACTGCAGTGGGTGAAGCGTGAGAACATCCCGGTAAAAATGATCGTGATGAATAATGAGGCGCTGGGAATGATCCGTCATCTCCAGAGAGACTATTTTGACTGCGTGTATGCGGATACTTCCGATGGCAGCGGATTTTCTTCCTGTAATTTCTCAGACGTGGCGCAGGCTTACAAAATTCCTGCGAAGCGTATCCAGGGAGAAGATGTGGAGAAATATGCCGGTAAGTTTCTGGAACAGAACGGACCGGAGCTTCTGGAGATCATGCTGGAGCATGGAACTTACGCATACCCGAAGACCTGTCTGGGAGAGCCGATCCATAACCAGCAGCCTTATATACCGAAACCGATATTTGATGAACTGATGGAGTTATAAAATGGGAAAAATAACTGTGATCACAGGCGGTACCTCCGGAATCGGAAGAGGGATCGCCGAAAAGATCCTGGCGGAATCTGCGAAAGAAGACAGGATCTTTGTAACATACGGACATGATGAGAAAAAGGCTGCTGTTTTTCGGGACAGCCTTCCTGAGGAAAAAAAATCTCAGGTGATCCTGATGAAGGCAGATATGTCTTCCTATGATGAAATGATGGCTTTTGTGGAAGAGCTGAAAAAACGGGCTGATCATATTGACTGGCTGGTAAGCAACGCCGGGATCAGCACCTATGCGAAATATGAGGACTATAGTTTTGAGGAATGGACAAGGATCGTAAACACCAATCTTTCCGTGCCGGTATTCATGGTCAAAGAACTGCGGCCCATGATGGTGGAAGGCGGCAGTGTGCTTTTTACCGGTTCCTATGCAGGGCAGCAGGCGTATTCTTCTTCCCTTGTATACGGAGTTACCAAGGCGGCCATTCATTTCCTGACCAAATCTCTGGTAAAGGAATTTGAGCCAAAAGGCATCACCGTTAATGCCATTGCACCGGGATTTATCGAAACTCCCTGGCACAGTGCCCGCACCCAGGAGAGCTACGACCGTATCAACAGAAAGATCGCCCTTCACAGGTTTGGAACTGTGGAGGAAGTGGCGGATATGGCGTACGCGGTGCTGTCTAATGGGTATATGAACGGCAGTGTTGTGGATATCCATGGAGGATATGATTACTTTTAATACCAGTCGAAAGTGTGCAGGAAGACAGAAGAAGACACGTTGTGCCTGCACATAAGAGGCTTCTTATGACTTGCTGCATAGGGGCGACGCCCCGAAAACGAGATGCAGCGAAGCGGAATCGAGTTTGTGCACTTGAGGCGTCTGTATGGAACCGTGAATTTCTTTATATATTAAGCGAAAAAGGCTTGACTTGCACACCTGCTCTGTGATAAAATTGACGAGCGACATGGAAGTTAGGTCTTTTTTTTATGCCCGAAAATGACGACGGATACACGTTCCGGGCGGCGTAAAAGACCGTGCAAATGAAAACACTGGAGGTGGAAGTTGTGCGCGTTAAGATTACATTAGCATGCACCGAGTGCAAGCAGCGTAACTACAATATGACGAAGGAGAAAAAGAACCATCCTGAGAGAATGGAGACCAAGAAATATTGTAAGTTCTGTCATACACACACTCTGCACAAGGAAACAAAGTAATCACAGAGATTTGTGAGGTTATGCTATGGAAAAACAGAAATCTGCGGATAAGCCGCAGAAGAAAAGTTGGTTTCAGGGACTTCAGTCAGAATTTGAGAAGATTGTCTGGACAGACCGTCCCACACTGGCAAAACAGACTGTTGTGGTCGTGATCATCACGATCATCCTGGCAGCGGTTATCAGTGTAATGGATTCCGGAATCCTGGAATGCATTAATTTCTTAATGAAGTAAGGACAAGGTGATTATATGTCAGAAGCAGCAAAATGGTACGTTGTCCATACCTATTCCGGGTATGAGAACAAGGTAAAAGCCAACATTGAAAAGACGATCGAGAACAGACACCTGGAAGACCAGATCCTGGAGGTACGTGTTCCGCTGCAGGATGTAGTGGAGATGAAGAACGGAACCTCAAGACAGGTTCAGAAAAAGATGTTTCCAGGCTATGTGCTTCTCAATATGGTGATGAATGACGATACCTGGTATGTTGTCCGTAACACCAGAGGTGTTACCGGATTCGTAGGGCCGGGATCGAAGCCTGTGCCTCTTACAGAGGAGGAAATGATGCCGCTTGGTATCCAGAAACCGGATATCGAAGTGGACTTCGCAGAGGGCGACATGGTAGTCGTTACTGGTGGTGCATGGAAAGATACTGCAGGTGTGATCACAGGTATCAACATGCAGAAACAGACAGTAACGATCAATGTTGAGCTTTTCGGTCGTGAAACACCGGTAGAGATAAGTTTCACAGAAATCAAAAAAGCTGAGTAATTAAAAAACAAGGTAACAGCAAGTGGGAGGGACACACCCCCGCCAATACCACATAGGAGGTGCCGAAAATGGCAAAGAAAGTAACAGGATATATCAAATTACAGATTCCGGCTGGTAAAGCAACTCCAGCACCACCTGTAGGTCCGGCTCTTGGACAGCACGGTGTAAACATCGTACAGTTTACTAAGGAGTTCAACGCAAGAACAGCTGATCAGGGAGATCTTATCATCCCGGTTGTCATCACTGTTTACGCTGACAGAAGTTTCAGCTTCATAACCAAGACTCCACCGGCAGCAGTTCTTCTTAAGAAAGCTGCAAACATCAAATCTGGTTCCGGTACACCGAACAAGACTAAAGTAGCTAAAGTTACTAAGGCACAGGTTCAGGAGATCGCTGAGCTGAAGATGAAAGACCTCAATGCAGCATCCATCGAGGCTGCTATGAGCATGATCGCCGGTACAGCAAGAAGTATGGGAATCGAAGTCGTAGACTAATAAATACCGAAGCTTAAGTTCGGGGTTCCCGTAGAAAAAGTGAAATTTTCAAGTGGGAGGGCTTTTCCCCGCAAATACCACAGGAGGTTATAGAAATGAAACGAGGAAAGAAATATGTGGAAGCTGCGAAAGCAGTAGACCGCGCAACATTATATGATGCACCAGAGGCTATCAGCCTTGTTAAAAAAGCAGCTGTAGCTAAGTTCGACGAGACCATCGAAGTTCACATCCGTACAGGCTGCGATGGACGTCACGCAGATCAGCAGATCCGTGGAGCAGTTGTTCTGCCACACGGAACAGGTAAAAAAGTTCGTGTACTTGTATTTGCTAAAGATGCTAAGGCAGAAGAGGCAAAGGCAGCAGGAGCAGACTTCGTAGGAGCTGAGGACCTCATTCCGAAGATCCAGAACGAGGGATGGCTTGACTTTGACGTTGTAGTTGCAACACCGGATATGATGGGCGTTGTAGGTCGTCTTGGTCGTGTACTTGGACCGAAAGGTTTAATGCCAAACCCGAAAGCTGGTACTGTAACAATGGACGTAACAAAAGCTGTTAACGACATTAAAGCAGGTAAGATCGAGTATCGTCTTGACAAATCCAACATCATCCATGTTCCGATCGGAAAGGCTTCCTTTACCGAGGAGCAGTTAAGCGACAACTTCCAGACGCTTATGGGAGCTATCACAAAGGCTAGACCTAGCACACTGAAAGGTCAGTATCTGAAGAGCGTTACAATCGCTCCGACAATGGGACCTGGTGTTAAGCTTAACCCGGTTAAATTAGCTCAGTAATAAATTTTAAATGCCCTGTACAGAGGAGACTTTGTACAGGGTATTTTTTTGTATAGGTATCTTGATTTTTTCTTCAATGCTTTTATAATAAATAAGGCTCAAGCAGATTTGGAAAATTATTAGAGATTTTTCATATAAAGTTTACAGATGAAATTCTGAATTATGTTAAGATAAAAATGACGGGGAAAACAGGGCAGATAATGTTTTCCACGGGGATATTGTGGATGAGTTGATCTGAATGGGGAGTATAAGTTGAAATCAAAAAAGCGTAAAGCGAAGAAAATAAAAAAAGAAGTAAACAAAGTAAAAATGGCACTCTGCCTTCTGGTGGAGGCGATTGTGATCCTGACACTTGTAGTGATCATAGGCTGGAATAAAGGTGTAGGAGACTGGATGGAGTCGTTGCAGAGACCTGTTGTCCGTAAGCTTGAAATGAGCGGTATCAACAGCCCGTATGCAGTTCTGATGCAGGTAAAAGGTGGAAAGATCATCGGAAATATGAAGGGCGATGAGAAAATCTATCCAGCTTCCATGACGAAGATCATGACTGTGATCGTGGCCATTGAGAACCTGGATGATCTGGATGAGGAGATCACCCTGACTCAGGAGATGTTTGCCGGACTTTACGAGCAGGATGCCACACAGGCCGGTTTTCAGCCCGGTGAGACCGTGCGAGCCATTGATCTTCTTTATGGTGCCATGCTGCCATCTGGCGCGGAGTGCTGTATCGCACTGGCGGATACCGTAGGCGGTTCCAGGGATGGATTTGTGGAAATGATGAATAAAAAAGCGCAGAAGCTTGGAATGAATGGAACGCATTTCTGTGATACTACCGGACTGCATGATCCGGATCATTACAGTACGGTGAGGGATATTGCAGTGCTGCTCAGATATGCACTTCGGAACGATACGTTCAGAGAGATCATTGAGAGTCCGCGGCATTCTACCGGAGTTACCAACATCCACCCCAGTGGAATTACATATTACAGTACCATGTTCAAGAACCTTTCGGATACTTCTGTTACTGGGGGCAAGATCCTGGGAGGCAAGACGGGATATACCAGTGAGGCGGGCCTGTGCCTGGCCAGCTTTGCGGAAATTTATGACCGGGAATATATTCTGGTAACTGCCGGCGCTGCGGGGAATACGGGAAGCCCGCTGCATGTGCAGGATGCGGTAACGATCTATAACCGGCTTGGAAAGGCTATTGAAGCACAGATGACAGAGAGTGATGGATCGGAGTCCTGAAGACAGATAAGGGATACATTATTCCGGGTAAACTTTTTTGTGCCATGTTGTAAAATATTGACACGATTGGTATGAAAACGTATAATCATAACATAGTATTGCGACAGAGAAAACGGGTTCTGTGTATAATACACAGGATCCATTTTTTGTATTCAAAAATGGGAAAAAGTTGCAGGAGAAGGAGGAAATATCTATGAAAAAGAAAGTGGTTTCATTACTGATCGCAGGTCTTATGATGCTGGAACCATGCACGATGGCAGATGCGGCAGATCTTTCTGACACGGAAGTGATCGAGCAGAGCGTGGAAAGCGCAGGGGATTCTGTGGAGACAGAAGCAATGGGGGAGACTCCAGAGGAGACAGGAGATATTGCAGAATCCGGGGCACAGGATACAGAGGTTTCCGAAGAGGGATCCGTCGATGAAGAAGAACTTTCTCTTGATGAAGGTGCGGAAGCAGTGCAGGATGTAAACGAAGAAGAGGGATTTGGAGATGGAGAAGAAGCAGATTTTTCTGATAATGCGGAAGCAGCTACAGATGTTGGCGCTTCAATCCAGAAATCAGGGCGTCTGTCAAATACGGTCACATGGGATTTTTATGACAATGGAGAGCTTGTGATCAATGGCACAGGAGCTGTTCCGGATATGCCGGATGGGCTTTTTACGCAGCCGTGGGCAGCATTCGACATTACCAGGGTAAAAGTCAGTGATGGAATCTCCACATTGGGTGCAAATACGTTTGCGAGTATGTTGTATCTGGAAGAAGTGGAACTAGGAAAAAATGTCAAAAAGATCGGAACAGAGGCATTTTACAATGACACCGTACTGAAAAAGATCAATTTTCCAGATGGCCTTACATCTGTAGGTGATGGAGCTTTCTGGTTCTGTGGAGGTCTGGAAGGAGAACTGAAACTTCCCAAAAGTATTACCAGCATAGGAAAAAAGGCTTTTAACGGCTGTGACAGCCTGAAAAGTATCGTATTGCCGGAGAGCCTGAGAGAAATTCCGGCAGGCGCATTTCAGTATGATTACAATGTTAAAAGAATATTCATTCCTGCAAGTATCACAAAAATCGACAAGACTGCGTTTGAAGGCTGTGATCCATCAGTGATCCAGTATACAGGAACACAGGCACAGTGGAAAAAGCTGCAGCTTGATACAGTTTTTAATCCGGATTTTATGAATATTGAGTATAATTTTGCATCAGATAAAGTAGATGAACATATCTGGAGCCAGGAAAGAGAATGGGACGGAGAAGATCCTTACGACTGCACGGTTGCAAGAACTAAAAGCTATCACTGCATCGTTTGCGGCGCAATCGACGAAAGAAGTACGGTTACCGTGCCAGGTAAGGAACATACCTGGAGTGCAGAGAAGATCTATGATGAAAAAAATGATATGGATTTTTATGACTGTACAAAGGGTGGAACCAAGAGTTATCATTGCAAAGAATGCGGTGCGATTGATAAAGATTCCACAGAACCGATCCTGCCGAGAAGTGCACATTCTTACGGACCGTGGGAAGTGACGCAGGAAGCTACCATAAGCCAGCCGGAAAAAAAGATGCGTACATGTAAAGTATGCTATCACACAAGTAGGGTAACCGGAAATAAGCTTACCCCAACCATAAAAGTTTCCAGAACAGCAGTAACTCTGAATCCACAGCAGAAGCTGACATCCCTTTATGTGACTTATAAAAAAGGTGATTCCGTGGTTTTCTGGAAATCCAGCAATACGAAGGTTGCCACAGTTACAAAACAGTCAAACGGAAAGTGTGTGGTTGTTGCTGGCAAAACTCCAGGCAAGGCAACTCTGACCGTTACACTCAAGAGTAACAAAAAAGCATATGTGACGGTGACTGTTCGTTCTGTTAAAACGACAAAGATCACAGGGGTAAAATCTTCCCTTGTCCTTCGGGTGAAGAAAACTGCCACATTGAAACCGGTTCTTACACCGAGAACCAGTACGGAGAAGATTACTTATAAATCAAGCAATACAAAAGTTGCGACTGTTACTTCTGCTGGTAAGATCATAGCGAAGAAAAAGGGTACGGCTTATATTTATGTGAAGTCCGGAAGTAAGACTGTGAAATGTAAGGTTGTAGTGAAATGATTTTTGGCTTTTGTGAAAAGTGGGGGGAAAACCGTGGGGAAGGGAAGCATTCGAAGTTGCGAAGGCCATTTCCCTTCCCCACACCCCAACCCTCCGGCCACGCCGCTGTGATGCGCTGTAGAGGGTGATAATTTATTGGCTCAGTCCTGTATGCTGCTGTATTGGCAGCGACAGGCTGAGCCGATTTTTTGTTTTACCGTACGGGAAAGCGGCCCGCATAGCGGGCCTGTTCCCTGAGATTCATTGGAAGAGTTGGTGGGCCTGTTCCCTGAGAGCGTCTTAAACATAATTGCGGTATGAAAGTCAAGCGGATATTCGCAATCCGCTTCGCTACGTAGCTCTACACCAAATAACTGCTCCGCAGTTTATCAGGAGGAGCTTGCACTCCTCATGATACAAGCAAGTCCCCACCCATTGCTTATTGCTTTTCGCAACCCCGCAGGGGACTTACTTGATTTGGTTAAAATTAATTACAAACAGAACAGGTCCCAGGAAACAACAGAAACAGGCTTGCCAAGCAGGCCGCATTTCGTCCAAAGCGAATAAAAATCGGCACAACGAACCACACTCAATACCGTAGAATCCATCGCCCCTCCGATAAACATACACATTCCCACAACCTGCAGCAAATTGCGTGGCCGGAGGGGAGGAGCGCGAGGAGGGGAAATGGCCTTCGCAACTGCGAAGTGCGTCTCCAGACACGCCCACAATGTACAATATTTAGTACAATTTTATCATTAATTTTATCAATAGTACAATCCCTTGTATATTATAAAAAACATACATCCAATCTGTTGACTTTAAAATCTGAATCTGGTATCTTATGGTCGTCATGAGAAATGTTATATATTACTAACTGCGCGGGCAGTGAACGAATAATCATTGAAACAGAACAAAGAAAGGATGTGCAACAAATTGGCAAAAGTTAATTTCGAGCAGTGGAACGGATTCAAAGGCGATCGTTGGAAAGAGAAGATCGACGTTCGTAACTTCATCAGCATGAACTACACACCATACGACGGAGATGCTTCCTTCCTGGAAGGACCTACAGAGGCTACAGATAAACTCTGGGGTAAACTTCAGCAGCTTCAGAAAGAGGAACGTGCAAAAGGCGGCGTTCTCGATATGGAGACAGAGGTAGTTACAGGTATCACAGCATATGGACCTGGATACATTGACGAAGATATGAAAGATCTCGAGCAGGTTGTAGGTCTTCAGACAGACAAACCTCTGAAACGTGCTTTCATGCCATACGGCGGAATCAAGATGGCAGAGCAGGCATGCGAGACTTACGGATACCACGTAAGCGACAAGATCAAAGACATCTTCAATAACTACGAGTTCAAGACACACAACCAGGGTGTATTCGACATCTACACACCAGAGATGAAGAGAGCACGTCACAATAAGATCCTTACAGGACTTCCGGATACTTACGGACGTGGACGTATCGTAGGTGATTACAGACGAGTAGCTCTTTACGGAATCGACTTCCTGATCGCAGGTAAAGAGAAAGACTTCGCAGCATGCGATCGTCAGGGTATGAGACGTTATGATTTCCAGCTTCGTGAGGAGATCGCAGACCAGATCCGCGCTCTGAAGAAGATGAAAGAAATGGCTCAGATCTATGGCTTTGATATTTCCCAGCCGGCTAAGAACGCAAAAGAAGCATTCCAGTGGCTGTACTTTGGATATCTTGCAGCGATCAAGACTCAGAACGGAGCTGCAATGAGTGTTGGACGTATCTCCACATTCCTTGATATCTATATTGAGAGAGACCTTGAGAACGGAACCCTTACAGAGAAAGAGGCACAGGAGCTTGTTGACCACATGGTAATGAAATTCCGTATGGTTAAATTTGCCCGTATCCCGTCTTACAATCAGCTCTTCTCCGGTGACCCGGTATGGGCAACTCTGGAAGTAGCAGGTATGGGACAGGACGGACGTTCCATGGTAACAAAGAACGACTACCGTTTCCTTCATACACTTGAGGATATGGGACCGGCTCCGGAGCCGAACCTTACTGTTCTCTATTCTTCAAGACTGCCTGAGAACTTCAAGAAATATGCAGCAGACATCTCTGTTACAACAAGTTCCATCCAGTACGAGAACGATGATGTTATGCGTCCGGTATGGGGCGATGACTACAGCATCTGCTGCTGTGTATCTGCTACAGAGACAGGTAAAGAGATGCAGTTCTTCGGCGCTCGTGCAAACCTTGCAAAATGCCTTCTTTATGCGATCAACGGTGGTGTTGACGAGAAGACAAAACAGCAGGTAGGACCACAGTACCAGCCGATCACTTCCGAGTACCTTGACTATGATGAAGTAATCCAGAAATACGACCAGATGATGGACTGGCTTGCACATCTGTATGTTGGAACACTGAACATGATCCACTACATGCATGATAAATACTACTATGAGGCAGCTGAGATGGCACTCATTGATACAAAGGTTGACCGTTCTTTTGCAACTGGTATCGCCGGATTCTCACATGTAGTAGATTCCCTTTCCGCTATCAAATATGCAAAAGTAAAAGCAATCCGTGACGAGGACGGAATCACAACAGACTTCCAGGTTGAGGGTGACTTCCCACGCTATGGTAACGATGATGACAGAGCAGATGAGATCGCAACAACACTGCTTTCCACATTCCTTGAGAAACTGAAACACATCCATACCTATCGTGATTCCAAGCCAACCACATCCATCCTTACCATCACATCCAACGTTGTATATGGTAAAGCTACAGGATCTCTTCCGGACGGAAGAAAAGCCGGTGAGCCTCTGGCACCGGGAGCTAACCCGTCTTACGGCGCAGAGCAGAACGGACTTCTTGCTTCCCTGAACTCTGTTGCAAAACTTGACTATGAGGATGCCCTTGACGGAATCTCCAATACTCAGACCATCAACCCGGATGCCCTTGGACATTCTGAGGAAGAGCGTACAGAGAACCTTGTAAACGTACTTGACGGATACTTTGACCGTGGTGCACATCACCTCAATGTAAACGTATTCGGTAAAGAAAAACTCATCGATGCTATGGAGCATCCGGAAAAAGAGGAGTATGCAAACTTCACGATCCGTGTTTCCGGATATGCTGTTAAGTTCATCGACCTTACAAGAGAGCAGCAGCTTGACGTTATCGCAAGAACCTGCCACGAAAGGATGTAATAAAAAATATGGACGACCAGAAAAAAATCACTGGCTACGTCCACTCACTGGAGAGCTTCGGCTCTGTTGACGGACCAGGAGTCCGGTATGTGATCTTTTTGAGCGGCTGTGCCATGCGCTGCCAGTTCTGCCACAATCCGGACACCTGGCAAATGAAAACAGGAACGGAGTACACAGCAGATGAGCTGCTTGAAAAAGTATGTCGATACCGCTCTTACTGGGGAAGTAAGGGCGGTATTACTGTGAGTGGAGGCGAGCCACTGTTACAGATCGATTTCCTCACTGAGCTTTTTAAGAAAGCCAAGAAACTTGGAATCCACACAACACTTGATACCAGCGGCAATCCTTACACAGAAGAGGGCCCATGGCATGAAAAATGGGAAGAGCTGATGAAATATACAGATCTTGTCATGCTGGATATCAAACATATTGATGAGGAACAGCACAAGATCCTCACAGGATGTACCAACAAAAATATCCTTGCCATGGCGAAGAAACTTTCCGATATGGGCATAGCCATGTGGATTCGCCATGTACTGGTACCGGAGCGCAATGATCGTGACGATTACCTTCATCGCCTGGCTGATTTTATCGGTACGCTGAAAACTGTAGAGAGAGTGGAAGTTCTTCCGTATCATACGCTCGGAATTTTCAAATGGGAAAACCTTCATCTTGACTATCCGTTGAAAGGTATTAATCCTCCAACAAAAGAACGGATTGAAAATGCGGAGAAAATCTTGGGAGCAGGTACACATTAACGCACATATCTGAGGCAGGCTTCGGGTCAAGCGGATATTCGCAATCCACTTCGCTACTTGCTCATAACCATATCACATGTCTAAAAATCGACATGGATATGGTTTTTTTATATTTCTCACTATACTTTAAAAAAAATTAGTGATATCATAGATATAATAGGTAATAAAAATGAAATGGAATACTATGGACAGGTAAAGCAAAGGAAGAAGAATGGGGACAAAAGATATCATGACAATGCAGGAAGTACAGGAGATGAAGCAGCAGCTGGAGCAGGTTTTTTCTATTGTACGTCTGCTGGATGGAGAAATACTGGAAACAGGAGAGGGAATAGAGCCCCCATGTCAGTGCTATTCCATATGGGGTAAGGACGAAAGATGTACTAACTGTATTTCCAGAAAAGCACTGAAAGAAAAACGCCAGAAAACAAAAATAGAAATAGTAGACTCTAAAGTTTATCAGGTAATTTCCAAATATCTGAATATTGATGGCAAACCATATATCATGGAAATGATCAATAATCTGGAAGATGACGATATCATTGATTCAGAAGACAGAGAGAATCTTCTTGCAGAACTCAGTGGATATGCGGATGAATTGTATAAAGACGCTCTTACAGGTGTTTTTAATCGAAGATATTATGAGGATAAGGTCAGAAATCTGGAGAGTTCTGCCGGCGTGGCTATGGTGGATCTGGATGATTTTAAACTTTATAACGATACCTATGGACATGATGCAGGTGATAAAGCATTAAAGGTAGTTGTGGAGGTTATCCGTCGACATGTACGTAAGACAGACAAGGTTGTTCGTTTCGGAGGAGATGAATTTCTTCTGCTGATACCGGATATCAATGTGGATAATTTTACCAAGAAACTGAAGGAAATCCAGGAAGAAGTTCATGCAGCCAGAGTTCCTGGATATTCTCAGCTGAAGTTGTCAGTAAGTATTGGCGGAGTACTTTCTACCGGAGAAAAACTGGGAGAAGCAGTACTTCGTGCGGATAAGTTTATGTATCGTGCGAAACAGCGCAAAAATATGGTCGTGATCAGTGAAAATGAGATTGCAGGAAGAAACAGCGCACAGGAGATCCTTCTGCAGGATAAAACAAGGCTGACGATCCTGATCGTAGATGATTCCGAGATGAACCGCTGCATTTTGTCGGAAATGCTTGGAGCAGATTATGATATTCTGGAAGCGACCAATGGCGAGGAAGCCATCAAGCTTCTGAGACAGTATGAAACCGGAATCTCGCTTGTACTTCTTGACCTGGTAATGCCCGTAATGGATGGATTCGGTGTACTGAGTTATATGAACGAAAGAAACTGGATCGAGGATATTCCGGTTATCATGATTTCCGGGGAGGACTCTGTTTCTTATGTAAGACGGGCCTTTGATCTGGGAGTTGCAGATTATATCAAGAAACCGTTTGATGCGCAGGTTGTATACAAGCGTGTTTATAATACCATTACTCTGTATGCGAAACAGAGAAGACTTCTGGTTCTTGTCACAGATCAGATTTACGAGAAAGAAAAGAATAATCGTATGATGATCAGCATCTTAAGCCAGATCGTAGAATTCAGAAATGGTGAGAGTGGAGCTCATGTTTTGCATATCAACATTATCACGGAACTGATCTTGGAGAGACTGATACAGAAAACGGACAAGTATGATCTGTCCAGTTCTGTAAGAAGAATGATCGTTACAGCATCTGCTCTTCATGATATCGGAAAGATTGGTATTGATGACAAGATCCTGAATAAACCGGGCAAACTGACAAAAGAGGAATTCGAGGTTATCAAGACACACAGTGCCATCGGTGCCTCCATGCTGGAGAACCTGGAATATTATAAAAACGAACCGCTGGTTCGGATTGCCCATGACATCTGCAGATGGCATCACGAACGCTACGATGGAAAAGGCTACCCGGATGGCCTGAAGGGAGAAGAAATCCCGATTTCCGCACAGGTAGTTGCACTGGCTGATGTATATGATGCGCTGATCAGTGATCGTGTATATAAGAAAGCTTATTCCCATGAGAAAGCGGTTGAGATGATCCTGAATGGAGAATGTGGAACTTTTAATCCGCTCCTCCTGGAATGTCTGAAAGATATTCAGGGCCGTCTGAAAGAAGAAATGGCTACAATGTCAGAAGAACGTGCAGAAACTGAAGACAGCGGAAGCGCCACTTCAGAATTTGAAGGCTACGAAAAGACAAAAGAAGAGCTTTTTAAATCTATGTCAGAAGATATTCGAAAAGAATATATAGATACTATCCCAACAATCGGGGGGGGGGAAACAGACGTTCCTGAAAAGTAAATAAAAAATAACCAACGGAAACGAGAAAAGCTGATGTGATTCATGGATCACACCAGCTCTTTGTTTTTAATAAGCATTTCTTTGATAATATTCTGAGTATACGCACCCAGGTGACGCTGAGTATCCCGGTCAAGCTCAGATGGAATGATTGGTTTGCCGTACTCAATTACCACATGAGTAGGAGACATCTTTGGAAAATTGGCTTCCCAGATGTTTGCGGAATTGCTGATCGCGATAGGAATGATCGGACTCTTTGCTCTGGTTGCGATCTTGAAACTACCGTCATGAAATGACAGCATATCGGTTTCATCTGCGTTTTTGTTTCTGCTTCCTTCCGGGAAGATGCATACGGAGATTCCGGATTTTACATAATCTGCCGCCTGAAGGATGGTTTTCAGTCCCTGTTTGATATCCTCTCTGTCAAGGAAGAGGCAGTAGAGGTTACGCATCCAGTTGGAAAGCAGCGGGTAACGTTCCATTTCTTTCTTTGCAACATAACCGGTACGGATCGGGCAGCGGCTGTAGGTCAGCAGAATGTCAAAATAACTTCTGTGATTCGCCACATAGAGAACAGCCTGATCTTTCGGGACATTCTCTTCACCGATGACGGTGACCTTGGCACCTGTGATCCACAGGATAAATTTAAATATGGCCTGTACCATACGCAGAGAGCTGATATCCTTGGTCATTGGAGAGAATTTGCCGATGATCCATTCCACCAGAAGAACCGGGATCGTCAGCACCAGATAAGCGATGACAACGATACAGACAAGTATAAATCGAATCATGTCTTCTGTCCTTTCTATATTGTGATGCAGTTTTGCATCCTGACACCATTATACGAAGAATTTTCGATAGTTGCAATAAATCTTTCCCGGATTACATAGAATAAATACTGAGTAATGCAGGCTGCTGATAAAAGAGGGGATTATGAAAAGATCAGTTTTTCTGCTAATTGCTGTAATAACGGCTTTTCTGCTTTCCGGCTGCCGTTTCGTCCGGATCGAGGAGGAAGAGCGGAAACCGGTTGCCTATACAGTGGTAGAAAAGTCCGATATCCCGGAGGAACTTTCCCGGATCATGGAAGAAAAAAAGGAAAAAGAATTTCAGTTAAGTTATGAAACTGGAGAAGACCTGTATCTTGCAAAGGGATATGGCCGGCAGATGAGCGGAGGTTACAGTATCCAGGTGGAAGAACTTGGAGAATCCGGTAACGGGCTTTTTTTTGTTACAAGACTTCTTGGCCCGGAAGATCTGAAAGAAGCCGGAGTACCATCGTATCCCTGTATTGTGATAAAAACCTCAAGGCAGAAAAAACCGGTAACGTTCACAGAGGGAAGCGGCAGGTAAAAAAATTCTGAGAAAGGGGAACCGATTGTGGAATTAAAGAAGGAGATCATGCAGATACTGAAAGAAAAAAGCAGGGCAAAAAGCCAGATCACCTTTGATGAAGATTTTAATGTACCAGATGCGAAACCGGATGTGGGAAGGCTGATCCAGTATAAAGGAAGGATCAGTATGGATGATGTCCATCTCGCTGACGGAAAAGGGATCCTGAGAGGAGATCTGCAGGTAGATATTCTTTATGTGGGAGAAGAAAACGGAATTATCAGCAGCATTACGGCAAAATTGCCGTTTGAGGAAACACTGAACCTGAAAGACATTGTAAATGGAGATAAACTGTGCCTGAAGTGGGAGATTGAGGATCTTACCATCCGGCTGATCCATTCCAGAAAGCTGAATATCAAAGCACTGGTAACATTTTATGGAGCAGTAGATGAGACGGAGCAGGTTCGTCTTCCGGTAGCGCTGGATGCTACGGATATCTCTGTCAGAAAGAAAACAGTCCGATTTCTGGGACTTACCGTACATAAAAAAGATACCCTGCGTGTTAAGGATGAATATACCATTGCTTCCAACCGTCCGGACATTTCCGGCCTGATCTGGTATACCATGGATATACGGGGACTGGATCTGAAACCGGAAGAAAACATCGTAAAAGCAAGGGGAGAGCTGACGGTTTTTGTACTGTACGAATCAGAAGATACAGAGACACCGGTACAGTGGCTGGAATATTCACTTCCTTTTTCAGGAGAAGTGGAATGTCCGGATTGTACAGAAGAATTGATCCCGGATATTGAAGTTTCCGTGATGCACCAGAGCCTGGAAGTAAAGCCGGATGCAGATGGAGAGGAACGGATACTGGTTTCTGATGTAGTGCTGGAACTGGATATGAAATTTTTCCGGGAGGAAGAATATTCACTGGTTACAGATGTGTATACACCACTTCGGGAATGCGTTCCGGAAGGGAAAAATGAAGTTTTGGAAAAACTTCTGGTGCGGAATTTCTCCAGATGCCGGATCACTGACCGCATTCAGGTAAAAGAAACCCAGGGGAAAATCCTCCAGCTCTGTCACAGCCAGGGAAAAGTAAAGATCGATAAGACCAGGATCGTGGAAAACGGAGTGCAGGCAGATGGAGTGATCATGCTGAAGATCCTGTATATTATCGGAAACGACAGTATGCCTTTTTACTCCATGGAGGCCATGATCCCGTTTTCTCATGTGGTGGAAGCGAGAGGAATCCGGCCGGACAGCAGCTACCGGTTAAAGGCAGAACTGGAACAGCTTTCTGCAGCCATGGCGGACGGAAATGAGATCGAGATCCGGGCGTCAGTGGGCCTGAATCTTCTTGCAGTCATCCGGGAACCCGTATTTATCATTGACAAAGTGGAAGAAAAACCTCTGGATATGAAAAAGATCCAGGCTATGCCGGGAATCCTGATCTATATGGTAAAACCGGGAGATGAGCTGTGGGATATCGCAAGAAAATATCATACATCCATTGAAGAAATCTGCACTCTGAACGGGCTTAAGGAAAATCAGGAGCCATCTCCGGGAACACCGCTTCTTGTGGTGAAAAAAGTAGAAGGACAGATCAAATGAGAAAAAAACAGCAGAAAATGAAAAAAGCTGGAAAATTTTGCTGTTGAAAAGACTGCAAAAATCATATAAAATATACATATAAATACTGTATACAAAGTACAAATGGAGGGGCTTATGCGTTTAAAAGCAATGGCAAAGATCAATCTCGGACTTGATGTTCTGGGGAAGAGAGAGGACGGCTATCATGAGGTACGCATGATCATGCAGACCATCCGTATGTATGATATCCTGGATATCAGAAAGACGAAACGGCCGGGAATCGTGCTGACAACCAATCTTCCGTTTATTCCCACTGACAGCCGAAATCTTGTATATAAAGCAGCAGAGATGCTGATGGAAGAATTTGAAATAGAAGAGGGACTTTCCATTAAACTTCGCAAGTTCATTCCGGTAGCGGCAGGTATGGCAGGCGGAAGCTCTGATGCTGCGGCTGCATTTGTAGGTGTGAACCGGATGTTTCATCTGGGCCTGACGGAAGAGCAGCTGATGGAGCGCGCAGTGAAGGTAGGAGCAGATGTTCCGTACTGTATCATGCGTGGAACAGCCCTTGCAGAGGGAATCGGTGAGAAGCTGAAGCGACTTCCGAAAGTTCCGGAATGCTATGTGCTGGTAGGAAAACCGGGAATCAATGTTTCCACAAAAACCGCCTACGAAAATCTCAATCTGGCAGGAATCGGGAAACATCCGGATATCGATGGACTTATCAGGGATATTGAGGACGGTGATCTTTATGCCATGGCATCAAAAATGGAGAATGTATTTGAGCCTGGAATTATCCGTCAGTATCCTGTAATTGGAAATATCAAAGAACTCATGGAAGAAAAAGGAGCGCTGAAAGCGGTGATGAGCGGAAGCGGTCCAACGGTATTTGGTATTTTTGATAACAGAGATAAGATGGCGGCGGCAGCCAGAAGTCTCAGAAAGAGCGGACTGGCAAAAACAGTATTTGCCACGGATATTTACAACAGGGATGGAGGAGTTACAAATGACAAGTGATTTTTCTGTGGATATGAATGAGTATCTGCCACTTCGGGATGTTGTTTTTAACACCTTGAGGCAGGCAATTCTGAAAGGAGAACTGAAACCGGGGGAGAGACTTCTGGAGATCGCTCTTGCAGAGCGTCTGGGTGTCAGCAGAACACCGGTGCGTGAGGCCATGCGTAAGCTGGAGCAGGAAGGCCTTGTAGTGATGATCCCACGCCGGGGAGCCCAGGTTGCAAGCATCACCGAAAAAGATCTGAACGATGTTCTTGAGGTGCGTATCGCGCTTGAGAATGTAGCCATAGAAAAGGCATGTAAGCTGATCACAGAGGAGGAGCTTGGACGGCTCTGGGTAGCAGCCAAAGAATTCGAGAAAACAAAAGCAGAGGGAAATCTTGTTCGTCTTGCGGAGGCGGATGTGGCGTTCCATGAGATCATTTACCAGGCTTCCGATAACAAGCGTCTGAACCAGGTACTGAATAATCTCCGCGAGCAGATGTACCGCTACCGTGTGGAATATCTGAAGGAAGAGCAGACCAGAAATCTCCTTGTCAGCGAGCATGAAGAACTGGTAAAAGCGATCCGGGAGGGTGATGTGCAGAAAGCACAGGATATTTCTTTTCACCATCTGGAGAATCAGAGAATGGCAATTATCCGTACCATCCGTGCGGAAAATGCTGCCAGAGAATCCGAGAAAAAAGAATAAGAACCGGATATCCGGGGATATTAAGAGAGATGCCACTGGCATCTCTTTTTTATTGGAAAAGGATGGTGAAGCTGTGGAAGAAAAAAAGATTTCAGTATCTCTCCATGAAAATGAATCTTATATCCGGAAGCGCTGTGAAAACTGCGATGATATTCTGATCCGGCCCATGCGCCTGGGAGAGGGTCATAAAGTGGACTGTCTGATGGTTTATATTGAAGTGGCAGTTTCCAACATGATGCTGGACGATTCTGCCATTGGAAAGATGATCAATCATTTCTGGGAAATTCCGGAAGAAAAGATCCGGGAATTTATTCGGAGAAACAGTCTCGGAATTGCGGATGTGGAAGAACTTTTTTCCATGGAAGAAGTCTTCGGGGCGGTTCTTTCCGGAAATGCGGTTTTCTTTATGGACGGTTATGACAGGGCCATGAAGATATCCAGCAAAGGCTATCCGGGGCTGGATGTATCAGAAGCGGAAACGGAAAAAGTGCTGCGGGGTTCCAAAGAAGGCTTCTGCGACAGCGTAAAAACCAATGCGGCCCTTGTACGGAAGCGGATCCGGGATACCCGCCTTAAAGTGGAACAGCAAAATATCGGGGTGCGTTCCAACACGGTGGTGCAGCTTCTGTATGTGGAAGATCTGGTGCACGAAGAACTTCTGATTGCGGTGAAGGAACGGCTGGAATCTTTTACTGTGGATGGAATCCTGGACAGCGGAATGGTGGAGCAGCTGACAGAAGAAGCCTGGTATTCGCCTTTTCCACAGTTTCAGACAACCGAACGTCCGGACCGGGCGGCACAGGAACTTCTCAATGGAAAAGCCGTGCTGCTCTGTGACAATTCACCGGTGGCACTGGTGATTCCAGGTGCGTTTAACAGCTTTATGGAAAGCAGCGAGGACTGGTATAACCGTTTTGAAATGACTTCATTCCTGCGTGTGCTGCGATATCTGGCCATGGCTGTGGCAACGTTGCTTCCGGGACTTTATCTGGCTGTGATACGGTTTCACACCCAGATCCTTCCGGCCAATCTGATCCTTTCTTTTGCACAGGCAAGGGAAGGAGTGCCGTTTTCCAGCGTGGTGGAGCTGGTGTTTCTGGAGCTGTCTTTTGAGCTGATCCGGGAGGCGGGTGTACGGATTCCCGGAGCTCTTGGAAATGCCATCGGGATTGTTGGAGGCCTGATTATTGGACAGGCAGCTGTGGAGGCTAATCTGGTAAGCCCCGTGGTGGTAATTATTGTGGCATTAACGGCGCTTGGATCTCTGGCGATCCCCAATGAGGAATTTGCGTCTGCGTTCCGGCTTCTGAAGTATGGATTTCTTTTTCTGGGAGGATATCTTGGCATCTTCGGAATTGTGCTGGGACTGTATCTGACAGCGGCACATCTGGCAGGACTTTTAAGCTTTGGTGTCCCATATCTGGTACCCTTTGTAGAAAAAAAAGGCCAGGCGGAAACAGGAGGAAGAATTTTGCGCCAGCCATTCCGGAAACGGAAATTCCGGCCGTTGTATGCAAAAGATGACCAGAAGCGCAGACTGCGGACAAAGCCATGGAGACAGAAAGGAAAAGGATTATGAGATTTGCAGAAAATAACAGGATTTCCCACAGACAGCTTTTCCGGCAGATCATACTTGTGTTTCCGGCGCCTTTTCTTCTGTGCCTTTTTAAAAACGGAGAAATGCTGGGAGTGAATGCTATGGCAGGGACGATCCTGGCGGCGGTGCTTCTTTCATTTTATGTGATCTGGCTGATCCGTCTTGCTCCTGCTTATGGAGAACTTTCCAGAATGACAGGAAATATTACTGTACGGTTTATTGGACTGTTCTTTCTTTTATATGTAATCTTAAGTGCGGCTTTTCTGGCGGATCTTCTTGCAAAAGTAATTCCACAGAGTCTGATCAGCGGGATTTCCGGGAAATGGCTGTCTCTGCTTGCTGTGGCAGCATGCAGTCTGGGAACGCACCGGGGAATGCAGAGAAGAGGAAGGATTGCGGAAATTTCCGGAGGGATTTTTCTGGCAGGGATTCTCCTTCTTACGATTTTGAGTGCAGGACAGGGAAAAGCGGAATATTTTCTGGAAACCGTGGAGGGTACCGGTAGCAGGTTTTCCGGGAAATGGATGATCCGGGATGTGTATGCATTTCTCTGTGTTTTTTCCGGAGTGGGGCTTCTGCCTTTTGGGCTTGAAAAAGTAGAAAAACAGGGAAGTGCCAGAAAGCCGGTGATCCTGGCCTTTCTTACCGTGTGTGGAATTGTCCTTGGTATGCAGGTTCTGCTTCCTGCTGTATTTGGAAAAAACAGGCTTCTGGCGGAAACATATCCGGTGCTGCCTCTTCTGGACGGGGCAGATCTTCCGGGAAATGTGCTGGCAAGATTTGATGTGATCTGGATGGGATTTCTGGTGTTCGGGCTTCTTTTTTCTCTGGGAAGTCTTTTTCATTACGGGAATCAGATTGCGGAAAAAACAAAGCTTGGAAGTGGACGGTACTGGATTCCGGCAGCAGGGTGGATCCTTTCGCTCTACGAAAGAAACGGCGCCGGGATAGAAAAGTATTATGGATGGTATCTGGCATATATTTTTGTGCCGCTGCTTCTTGTGATCCAGATTTTTCTCAGTGTGGAAAATAAAGGCCGCTGGAAGAAAAAAGCGTTGTCTGTGAGCCTGTTTTTCTTTGTAAGCCTTATGGGAACCGGGTGTGCGGCTGTGGAACCGGAAAAAAGGATGTATCCGCTGGCACTGGGGGCCGGCGTTTCGGAAGAAGGCTTTGTGCTGAAGTATGCCATGCCGGATATGAATGTGACCACCGGGCAGGAAAAGCCGGAAGAAGATCCGGTTTCCGTACTGACCCTTGCGGGCAGAAATTTTCAGGAAATCGAGGAAGTCTACAATCGTTCCCAGGAAAAATTTCTGGATCTGGGACACCTTCAGGTAGTGATTCTGGATGAGAGCATGCTGACAGAAGAAAACAGAAAGGCTTTTCTCGAATATCTGAAGCAGGAAGAACATGTAGGCGAAGATGTGTACATGTTCCGGACCGGAATGCTGGGAGAGGTTTTTCACTGGAAGGGAGCAGAGGAAAGTTCTGTGGGTGAATATCTTCAGGGAATCCAGGAGAACCGTACTACCGGGCAGCAGAAAAAAGGAGTGACTTTGAGAGAGGCATATCATCAGTTTTACCAGGACGGAACATTACCATGGATTCCTTCTGTATGGGTAAATGGGGATCTTCTGGAAGTGGATTATGGAAGTGCTGAATAAACAGGCGATAAACTGTCAATAATGCAGATATTCTTAAAAAGATGGCAGGTACCATCATCTTTGGACAGGATTATCAGAAAGAAGATTTTGGCAGGAGGTTTTACTCATGGAGCATATAAAGATAAAGAGTCGTATTCATATATTAAAAAGAACAGGATGGGCCATTCTGCTCGTGTCGATGATCCTTGCAGGCGGTATCAGAGCACAGGACACATTTTCTTCCCGGGATCCAAAGGTTTATGCCTGGTGGGGAACCATCTATCCGGAATTCTGTTTTGAAAAAGTGGAGGATAACGGGGAAAATAAGCCGGTGAAGATTTCCTTCTGGCTTGCGAAAGCGCTGGATTGGTGATACAATATTCCAACGAGTAATTATAGCGCTCGATTAATTATTTCAGGAGAATAAGATCAATGAATATAGACAGAAACGCACCGGTTGGTGTGTTTGATTCCGGTATCGGAGGATTGACGGTGGCCCGTGAGATCATGCGGAATCTGCCGTCCGAAAAAATTGTATATTTCGGAGATACAGCCCGGGTTCCATATGGAAGTAAGTCCAGAGAGACAGTTATCCGTTATTCCCGCCAGATCATTCATTTTCTGCAGGAACAGAAAGTAAAAGCCATTGTTGTAGCCTGTAACACAGCCAGTGCTTTTGCTCTGGATGCGGTAAAGGATGAACTGGATATCCCTATTCTCGGAGTGATCGAAGCCGGTGCTAAAGTGGCTGCTGAGGAGACCAGGAACAAGAGAGTAGGGATCATTGGCACAGTAGGTACGGTAGACAGCGGTATCCATGCTTCCTATCTCAGGGAGCTGGATCCGGAGATCACCGTGATCGGGAAAGCATGTCCGCTTTTTGTACCGCTGGTGGAAGAGGGATGGTATCATGATCCTGTCACAGAAGAGGTTGCAAGAAGATATCTGAAGGAACTTCAGGATCAGGAGATCGACACACTGATTCTTGGATGTACACATTACCCGCTTCTGCGATCTACGATCCGTAAGATCATGGGGGAGGATGTCCGGCTTGTGAATCCGGCCTATGAGACTGCACTGGAACTGAAGAAGCTTCTGGCAGATCTGGATCTAGCAAGTGATGAGGCGGCACAGGAGGAATTTCCGTATCGCTTCTATGTAAGTGATCTTGCCGAGAAATTTAAGGATTTTGCCAATTCCATCCTGTCATATAATGTAGAGAAAACACAGAAGATCGATATTGAGAAATATTAGGAGAAAAAAATGCAAAAAGAAGTTTTGATCCATGTAAGAGGGCTTCAGATGATGGACTCACAGGGAGACCAGGAGCCGATCGAGATCGTCGTAGCGGGACAGTATTATTTCCGCAATGGTTCTCATTATCTCAGATATGAGGAACTTCTCGATGAAACCGCTGAACCTACGATCAATTACATAAAAATGTCAGAGAAAGGTCTGGAAGTAAGTAAAAAAGGTCTGGTAAATGTCCATATGGTATTTGAGCAGGGTAAGAAGAATATGACTTATTATTCCACACCGTATGGAACACTTCAGATGGGAATTGCCGCCACAAACCTGGAGCTTATGGAGAGTGAAGAGAATCTTCAGATGAAAGCAGATTACGCGCTGGATATGAATGAGGAACATGTGGCAGACTGTTACCTGGCGATCCAGGTACAGCCCAGAGACTGTAAGGATTTTGTCTTATAAAAAATAACCGCCGTGTATCAGGGAAAATTCCTGAAACCACGGCGGTTGCTTTATATTCGGATTATTTACGGAATCTTGAGAGGAAACCTTTTTTCTTCTTCTGTGGTGTTTCAAGAGAACCACGGATTCCTTTTACGCCAACGATGTAAAGACCGCTGACTTCGGCTTTGATCTCTTTCTTAACCGGGATCAGATCGAATACTTTCTCATCTGCGATGAGGATGCTGATCTTCGGACCAACTTTAGCTTTTACGATCGGAAGTTTGGAGCGGCGCATAAGCTTCGGTGTCTGGTCAATGACCATCTGTGGAAGTCCGGAATCTTTCAGTGGCATCCGCTTTTTATCGATGATCAGCATGGAAACTGTCTGCTTGTTGGCCTGGATCTGAGCCTGCTGTTCGTCCTGTTTTTTCTGAGCTTTCTTTCCGAAGAAGTAGAGTGCGATTACTGCTGCGATCAGAATAACGAGGATGACCAGAAGAACAATGGTAACTGTACTCATTTGAGAATCCCCCTGTATGTATATTTGTTTCGCAATCGGTTACATTACGTACAAAACATTTTAGCATTGTTTTCTTAAAAAGGCAAGATAAAAGAAAAGCGAAAAAGACAGGAGGAACGGTGGAAATTTCAGTATTTACAAGGTATAATGAATGTGCTGCGGTTTACAATACAAACCGCAGGATAGATGGATATTCAGATACAGACAATGTATTTATACACAACAGATGGAGGAAATAAAGTATGGAAGAGAAAAAACACCGGAAACCCAGACCGGAAATGGGAACTCCGGAGTATGAGGAATGGCGTAAACGTATGCTGCAACGCCGCAGAGAGAGGCTGAAACGGGAACGCAGGAAACGGCTGATCGCCATAGGAGTGGCAGCGGTACTGATCGCAGGTGGAGTGTCGGCAGGCGCAATTGCTTTAAGCAACAGGTTTGCTTCCGGATCAGACAGGAAAGTGGTAACTTCTGATACGAAAAAAGAAAATAAAACGGAAACGGGAACAGACTCCGGCGAAGCAGTTTCTACAGAGGCTTCCGGTGATTCATCCGGTGATACAGTTTCCGGCGATACTCTGGCGCAGGCGGATCTTCTGGCTCAGCAGTATGATTATGATAAAGCCATTGATCTTCTGAAAAATGATCCTGCTTATGGCTCAGACCAGAAGATGCAGGCAGCTGTAAAAGAATACGAAGATACAAAAGCAACATGTACAGCATGGCCATTGGAACAGGTGACACATGTCTTTTATCATATTCTGATAAAAGATACATCCAAGGCTTTTGACGGAGATTATAAAGAAGCGGATTATAACCAGGTTATGACCACGATCGATGAGTTCAATAAGATCACTCAGACCATGTATGACAAGGGCTATGTCATGGTAAGCATTAAAGATATGGCAAAAGCAGATGAAAACGGCAATATCACAGCAGGAGAGATCCTTCTTCCGCCGGGGAAAACGCCGTTTGTCCTCTCACAGGATGACGTGTGTTATTATCATTACATGGATGGAGATGGATTTGCCACAAAACTGGTTGTGGATGAAGAAGGGAAGATCCGCAACGAATATGTGGAAGATGATGGAAGTGTGTCTGTAGGTGATTACGATATGGTTCCGCTGATCGACCGTTTTGTGGAGCAGCATCCGGATTTTTCCTACCGTGGTGCCAAGGGAATCGTGGCACTCACCGGATATAACGGAATCCTTGGATACCGTACAGATGAGAGTTATGAAACCCGCCCGGCAGATCTGGACGAAAATAAAGTACAATGGCTCGATGCACATCCGGATTTCAGCCTGGAAAAGGAACGGGAAGGGGCGAAGAAGGTTGCCGATGCCATGAAAGCAGAAGGCTGGGAATTTGCAAGCCATACCTGGGGACATCAGAATGTAGGTCAGATCTCTCTGGAGAAACTTCAGGAAGATACCGAAAAATTCAAAAAAAATGTAGATCCGCTGATCGGGGGAACGGATATCATTATTTTTGCTTTTGGAACAGATATAACAACAGAACCAGAGTATTCCGGTGATAAATTCGAATATCTGAAGGGACAGGGATACAATTATTTCTGTAATGTGGATTCCAGCCAGTATTATGTACAGATCCGGGACCGCTATTTCCGTCAGGGAAGACGAAACCTGGACGGATACCGGATGTATTATAATCCGGAACTTCTGGAAGATCTTTTTAACGCAAAAGATGTTTTTGACCCGGCAAGACCAACGCCGGTACCACCGATGGGATGATCGGATTTTGAAAGATACGAGGGGACTTAAAAGAAAGGGGCTAGTTATTTTATGAAGAAAAAAATTGCAGGGGTCCTGACAACAGTACTTGCAGCATCACTTTTTGTCAGTGGAAACGCACCAGTTACTGTTCAGCAGGATAATATGACCGCACAGTCGCAGGACAACGAGGATACGCAGTCAGATGAGGCAGATGCGGAAGATACACAGTCGGATGAGGCAGACGCAGAGGATACACAGACTGAAGTGGAGGAAGAAGAGGCTAAGGTAGCAGCAGATCCGGAAGACCAGCCGGCAGCAACCGAGACACCGGAAGAAGAGAAAGAGGCTGAAAAAGAAACACAGAAACGTGAGAAGTCAGAGGACACTTCCGGCAGTACTTCCTCCAATGAAAAGGCACTTCTCGCAAAGGCAAAGAAACTGGCTCAGCAGTATGATTATACAGGAGCGATTTCTGTTCTGAAGAACAACTGGAAATTTGCCACCAGTGATAAAATGCAGAAGGCAGCTGCTTCCTATATGAAAAAAAGAGATGCCTGTGTAGAGTATCCTCTTGAGCAGGTGACACATGTGTTTTTCCATTCCCTTATCGTAGACACCTCTCTGGCTTTTGACGGGGATTCTGATGAGGCAGGATATAATCAGATGATGACGACAGTCAGTGAGTTCAAAAAAATGATCCAGATTATGTATGATAAGGGATATGTTCTGGTAAGCCCTCACGACATGGCGGTAGTGAATGATGACGGAACCATGAGCAGAGGCAAGATCATGCTTCCGGAGGGCAAGATTCCTTTCGTACTTTCTGAAGATGATGTCAGCTATTATCATTACATGGATGGAGATGGATTTGCCACAAAACTGGTGATCGATGATAATGGAGACATTAAATGTGAATATAAAAAGGCTGACGGAACGGTTGTGACCGGCGATTACGATGTTGTGCCGATCCTGGATTCTTTTATTAAGGAACATCCTGATTTTTCCTACCATGGAAGAAAGGGGATCCTGGCAATGACCGGTTATGACGGAGTGCTGGGATACCGTACAGATGGTGCATATAAGTCAAAAAAGAACCTTCAGGACGACCAGAAAGCTTTTCTCAAGGCTAACCCGGATTTTGACTATAATAAAGAAGTAAAAGCAGCCAAAAAAGTGGCAAAAGCCATGAAAAAAGACGGCTGGGAATTTGCAAGCCATACCTGGGGCCACAGAAATGCAACTTCTTCTACTGCGGCTGAACTGAAAACAGATAACAAGAAATGGGAGAAATATGTAGCACCGATCCTTGGAAAAACCGACATGATCATTTTTGCCTTTGGCGCAGATATCGGCGACTGGGAAGGATATACCTCTGATAATGCCAAGTATGAATATTATAAGAGTCGTGGCTACCGCTATTTCTGCAATGTAGATTCCAGTCAGTATTTTGTGCAGATCACAAGTGAGTATTTCCGACAGGGAAGACGGAACCTGGATGGTTATCGTATGTATTATAATCCGGATATGCTCAGCGACCTGTTTGATGTATCTGAAGTCTGGGACGATTCCAGACCGACACCGGTTCCAGAAATGTAAGGAAATAGATTTTACAAAAGTATACAGAAAATGTTTATAATCTATTATGGTTAGAATATATGTGTATTTTCAGATGATTTTGATATGAAGGGAGTAAGATATGAAGAAAAAAACATATCTCGTTGTGCTTGCATTGTGTACAGCGCTGGCGATAACAGCCTGCGGCACATCTGCAGACAATAAAGGGGAAACAAAATCTACAGCAGAAACACAGGATACAGCCGATAAAACAGATTCAGCAGAATCAGGATCGGATTCAGATAAAAACAGCAAAGATACAGCTTCCGGAGATACAAGACTTGTTTCTGTGGATGATGTGAGCAAATATATAACGATCGGACAGTATAAAGGCCTGACACTTGATAATTCTGTAGAAGCTGTGACCGATGACATGGTTGATGGAAGGGTTCAGGAAGAACTTCAGAATAAGGCAGAGGAAGTAACAGAAGGTACGGTTCAGAACGGTGACATTGTTACGATCAATTACGTAGGAACCAAAGACGGAGTAGCTTTTGACGGAGGTACAGCCAACAATTATGAGCTGACGATCGGTTCCGGAACTTTTATTGATGGTTTTGAAGATGGAATCATCGGAATGAAAAAAGGCCAGACAAAAGATCTCGACCTTACATTTCCGGAAGAATATTCATCCGAAGAACTGGCAGGCCAGGAGGTTGTGTTTAAAGTTACATTGCAGAGCTTCAAACGTGCTCCCGAACTGACCGATGACTGGGCAGCCAAGAATACTGACTGTAAGACTGCGGAAGACTACAAAAAAGAAATCCGCAAGACACTGGAAGAAGAAGCAAAAACAAGCGCCCAGAATACTCTTCGTGAGACAGCATGGAACACAGTGCTCTCTGCTTCCGAAGTAAAAGAATACCCACAGGATGATCTGGATACGGCAAAAACAGAATTTAAGACTCTGTACGAAAATTATGCAAAACAGGGTGATATGACCCTGGAGGATTTTGTAAAGGCACAGGGCATTTCCATGGATGATTTTGAAGAGCAGAGCAGCCAGTATGCGGAATATAAGGTGAAACAGAACCTGATCGTGCAGGGAATCATGGATGCGGAAAATATGACACTTGAGGATGAAAAATCTCTTGGTATCCAGAACGAACTGATCAAATCATATAATGTAAAAGATATCGCGGCACTGGTAGATAAGTATGGCCAGGCAGCTGTGGATGAATCTATCGGATTGCTCCGTGTGGAGGACTTTATCATAGATAACGCAACCGTTGAAGAAAAAGTAACTGCCGGTGACACACAAGGTGTGGACGGAGATGATCCGTCTGTAGATGGAAGCAGTGCTGAGGGAACTGTTGACGAAGAGCTGGAAACGGCAGAAGCGACAGATATGGTTCCTGAGGAAGAACCGACAGAAGAGGCAGACAGCGCATCAGATGCATCAGCAGAATAACAAAAAATCACACGCATTATGTGATGCGTACAAAAAAGTGCGGGGCCCGGGAGAATTTCCGGGAACCGCTTTTTTGACAGTAACACATAAAAAGAAAATTAAGAGATTCTTTCGGGAATTACCATTGTATTTGAACATTAAATGCGGTATGATTAAGTTCAGACATTAAGGAAAGTTATAAATATATAGACGGGGATATAATCAAATGGACAAAAGAGTTTTGCGCGAGAGAATGCGCAGAAAGCAGCAGCAAATAAGACGGCGGCGGATGATGAAGCGGATAACCTGTGTGGTTGCGGCGATTCTTCTGCTGGTTTTTGTTGTTCGAGGAGTAATTTTACCAATCGTCAACCGTGTAGGCGGAGGAAGCAGTAAGGGTACGGAGACTGTGAATGTACAGGCGAATACAGCAGGAACTTCCTCAGATGGAAGTACGGAGGATGCATCTGCATCGGCTGATTCGGCTACATCGGATTCATCCGGTGACAGCAGTACAGATGCTGTGGTGATGCCGGTAAAGGGCAGTACAGCAGGAGACAGACTTTCTGTTATGACACCGGGATGGCATGAAGACTCCACAGGAAAGTGGTATCAGAATCCGGATGGTACATATTATATCAATGGTTTTGCCGAAATCGACGGAACTACATACAGTTTTGATGAGAATGGTTATATGCAGACAGGATGGGTTGAGAAAGGTGTGAAGGATTATTACTTTAATGAAGATGGTTCTTATGATCCTTCCAAGAAACGTCCGATGATCGCACTGACCTTTGATGATGGACCGGGAGAGTATACAGAGACTCTTCTTGATACAGTTGAGAAATATAATATTCATGTTACCTTCTTTATGCTGGGACAGAATGTTGAGGGACGGGAATCTACTGTACAGAGAATGTTACAGCTTGGATGTGAGATTGGTAACCATACTTGGGATCATCCGGAGCAGACTCTTCCGAATATGGATCTGGATTCTGTTGTACAGGAATTCCAGAAAACAGATGACGAGCTGGTGAAAGCCTGCGGACAGGCTGCAACCGTGTGCCGTGCACCGTATGGAGCAATCACAGAAGAACAGATGGCAGCAGTAGGCAAACCGTTTTTCATGTGGTCCACAGACTCCCTGGACTGGAAACTGATGGATGCGGATGCGGATTACAATGAGATCATGAACAGCGATCTGAGTGATGGTTCTATCATTCTGATGCATGATATCCATGAGCCATCTGTAAAATGTGCTACTGAGAAGTTGATTCCGGAACTGGTCAATGAGGGATATAAGCTGGTAACAGTCAGTGAACTTGCAGCAGCTAAAGATGTTACTTTACAGAGTGCTTCCTATTCTGACTTCTGGGACAGCTCCCTTCAGGCAGGACGTGTTGCAGGATATGCAGGAAATTCCAGTGATTCAACAGACAGCAGTGATTCTTCTGACGGAAGTATAACTTCTGATGACAGCGCTTCTGCAGACAGTACCTCCGCAGATAGTACAGACGTCAGTGATGGTTCCACAGACAGTACAGTCAGTGACGGATCGGACGGTTCTTCTGATGGAAGTGGTGATGGATCAGATGGTTCCACAGACGGAAGCAGTGACGGATCGGATGGTTCTTCCGACGGAAACTATGATGATGGAAGCTACGATGACGGAAGCTATGATGATGGCTCCTATGACGATGGTTCCTATGATGACGGAAGTGAAGAATACTAAAGAATAATACCAGGAGACCTGAGTGACAAAATGTGTGTCATTCAGGTCTCTTTTTTGACTTTATACGACACTGTCGGATAATAGACACATATTATATGGGAGGGTTTTTCCTTGACTGAAAATATGGGGATTGGTATAATTATAGAATAAAAAACTCCACTTAAAATTGGGGAATGGACGGTGGCAGAACTATAAAGGGAGGTACCTGAAAATGGGAAAGAAATTACAATTTACGGAGCTTGACCAGTATCTGTTCGGTCAGGGCACGCATTACGATATTTACAGGAAACTGGGAGCACATCCGGATACACAGAACCGGAAAAAAGGAGTTTATTTTGCAGTGTGGGCACCTAATGCACAGGCGGTTTCTGTTGTAGGTGAGTTCAATGAATGGGACACAAAGAAGAATCCCATGAAAAAAGTTGGACCCATTGGTGTTTATGAGACATTTGTACCGGGAGCGAAGATTGGACAACTGTATAAATTTTACATTACAGGTGCACATGGCGAGGAACTTTACAAGGCAGATCCCTATGCCAACGCTGCTGAGATGCGTCCTGGAACAGCCTCCCGTGTTACCGACATCACCAATTATAAATGGAAAGATGATACCTGGATGAAGAACCGTGAGGCCTTTGATCCGGATACAAGTGCCATGTCTATTTATGAGGTGCATCCGGGTTCATGGATGAAACATCCGCAGACTGCGGAAGACGAGGATGGTTTCTATTCCTACAGAGAGCTGGCCCCGAAGCTTGCCGGGTATGTCAAGAAAATGGGTTACACACATGTTGAGCTTATGGGCATCGCAGAGCATCCTTTTGACGGTTCCTGGGGTTATCAGGTTACCGGCTATTATGCACCGACCTCCCGTTACGGAACACCACAGGATTTCAAATATATGGTTGATTATCTCCATCGCCAGAAGATTGGTATTATCCTTGACTGGGTACCGGCGCACTTCCCGAAGGATGCACACGGACTTGCCAACTTTGACGGAACTGCAGTATACGAGCATGCAGATCCGAGACAGGGCGAGCATCCGGACTGGGGAACCAAGATCTACAATTACGGACGTCCGGAAGTAAAGAATTTCCTGATCGCCAATGCCCTTTACTGGGTAGAAGAATGCCACGTTGACGGTCTCCGTGTAGACGCGGTTGCATCCATGCTCTATCTGGATTACGGTAAAAAAGACGGTGAGTGGGTTGCCAATAAATACGGTGGAAACAAGAACCTGGAAGCCATTGAATTCTTCAAGCATCTGAATACGGTTGTTCTCGGAAGAAATCATGGAACTGTCATGATTGCGGAGGAATCTACCGCATGGCCGATGGTAACCGGCAAGGCAGAAGATGACGGCCTGGGATTCTCCCTGAAATGGAATATGGGATGGATGAACGATTTCCTGGAATATATGAAGCTGGATCCGTATTTCCGTAAATTTAATCATAATAAGATGACATTTTCCATGACTTATGCATACAGTGAGAAGTATGTTCTGGTTCTTTCCCACGATGAGGTAGTACATCTGAAGTGCTCCATGCTGGAAAAAATGCCAGGCGAACTGGATGATAAATTCAAGAACCTGAAGGCTGGCTATACCTTCATGTTCGGACATCCTGGTAAGAAACTTCTGTTTATGGGACAGGATTTTGGACAGCTCCGGGAGTGGAGTGAGGCCAGAGAGCTTGACTGGTATCTTCTTGGAGAGGAGAATCATCAGAAACTGCAGCAGTATGTCAGTGATCTTCTTCATATTTACAGGAAATATCCGGCACTTTATGGTGCGGACAATGATCCGTCTGCATTTGAGTGGATCAATGCCAACGATGGCGACAGAAGCATCTTTAGTTTTGTGAGAAAATCCCCCACAAGACGTAACAACATTCTGGTTGTATGCAACTTCACGCCGGTAGCACGTCCGGATTACCGTGTAGGTGTACCGAAGAAGAAACAGTACAAACTGATTATGAATGAGCAGGGACTTCTTCCGAAAGGCAAGGCATTCAAGGCAGAGAAGAAGAACTGCGACAACCGGGAATTTTCTTTTGCATATCCGCTGGAAGCTTATGGAGTCGGCGTATTTACATACTGATATTCCGGGTTGACAAATGTCTTTTTGGACAGTATAGTAAGCCATATAAAGGGGAGTAGCTGGCACGTCAGTGTTCATGATGTCGTCAATCTCGATGGGTATCTACCTGTCCGTATCGTGATGAAACAGCGAGACTTTTATTGCATGTTTTTTGTGCAATAAAAGTCTCTTTTTTTTACGATTCTGCCCATACTGTTAACAGGGAGGCTTCTGAGGATCTGTAAAGGAGGAATGGTATCTGTGAAAGCTTATTACAATGAAACGGTAGAAACTGTACGCAGAGATCTGAATGGGGAACAGGATTTTCTGACAAATGAGGAAGTAAAAAGAAGGCAGGAAAAATTCGGATTCAATGAACTTGCGGAAGGTAAGAAAAAAAGCGGCCTGCAGATTTTTCTGGAGCAGTATAAAGATTTTCTGGTGCTGATCCTGATTGTTTCGGCGGTGGTTTCCCTGTTCCTGGGGGAAACAGAGAGTGCGGCGGTAATTCTGGTTGTGATTACTATGAATGCTATTCTGGGAACTGTGCAGACCATTAAGGCAGAGAATTCCCTGGAAAGCCTGAAACAGCTGGCTGCACCGGAGGCGAAGGTGGTTCGAAACGGTGCAGTGGTGAGAATTCCGGGAAGGGAAATTACAGTAGGAGATGTGGTCCATCTGGAGGCTGGAGACTATATCCCGGCGGACGGACGTGTGCTGGAAAGTGCCAGCCTTAAGGTTGATGAAAGTGCACTTACCGGAGAAAGCATTGGTGTAGATAAGATCAGCGCTCCGCTTACCGGGGAACTTCCGTTGGGAGATCGCAGGAACATGGTATTTTCCGGAAGCTATGTGACTTATGGAAGAGGTGTTTTTCTTGTAACCGGGATTGGAATGAACACAGAAGTAGGAAAAATCGCCGGTCTTTTAAAGAATACTTCGGAGAAGAAAACACCGCTTCAGATTAATCTGGATCGCTTTGGGAAAAAGCTTTCCATGATCATTCTTCTGTTATGTGCGGTACTTTTTATCCTGCAGGTACTGAAAGGCGGAGCTGTTGCAGATGCATTTCTTTTTGCAGTGGCACTGGCTGTGGCGGCGATTCCGGAAGCACTCAGTTCCATTGTAACAATTGTGCTGGCGTTTGGAACCAGAAAGATGGCAAAAGAAGGAGCAATCATACGGAAACTGCAGTCTGTGGAAGGGCTGGGAAGTATATCGGTGATCTGTTCTGACAAAACGGGAACACTGACGCAGAACCGGATGACCATTGAACATTATTATGTGGACGGACAGGATATTCCGGCAGATCAGATTGATCCGGCGAACCCATTGCAGGAACAGATGCTGAAGTTCAGCATTCTCTGCAATGATTCTACCAATGTGGAAGGCCAGGAGATCGGAGATCCTACAGAAACAGCAATGGTAAACCTGGGAGATAAAAAAGGAATTTCGGCACAGGAAGTCAGGGATGCCTGTCCGAGAAGCAGCGAGGTTCCTTTTGACAGTGATCGGAAACTGATGTCTACCTTCCATAAGATGAAGGATGGATATACCATGATCACCAAAGGCGCGGTAGATGTGATGCTGAAACGTGTGGATTATATCCAGAAAGGTGGAAAAATCTTTCCTGTTACAGAGGTGGATGTGGAAAACATCTGCAGAGTTAATGAACAGTATTCAGAGTCAGGTTTACGTGTTCTTGGAATCGGATACCGCCATTTTCCGGTGGAAAAAAATATCTCCACAGAGGATGAACAGGGGCTGGTTTTTCTGGGGTTACTGGCAATGATGGACCCGCCCCGTACGGAAAGTGCAGCGGCGGTTTCGGACTGTAAGCGTGCAGGTATCTGCCCGGTGATGATTACAGGAGATCATAAGGTGACAGCAGCCGCTATTGCAAAGAGAATCGGAATTCTGGATGATATTTCCCAGGCCTGTGAGGGTGTTCAGATTGATGGTATGAGTGATGAGGAGCTTAACGAGTTTGTGGAAAATATCCGGGTGTATGCACGTGTGACGCCAGAGCATAAGATACGTATTGTGCGTGCGTGGCAGGAGAGGGGAAACATTGTGGCCATGACCGGAGATGGAGTCAATGATGCACCTGCACTGAAACAGGCAGATGTGGGAGTTGCTATGGGGATCACAGGAACAGAGGTAGCAAAAGATGCGGCTTCAATGATTCTGACCGATGATAATTTTGCCACGATCATCAAGGCTGTGGAGAGTGGACGAAATATTTATGAAAATATCAAAAAGGCTATACAGTTCCTTCTTTCCGGAAATTTTGCGGCGATCCTGGTAGTGATTGCAGCTTCTCTGATGAATCTTCCAGTGCCTTTTGCACCAGTTCATCTTCTGTTTATCAACCTGCTTACGGACAGTCTGCCGGCCATTGCTCTGGGGCTGGAACCTTACCATCATGATGTGATGGGAAAAAAGCCCAGACCTGTAAAAGAATCTATTCTTACAAAAGAGTTCCTGATCCGTGTTGGTGTGGAAGGTGGTGTGATCGGTGCTGTGGTACTGACGGCATTTCTGATTGGCTACCGGGACGGCAATGAGGTACTGGCAGGTACCATGGCGTTTGCAGTGCTGTGTCTGTCCAGATTACTTCACGGATATAACTGTAAGGCTGGAAAACCGGTAATCTTTACAGGGGAATTTTTTGATAATCGCTTTATGCAGGGAGCATTTCTGTCTGGATTTGTGCTTCTTACAGCTGTGCTTGCAGTTCCGGTGCTTCATGGATTTTTTGCGGTGCAGACGCTTAAAATTGGAGAACTTCTGGCGGTTTACGGACTGTCAGGGGTAAGTATGCTGGTGATTCAGGGACTGAAACGGATGGTAAAGTTCTGATGATGTAAAAAAATACCGGGGATCCGGATCCTTTGAAGTGTGTACTTCAGGGATGCCGGATCTCCGGTATTTTTTATGCACGTTGCTGGATTGGCTGGTTTGCTGAGTCGAGCGAATCTTCGCAATCCGCATTCGTTAAAGCTTTATTCTTCACTTTCGTCGTAACTGTCATCGTAAGAGCCGTCGTCGTAGGAACTGTCGTCATAGGAACCGGAATCATCATCAGAACCATCATCTGAGGAGTCGTCTGTGCTGCCGGAACCGTTATCAGCAGAATTGAAGTTTTCGGAATTGATGTCGATTCCTTTGTCTGCATAATATTGCTCTGCTGTGATGGAATCCGTATCTTCTACGATATTTCCGGAAGCATCGATCATGTTCAGGTCTGTATTAATGGTTACGTCCAGAAGATTGGTTCCTGTGGATGGGGTAACATTCATGGACATGATCTCATTGAATTTCTTTTTCAGGTTGTCGAGAGTGAATACACCGGAACCAATGTATTTCTGGACACCGTTCTGAGATGCCAGTTCTTCCGTATAGTCGGAAAGCATATATGGCCCAAATTCTCCGGCATCACTGTTATAGTGCATGACCAGAGGTTCTACGGTTGGAGTCAGGATTTCAATTGAAGTTTTTCCATCTTTTACTGTTTTCTGGATGGTGAATTTTGCCATTCCGCCAAGGAGCTCTTCCAGTTTCTGCTGGGTGGATACAAAATTTCCCAGAGAGTAGAAGACTACGGTTTCATTGCCTTTATCATCGGTGAGACGGCCGTATGGCTGAAGTACGTGAGGATGTCCTCCGATAATGACATTTACACCCTGTTCCATGAGGTAGGCTGCCCATTGCTTTTCGTATTCATTTGGCATGGTTTCGTCTTCAGTGCCCCAGTGAGCCACGAAGATGATGCAGTCGGCCTGCTGTTTGGCTTTCTGGATCATGGTTGTGATCTTGTCCTTACGGATCATGTCGATCATGTAGTCTTTTCCTTCAATGCCTCCTACGTTTGTTCCGTAGGTATAATCCAGAAATGCAATTTTGATACCGTTTACTTCGCGGATCTTGACGGTGTCTGCATCTTCCTGTGAGTCGTGGATTCCAAGAAGTGTGACATCCGGATAGGTGGTTTTCCAGAAATTCAATGTGTCGGTGAGAAAACCTTCGCCGAAATCATCAATGTGATTGTTGGCGGATTCCACTACGTTGAATCCGGCTTTTATGATGGCGTCTCCTACTTCGGTCGGGGTTGCGAAGGAGGGGTAGGAGCTTACGCTGTCATGGTCGGTTGTGAAGACGGTTTCCTGGTCGATCATTTTGATGTCTGCGTCTTTGATGGCGTCCTGGATGTGGGTGTAGATTTTGTCGTAGTTCCAGTTACCGTCAGAGGATGCGCCTGCGTCTATGAGGCTCTGGTGGTAGAGGTTGTCGCCTACTGCGATGACAGAGGCTGTGGTGGTTTCACCGGTGGTAGTGGTGGTTTCCTGTTTTTCTTTTGAAATGGTGGCTTTTTTGCGGGCATCTATGGCTGGTTTACGGATGAGGCGGTAGTCCAGCTGGTTGAAGAAGAGGACCAGAATAGCCAGGACAACGATGGAGGCTATGAGGCTCAGGCGGGCGTTGCTGCGCTCGCGGAAGTTTAATGGGATGTTGTCCTTGGGGTTGCGCCTGATGGGGCGTTTGGGTTCGCGGAGAGGATCGGGGGTGGATTCTCTTTTGAGGACTCGTTTGAGGGAGTCGGGGATTTTGATGTTGGGTGAGAATTTCATTTATGGTTTACCTTGTCTTTCTTTGGATTTTGAATGTAATTGGTTTGCGTGGTTGTATTATAGCAGATTTTTTTTTTCGTGGGAAGAGGGTGGTGGGGGTGAACGTACGCCCGTGCCGGGGATGCTGTCTGGTATGCGGAGTTGTTGGACGGACGCTGGCAAGGCGTGTGCTGTCTGGCGCCGGGGCTTCGTCGGGGGCTGGCTTCTAAGCCGCTGAAAATCTGCTAAAACCGCTTCAAAAATTCCCGAACTCGCGTCTTGCAGCCGCTCAAACAGCGAGAATTTTTGAAGCAACGCAGATTTTCAGCGACTAAGAATCAGCACCCCTCCTGCAGAGTCGTCGCCAGACAGCACACGCCTTGCCAGCTGGTTTTTCAAGCCGGGAAGTGCTGGTGGCTGTCCGGGCAGTGAGGTTCAGGGCGTGAGGATAGAGTGGCGGGGTGGGAGTTCGGTTTAGAGTGTGAGGCTGAGTGGTTTCCCGGGAGTTGGATGAGCCGTCAGCGCTGCGCTGGACGGCGTGGAGGAAAGGCTGAGTTTCCTTGTGGTTTGAGGGGAGTAAGTGATTGACTGTAAAAAGTTGTGGAGAATAGGAATAAATCGGCACAGCGTTTTATATCCGATACCGCAGCATCCATCGCCCCACCAGTACATACACACATCCCCACAACGTACAACAAAACTGCGTGGCCGGAGGGGAGGAGCGCGAGGAGGGGAAATGGCCCAATGCCATTTAGTTAGAACATAGTATTCCAAAAGATTGCAATGTATGGTAAAAAAGAATTATACATTGCAATCTTTTTTTATACAAAAGGAGGCTCGCTTATGAACTCTACTTTTGCTTCCAGTTATGAATTGCTCCTGTTTGCTATTTCTGAATTAGAACTTCAGAAGGATTCTTTTGTCCTTCGCCCTGGCGTTGATTTTTCGAGAAAACGTAAGATTTCCTTTCGGGATATGATCCTCTCTCTTTTAACCATGCAGGGCGGCTCTCTTTCTACTACATCCCATGACTTTTTCCAGCACAGGCTTCCTGCTGATATCCCTTCTCTTTCCGCTCTCCATCAACAGAGGGCAAAGCTTCTTCCAGATGCTATGCGTTACCTGTTTTATCATTTTACACAACGACTTCCTACCGTGCAAACCTATGATGGATTTCAGCTTCTGGCCTGTGACGGATCCGACCTGAACATTTCTTATGATCCGGATGATTGGGAAAGCTGTAAGCCTTCCGGCAATGGAAAAAGAGGTTCCAATCAGCTCCATCTCCATGCGCTGTATGATCTCTGCAACAAAAAATATACAGATATACGGATCGAAAAAACAATGGTCAGTAATGAATCCCGTGCCCTGGTCCAGATGCTGGAAAATATAAAATCCCCTGCTAAAACGATCATACTGGCTGACCGGGGATACGAAACTTATCATGTTTTTGCCCATATCATGGCAAAAGGTCTGGCTTTTGTTATCCGCACAAAGGATATTTCCCGCAAAGGCGGGATCGCGTATGGTTTCCGGCTGCCTGACAGGGAACTGGACAAAGACCTGGAATTCTTTGTTACACGGAGTACGGTACATTCGAAAAGAGATCCTGTCCGGTATAAAAAAATTTCCCCACGGTCGGTATTTGATTTCCTGGATCTGGAAAAAGACGGGAAACAGGCAGTTTATCCTATGAAATTAAGAATGGTGCGTTTTTTGCTGGATACCGGTGAATATGAATGTATCGTTACGAACCTTAAAAGAGAGGAATTTCCTCCGTGGAGGATCAAGGAATTATATCATTTGAGATGGGGGATCGAAACCTCTTTCCGAAAACTAAAATACAGCATAGGGCTTTCCCAGCTTCATTCAAAAAAGGCGGAATATGTAGAACAGGAGATATACGCACGTGTTATTATGTATAATTTCTGTGAATCCATTACCCCACATGTAAGCATCCATCAGAAAAAAACAAAATACACTTACCAGGTGAATTTCACCATGGCCGTACATATCTGTAAAGCTTTCCTTCAAAAAAGCAGTCCTACAATTCCGCCTCATATCGAGACACTCCTGTTACGCCACCTGGTTCCGGTCAAGCCCGGCCGGAAGTTCCCCCGTACTAAAAAGAGGAAAGGTTTTGTAAGCTTTGCATACCGGGTGTCCTAATATAAGAATACTATAACTTTTTTGGGATAAAAACACAAGTTGTTTTAAAAAGAAAGTTGGGCTCAGAGGGGGGATCTGCGCATTTTTATCTCCAATCCATTAAGTTTCAAAATGGTTAAGACGATAAGGATAGAATTCTCACCAAAATGTTCTAACTAAATGGCATTGGGCCGTCTCCCCTCCCCACACCCCTTCCCTCTGGCCACGCAGTTGTTCGGCGTTGTGGTGGGCGTAAATGCACTGACGGGGTGCGGGATTCGGGGGTGTTGGGGGTGAGAGGTTGTGCCGATTTTTGTTGGGGTGAGGGGGCTGAATTACTTTAGCTGCTCAGTAATTATAAGCCCCCTCATAAGCATTGCACCGCTCTTTCCGATGTCCCTGCTCCACACAGGAGCTGCACCGGTCACAAAACTCCTGCTCATAGCAGGTAGAACAGACACACCCCTTACAGGCATCCCGGTCATAAGCCGGCGTGCAGGTAAAAGGAAGGGTATCTTTTGCAGTTTCCGTACTCATAAAATCACGCTCCTTTTTTCTACATTATAGACCCAACAAAAAAACGTTTCAATACAAATAATCAGAAAACATCAAAAGATACCCAACAAAAATCAGTCATAATTCATAATAAAAATATCAACTGAATCAAGGAAATCCCCCGCAGAATTGCAAAAAACAATAAGTAGCGAATCATTACCTGCCAGGGAACAGACCTACCTGCTCCACAGAATATTTCCAAAACAAATATAAAGTTCTACAAAGATAGACCAACCAGGGAACAGGCCCGCAAGCGGGCCGCCTTCCCGTCCACCAACCTCAGAATCGGCACAACGCTCCACAACCAACACAGCAGAATCCATCACCCCGCCAGCAACCCCACACCAACCAAAACGCAGAACAACTGCGTGGCCAGGAGGGGAAGAGCGCGAGAAGGGGAGACGGCCTTCGCTAACTCCGAGTGCTTCCCCCTCTCGCAAACCTGCCCACGCCAAAGTGTCCCCCAGAAAGGGAAAACCCATCGCCCCCCCCAACAAAATGCGTCCCAGAAAGGGAAAAAAGGTGCAGGCTAATAAGGATGCCCCAAATCCTTATCCTACCGGGAGGAGCTCCACCGTCCGGAAGCTCCGCAAGGAAGAACCAGACCACTTTCTGTTACAGGAAGTCCGATCTCCTGTGACTCTACATTACCCTTCCAGGGCTTCAGCTCCGTAGCAAGCATATAAGTCAGAACAGCCGGTGCAAGACCTGTAGTATAGGAATTTACCAGGAAAAACAGCGGATCGTCACTGAGGATCTTCGTACAAAGCTTGATCAGCGGATGGATCGCATCCTCGATCTTCCAGATCTCGCCCTTAGGTCCGCGGCCGTAAGAAGGCGGGTCCATAATGATCGCATCATAATGATTTCCTCTGCGGATCTCACGCTCTACGAACTTCACGCAGTCATCCACAAGCCAGCGGATCGGCGCACCGGAAAGTCCGGAAGCAGCAGCATTCTCTTTTGCCCAGTTCACCATACCCTTGGAAGCGTCCACGTGAGTAACGGAAGCGCCGGCTGCAGCTGCAGCCAGAGTAGCGCCGCCGGTATAGGCAAAAAGATTCAGCACCTTGATCGGGCGTCCTGCATTGCGGATCTTTTCACCGAACCAGTCCCAGTTCACAGCCTGCTCCGGGAAAAGTCCTGTATGCTTGAAGCTGAAAGGCTTCAGATTAAAAGTAAGGTCCTTGTAATGAAGCTCCCACTGATGAGGCAGATCAAAGAACTCCCACTCACCGCCGCCACGGCTGCTTCTGTGATAATGTCCGTTCATATGCTTCCAGCCACGGTTTTTGCGGGGAGTATCCCAGATTACCTGCGGGTCCGGACGAACCAGAAGATAATCCCCCCAGCGCTCCAGCTTTTCTCCTTTTGATGTATCAATAACTTCATATTCTTTCCATCCATCTGCAATCCACATGATGATCAATACCTCTTTCATAATAGTAAATTTATAAGATATATATAGCATTTTTATATAGCATTTCCGGAGATTACTGTACCAGATCCGGCTGATCGGGACATGAATCCATAAAACACCATAATAATGTTTTTTCCAGTATAGAGGAAAAATGAATGCTGTGCAAGAGAAGTGCAGAATTTTCCACGAAAGATTTGACAACAGCGCTTTTACATACTAAAATGTACGCAGAGATTTTCTGCCGGGGCAGAGGCTTCCCGCTTCCGTGAAACTGTGGCTGTTTTTTGCGGAAGAGATTTTGCAGAGAATTCCTGACAGACAGAAGTCTTTAACAGAAGAAACACAGCAACCGCAGATATGAAACTGTGCACAAAAAGAGGAGAAGCAAACTTATGAAAAAATATTGTGAGATGAGCAGGGAAGAGCTACTCGATTTAAAGAAAGAACTCGACCGTGAGTTCGCCGAGATCAAAGCCGAAGGTCTGGCACTGGATATGTCCCGTGGTAAACCGGCACCGGATCAGCTTGATCTTTCCATGAAAATGATGGAAGTACTTGCAGGGGATGCAGATCTGAAATGTGAGACCGGTGTGGACTGCCGTAACTATGGTGTCATCGACGGAATCCCGGAAGCCAAGAGACTTCTCGGTGAGATGTCAGAGGTAGAGCCAGAGAACATCATCATCTATGGTAACTCCAGTCTGAACGTAATGTTCGATACCATTGCACGTTCCTATTCCCACGGAGTAATGGGAAATACACCATGGTGCAAGCTTGACAAGGTGAAATTCCTCTGTCCTGTACCAGGATACGACCGTCATTTCCGTATCACAGAATTTTTCGGCATTGAGATGATCAACATTCCGATGACTCCGGAAGGCCCGGATATGGATATGGTTGAGAAATACGTCAATGAAGATCCGGCAGTAAAAGGTATCTGGTGTGTTCCGAAATACTCCAATCCACAGGGTTATACCTATTCAGAGGAAACAGTTAAGCGTTTTGCACATCTGAAACCAGCAGCACCGGACTTCCGTATTTACTGGGATAACGCTTACAGCATTCATCATCTCTATGATGACAATCAGGATTTCCTTCTTGAGATCCTTGATGAGTGTGCGAAAGCAGGCAATCCGGATATTGTTTATAAATTTACTTCTACCTCCAAGGTAAGCTTCCCTGGTTCCGGTATCGCAGCAGTTGCTGCATCCAAAGCGAACCTGGATGACTTCCGCAAATATATGACTGTACAGACTATCGGACACGACAAGCTGAACCAGCTCCGTCACGTTCGCTTCTTCAAAGATATCAACGGACTGCATGAGCATATGAGAAAACACGCAGATATTCTCCGTCCGAAATTCGAGCTTGTTCTTGCAACACTGGATAAAGAACTTAACGGACTTGGAATCGGTGAGTGGACGAAACCTCACGGTGGATATTTCATTTCCTTTGATGCAATGGAAGGCTGTGCGAAAGCCATTGTTGCCAAAGCAAAAGAAGCAGGTGTTGTCATGACTGGCGCCGGAGCAACCTATCCATATGGAAAGGATCCGAAAGACAGCAACATCCGTATTGCACCAAGCTATCCAAGCGTTGAGGAACTTGGCAAGGCAGCAGAGGTATTTGTTCTCTGTGTGAAACTTGTAAGTGTGGAAAAACTTCTGGAGAAATAAATCGATCACATCAGACTGCCCGGTATTTCAGCGTACGTAATACCGGGCAGTCATAACTATCGGAGAGAGATCATGGGTGAGGAAAAAGAAAAAATGAAAACCGGCAAAAAGGTGATCATTGCACTGATCATAATCCTGCTGATCTTTACAGCAGCAGCTTATGGATACGGTGTGCATTATTTTACAGATCATTTCTTACCGGGATCACAGGTAAACGGTTTTAACTGCTCCTATAAAACTGCAGACGAAACTGAGAAACTTCTTGCAAAAGAAGTGCAGGCATATGTCCTTACTGTGGAAACAAGAAACAACGGAAAAGAGAGCATTACCGCAAAAGAAGCAGGTTTGGTCTACAAACCGGATGGCGGAGCCAGGAAACTGATCAAAAAGCAGGACCGTTATAAATGGTTCCTTGCATTTAATCAGAAGAAAAAATATACACTGGCAACAGATACCACTTATGAAGATCAGAACAAGCTGACAGAAACCGTAAAAAAACTGAAATGTATGCAGAAAGACAAGATGGAGAAACCTGTAGATGCATGCATTAAAGACACTGGTGAGTCTTATGAGATCCAGCCGGAAAAAGAAGGAACCACACTGGACACCAAGAAAGTGCAGAAAGTGATCCGAAAAGCAGTTTCTGCCGGAGATGTAACAGTCAGCCTGGAAAAAAACAACTGCTATAAAAAACCATCCGTATATAAAGACGACAAAACCCTGAAAAAAGAATGTGACCAGATGAACAAGCTTACCAGCTGTGTGATCACATATGATTTTTCAGACCGTTCCGAGCAGCTTGACCGGAATACTATTAAGGACTGGCTTGTTAAAGACGCAAACGGAGATTATTCTGTAGATAAAAATCAGGTTGCGGCATATGTAAACAGCCTGGGTTATAAATATGATACGTTTGGATGCACCAGGACATTTACTACTTACGATGGCCGTCAGAAGACCATCCAGGGCGGTGATTATGGTTGGGCTATCGACCAGGCAACAGAGACGGACTGGCTTTATAATGCAATCCTTGCGGGAACTACAGAAGTAAGACAGCCTGCTTATGCTTACAGTGGCCTTTGCAGAGATACCAATGATATTGGAAATACCTATGTAGAAATTGACCTGACCAACCAGAGAATGGTATTTTATAAAGATGGACAGCTTCTGGTAGACACACCGGTAGTTACCGGCTGTGTGCGAAAGGGACATGCCACACCAACCGGATGCTTTGCGCTGGATGCCATGCGTTCACCGGCGGTCCTCAAAGGACCTGGATATGCGTCGCCGGTTACATACTGGATGCCGTTTTCCGGGGGAGTTGGAATCCATGATGCAAGCTGGCGTTCACAGTATGGCGGACAGATCTATATAACCAATGGTTCTCATGGGTGCGTAAATACCCCGAAGGATCAGGCTGCAATCATTTACAATAATATTAGCGTAGGAGTACCGATCGTAGTTTATGAATAAGAGACTAAAAGAAATATTAAAAGAATACGAAGAAAGAAAACATAAAATTATCAAGGGAGATGAAAGTATGAATATCGTTGTATTGGCAGGTGGAACCAGTACAGAGAGAGAAATCTCCATCGTAACCGGAACCGGTGTATGCAAGGCACTTCGTCAGAAAGGACACAATGCCATTCTCGTAGATATTTTCTGTGGCCTGGAGCCGGTAGACTGGGATGAACCTTTCGGAGATAAAGATTATGAAGTAGATTCCGCAGCGGAATATATGAGAAGCTTTGACGATGATATCGAAGAGATCAAACGAACAAGAAGAAGCTTTTTCGGACCGAATGTCCTGGAACTGTGTCAGGCTGCTGACATTGTATTCATGGGTCTTCATGGCTCTAACGGAGAAGACGGAAAGGTTCAGGCAACTTTCGATCTTCTGGGAATCCGCTACACAGGAACCGGATACTTAAGCAGTGCCCTTGCCATGGATAAAGGCCTCACCAAGAAGATCTTTCTTATGGACCAGGTACCGACACCCAAGGGTGTTTCCATGCTGAAAGAAAACTGTACAAGAAATATTCAGGATCTTGGCATGGAATTTCCTGTTGTTGTAAAAACATGCTGCGGTGGTTCCAGTGTAGGTGTTTATATTGTAAACAACCAGAAAGAATATGAGGATGCCATTGACGGTGCCTATTCTTATGAGGATGAAGTCGTTGTTGAGGAATACATCAAAGGCCGGGAGTTTTCTGTTGCAGTTGTAGATGGCAAAGCTTATCCAATTATCGAGATCGCACCGAAGCAGGGCTTCTACGATTATAAGAACAAATATCAGGCAGGTTCCACAGTAGAGACCTGTCCGGCTGAGATTTCTCCGGAACTGACAGAGAAGATGCAGCACTATGCGGAGGCCGGTGCAAAAGCTCTCTGCATCGAAGGCTACGCACGTTTTGACTTCATGATGAAGGAAAACGGCGACATGTACTGCCTGGAAGCAAACACACTTCCGGGAATGACACCGACCAGCCTGATCCCGCAGGAAGCAAAAGTTCTGGGAATTGATTACCCGGATCTCTGTGAAGAGCTGATCCGCATTTCTCTTAAAAAATACAGCAAATAAAATATCTGACCATAACTCCTCCTGTTGACCGAAGCAGTTTCAGAACATGTTGATCTCTGAAATGCTGTAAATACAACAGGAGGAGTTTCTGGCAAAAGAAAGGATTTTATTCATGAAAAATCTTACATTGGAAAATATCACAAAAGTCTGCAATGGTACTTACCATGGCCCGCAGGAAAAACTTCAGGAAGAAGTGACTGCCATCACAACAGACAGCCGTAAAGTAGAAAAAGGCGGTCTTTTTGTTCCGGTAGTAGGAGAGCGTGTGGATGCCCACCGCTTTATTCCCCAGGTGATGGAAGCAGGTGCACTTGCAACCTTATCCGAGAGGGTTCTTGAAGGTGCTGACTATCCGTACATTCAGGTAGAATCTTCCCTTCAGGCAGTGAAGGACATTGCGGAGTTTTATCTGGAGCAGCTTGATATTCCGGTTGTGGGAATCACAGGAAGTGTTGGAAAAACCAGCACAAAAGAGGTGATCGCCTCTGTACTGAAAGAGAAATACCGCACCCTGAAAACCCAGGGGAATTTCAACAATGAACTGGGACTTCCGCTGACTGTATTCCGTCTCCGTGACGAGGATGAGATTGCGGTTCTGGAAATGGGAATCAGTGACTTCGGCGAGATGACCCGCCTTGCAAAGATCGCGAAACCGGATACCTGCGTGATCACAAACATCGGAACCTGCCATCTGGAAAATCTTGGAGACAGAGACGGTGTCCTGAAAGCAAAAACAGAGATCTTTAAATATGTGAAGAAAAATATCGTACTCAATGGTGATGATGATAAGCTTTCCACAGTAAAAGAATACAACGGTATCCGGCCGGTATTTTTTGGAAACGGAGAAAATGCTTCTGTCACCTGTGAAAATGTGGAGAGCCGTGGATTGAAAGGAATGAGCTGTGACATCTGTCTGAAGGGAAAAATGGCAGAGAACGGAGAGTTCCAGAAATTCCATGTAGATATCCCAATGCCAGGACGCCATATGGTTTCCAATGCGCTGGCAGCAGCAGCCATCGGCAGACTTTACGGACTGAATGCAGAGCAGATCAAAAAGGGTATCGAAAGCCTGGAGCCGGTCAGCGGAAGATTCAATATGATCGAGACCGACAAGTTCCTGATCGTAGATGACTGCTACAACGCAAACCCCATGTCCATGAAGGCATCTCTGGATGTTCTGCAGGACGGACTTGGAAGAAGAGTTGCCATTCTTGGAGATATGGGCGAGCTTGGAACCGACGAAGTTGCACTTCATGAAGGCGTTGGCGTTCATGCAGGTCACTGTAAGATCGACGCCTGCATCTGTGTTGGACCGCTTGCGGCACACATTGCGAAAAAGGCATCCGAGACCAATCCGGACCTGACAGTTATCCAGGAAAACGATCTGGAAAGCCTTCTTAAAAATCTGAACACCTATGTAAAAAAAGGAGACACCATCCTTGTAAAAGCTTCTCATTTCATGAAATTTGAAAATGTAGTCAAAGCACTGCAGGAAATGTAAAAAGACCGAAAACCAGGCGATCATTTGACGAACGAAAATTCTTTCCAGCCAGGCGATATAGAAGTATAATATTCCTAAAGCAATGAGCAGTGCGTCCGGAACCGGTATCCGGTGCGTTGTAAAGCAAAACAGAATGACGTGTGGGTACTGCGGGCAGTGAAAAGGGAGGGGCTTATGCTGGAGATGATCATGAAGCTGAACATTCCGCTTTACGTCATGACATCCATGGGATGTATCGGTGGCCTTGGGATGCTGGCAACAAACCTTACCTACAGAAGAATGATCCGAAATACACAGCGATTACAGAATCTCAAAGAAAAATGGCTGAACCTGTGGAAGTCAAGAGACAGGCTCTGGCACAGAATGAACCGTTTTGTGTGGTATCCGTCTCTGCTATGTACGTTTCTTCTGGTCCTTTCTGTGATCCTTAACAGCAGGCTGGAACCTGGGGAAGGTCTGCCTATGCTTTATCTGTATATTGGTGCAGCTGTGCCTGTGACATTGCTGCTTCTGAGACAGGGACTGGATTTTTCCTACAAAGAAGAACTTGTGATGGCTTCCCTTGCAGATTACGTGGAACAGGTACGGACCTGGGTGGAAGAAATTCCAGTTCCCCAGAAGACAGATCCCGTTTTGCAGGAAGAGATCGTGGATCGGATCACAAGGAGCATCCGTCAGACTGCGGCAACAGGAAGCCATTTCAGCAAGATGCTTTCTCCGGAGGAGGAAGAGATCATGAGGGAGATCATAAGAGAATTTATGAAGGAGTAGAAGTGGACGCCGGAAGTTCAGAGAATGACACACGGCGATACCGGAATTACGGTGTGATATATAATATGATGAAAAAATCTCCGGCAGATACGGTTCCTGGTATCCTGCCGGAGATTTTTTTGTGTATTTGTGTAAGATAAGGATTCTTTGGCTGTCTGACTCTGCGGACTGGTTATCAGCCCATGGAGATCGGGCCGCCGCGGAGTTTGCCTGCAGTGGTGATTCTCTTGATGGCAACCATGTATGCAGCCATACGGAGCGTTACGTTCTTCTCCTGGCTGAGAGCATAAACTTCGTTAAATGCGGTAAGCATGATCTTCTGAAGCATCTTGTTAACTTCATCAAGATCCCAGGTAAGGTTCTGGATGTTCTGAACCCACTCGAAGTAGGAGACAACAACACCGCCTGCATTGGAAAGGATATCCGGGCATACGATGATTCCTCTGGAATTCAGGATCTCATCTGCCTCAACAGAAGTCGGTCCGTTGGCTGCCTCGATGATAAGTTTAGCCTGGATGCGTCCTGCGTTATCTTCTGTGATCTGGTTCTCAAGGGCGGCCGGGATCAGAACGTCGCATTTGCATGTGATCAGGCCGTCGTTGGTAATATGGGAAACGCCCTCTGCCTCGTATTTATCGAGAGTATTTCCTTCGGAAATAAATTTACGGATCGCCGGAATATCAAGTCCGTCCTCACAGTAAAGACCGCCGGTGTAATCACTGACCGCAACAACTTTCTGTCCATTCTTATAAAAGATCTCAGCGGCAGTTCCGCCGACATTTCCCATACCCTGAACAGCGATGGATGCTTTTGCCGGATCAATGTGGTTTTTTTCCATGCACTGGTAGGCGATGATGGTAACGCCACGTCCGGTAGCTTCCACACGGCCTACGGAGCCGCCGATCTCGATGGGTTTTCCGGTAACAACACCTGGAACCGTATGGCCGGTAAACATGCTGTAAGTGTCCATGATCCATGCCATAACCTCACCATTTGTATTAACATCCGGTGCAGGAATATCCTTATCTGGTCCGATGATCGGAAGGATACGTGTGGTATAACGACGGGTAAGACGTATAAGCTCCGCTCTGGAAAGCTTGGACGGATCAACTTTGATTCCACCCTTGGCACCGCCGTAAGGAATATTTACAACCGCACATTTAAAGGACATCCAGGCTGCAAGCGCTTTTACTTCGTCCATATCGGAATTCTGATGGTAACGGATGCCGCCCTTGCACGGTCCACGTGCGCTGGAATGCTGAACACGGTATCCCTCGAATACCTTAATGGAGCCGTCATCCATACGGATCGGGATAGAAACCTTAAGTTCACGTTCCGGGTAGCAAAGTGTTGCGTAATCTTCGTAGCTGAGACCAAGAGCCTCTGCAGACTGCTTCAGGACAGAGAGCATATTGTCATAAGGATTATACTTTTTATCTGCCATTGTTACCACTCCTTTGAAAATAAATATTTTTTCTCTTTAATTTAAGAATAATATTATTCATCTGATGAGGTGAGTATATCATGCTATATCTGAAAAGTAAATAATTTTATTCATAAAAATATATACAAAAATATTTATATCTTTTTGGGCGTTTTCACATAAGCCTGTGATAAAATAAAAAAACTGAAACATGCAGGTTTCCCAAACTGCTGTGACCAGTGATAATTATGACGGGGAGGATATTTCATGGAGAATCGGTTACAGAATCTGATCATTTCAGCACAGCTGACACCAAAGGAAAAAGAGGTTGCGGATTACGTCCTTGAGAATCTGCAGAAATGCTGTTTTATGACATCAACAGAGCTGGCCGGAGAATTGAATGTGAGTTATTCCTCCGTGATCCGGCTTACCAAGACGCTGGGATTTACCGGATATCCGGATTTTCAGAATTTTTTGCGGGAAACTTATGCAGAACAGTCCAGAGATGTGGACACCGGAATTCTCATCCCCGCGGAGCGCATTGAGGCGATCAAGAAAAAAGAGCACAAGGCAACAGTCCAGGATACGGTATGCGCCTATACCCTCAGCAATATACAGAGCACCATTGCCAGTAATACCGAAGAACAGTACCGTAAGGCCAGCAGTATTCTCATCAACAGTGGGGTGAAATACATTTTTTCTTCAAGAGGATCTACCTGTGTGGGGGAATTTCTGAATACGATCCTGCGGCAGACGCTTCCCCACGTATACAATTACGGAAGCCACGGGCAGAACATGTTTGACTTTGCCAGCGACCTGGGGAAAGGCGATGCGGCGGTTTTTATCACCTATTCCCGGTATTCCAGGCTGATGTATCTCACTGCGGAGATGGTACATAAGCAGGGGGCTTCCATTATCCTTCTGACAGACAAACCTACCTGCGAAGCAGCCAAGTTCGCGGATGTGGTACTGACTGCCAGAGGTGACAGCAGTGAATTCTATAATTCCTATGTTGCAGGAATGTTTGCCGCAGAAATGCTCTGCGCCTATATATGCAGGGAAACGAATTACTCCAATCAGGAGCTTCTGGAGCGCATTGATGAATATACTTCCCAGATCGGAAACTTCTGAAAAAAGCAAACGCAGGATAAGCATTTGTAGCTTTCCTGCGTTTGCTTCAATCTTCCTCGATCACCTGGATCTCCAGATAATCAAATTCAATATGTTCAATGAAATTATCCTGATAAAAACGTGCCTTGTCATGTTTCTTGAAATCCCGCACCGTGGCATCCAGCCAGATCGGGTTTCCCAGATCCATCTGATAGCAGATTTCCTCAAGTCCGTGAAAAATCTTGTGTGTTCTGGTATCATCGCTGTCATCACAGACTACCGTGTCCTGCAGCATATGATTATCTTTCCATATTTTTCCCCATAAACGAAACATAAATATTACCTCCGTATCGTAACTGCCCAGGCCGGCAGAAGTTTTTGGATCGATCGTCTGACATGCCCTTCAGTATAACGGATTTTGCAGGGAAAGTAAAGTTCAGGGCGGATTCCTGTTTTGTACATAAAACAATGCACCGGGCCGCTTCACTTTTATTGACTAATGTGTAAAAATCCTCTATAATAAACGAAATTGTGAAAAAAGAATTATAATAGATTGGAGGAACCGAAATGAAACTTTACGATACCGGTGTCTATCTTCAGAACGGCCAGGAAATCATTCCTGAGAACCAGGCGAACCTGCCTGTAGCGAAAGAAGAGGCTGCCAGGAATACCATCGCATATTCTATTCTCAAGGCTCACAATAAATCGGATAACATGGAGAAACTTCAGATCAAATTCGACAAACTGACTTCCCATGATATCACATTTGTAGGAATTATCCAGACTGCAAGAGCTTCAGGACTTGAGAAATTCCCGGTACCATATGTACTGACCAACTGCCACAACTCTCTCTGTGCAGTAGGCGGAACCATCAATGAAGATGACCATATGTTTGGACTCACCTGTGCCAAGAAGTACGGCGGAGTTTACGTACCGCCTCATCAGGCAGTTATCCATCAGTTTGCAAGAGAAATGCTTGCAGGCGGCGGAAAGATGATCCTCGGTTCCGACAGCCATACAAGATACGGAGCACTTGGAACCATGGCTATGGGCGAGGGCGGACCGGAGCTTGTTAAACAGCTTCTCTGTCAGACTTATGACATCAATATGCCAGGCGTTGTAGCTATCTACCTGAAAGGCACACCACGCCCGGGCGTAGGACCGCAGGACGTTGCACTGGCCATCATTGGAGAAGTTTTTGCCAATGGTTATGTGAAGAACAAAGTTATGGAGTTCGTAGGACCAGGCGTTGCCAACTTAAGCGCAGATTTCCGTATCGGAATCGACGTTATGACAACAGAGACCACCTGCCTTTCCTCCATCTGGCAGACAGACGCGAAGATCGAGGAGTTCTATGCGATCCACGGAAGACCGGAAGATTACAAAGAACTGAAACCAGGCAATGTTGCATACTATGACGGCTGCGTGGAGATCGACCTCAGTGAGATCAAACCAATGATCGCAATGCCGTTCCACCCGAGCAACACCTACACCATCGACGAACTGAAAGCGAACCTGGACGACATTCTCGCAGACGTGGAGAAGAGAGCACAGGTAAGCCTGGATGGAAAAGTTCCGTTCACATTAAGAGACAAGGTAGTTGATGGCAAGCTTTATGTTGAGCAGGGAATCATCGCCGGCTGTGCCGGTGGTGGATTCGAGAACATCTGTGCAGCAGCAGACATCCTCAAAGGCAAAAACATTGGCCACGATGCCTTTACCTTAAGTGTATATCCGGCAAGTACCCCGATCTACATGGAGCTGGCTAAGAATGGTGTCCTTGCAGAACTTATCGGAACAGGTGCAGTTGTCAAAACCGCATTCTGCGGACCATGCTTCGGTGCCGGCGATACACCTGCAAACAATGCGTTCAGTATCCGTCACACAACCAGAAACTTCCCGAACCGTGAAGGCTCCAAGATCCAGAACGGCCAGATTTCCTCTGTTGCACTTATGGATGCACGTTCCATTGCAGCTACAGCAGCAAACAAGGGATTCCTTACATCTGCAGAGGAGTTTGACGGAAGCTATTCCGAGCATAAATATTACTTTGACAAATCTATTTATGAGAACCGTGTATTTGACAGCAAGGGCGTAGCAGATCCGAGCGTAGAGATCCAGTTTGGACCGAACATCAAAGACTGGCCGGAAATGGCTGCACTTGCAGACAATCTGATCCTGAAAGTTGTTTCCGAGATCCATGATCCGGTTACCACAACCGACGAGCTGATCCCATCTGGTGAGACATCTTCTTACCGTTCCAATCCGCTCGGACTTGCAGAGTTCACACTCTCCAGAAAAGATCCGGAGTACGTTGGCCGTGCGAAGGCGATCCAGGCAGCACAGAAGGCGATCCAGGCAGGCAACTGTCCGGCAGAAGCTGTTCCAGAACTGAAACCGGTGATCCAGACCATCAACAAGACATATCCGGATGTAGACAAGACCAACCTTGGTGTAGGAAGCACTATTTTTGCAGTGAAACCTGGCGACGGTTCTGCCAGAGAGCAGGCAGCATCCTGCCAGAAGGTACTTGGCGGCTGGGCAAACATTGCCAATGAGTATGCAACCAAGAGATATCGTTCCAACCTGATCAACTGGGGTATGCTTCCATTTTTGATCCCTGCCGGAGACCTTCCGTTTAAGAACGGAGACTTCCTGTTCTTCCCGGGAATCCGTAAAGCAGTTGAGGAAAAAGCAGACGTGATCAAAGGCTACACCGTTGACGGAGACACCCTGAAAGAGTTCGAGGTAACACTTGGCGAGCTTACGGACGATGAGAGAGAGATCATTCTCAAAGGCTGTCTGATCAATTACAACCGTAAATAAAATACAGAATATTTTTCGAAAGGCCGACGATGCGAAGATCGTCGGCCTTTTTCGACAAAATGTAATAAAAAATAAAAAAACTGTGTCATGGAAAAATTGCTGAAAATACGGGAATATGGTATGATAATATATAAAAGTGTAAAATTCTGTAAAATATACACAATTATCAGGTGAATGAAATGGAGGTGCCGATTATTATTTCTGATGAGAATAACAAGTCAGAGATTTCCAGCAGAAAAAAATTAAAAAACAGACTCACCACAGGTACGTTTGCCCTTCTGATCGCTCTTCTTGCGGTCGTTTCCGCAACGTATGCGTGGTATGTATATAACACAGGCCGCCATACAACGAAAGTCCGTATGGCAGCAGGTGCCGTAGGAGAAGTAAGCGAGATCGCACCGGAAGACATAAGTGATGGAGAAGATGTGGGCAGTCAGGAAGCAGAGGAGATTCTGAATGATGGGGAGACCAGCGTGGAACAGCCGGACAGTGCAGATGCATCGGATACATCGAATCCTCAGGTAGAAATTGTTCTTCCGCAGAAAAACGTTTTTATACCGGTTTCAGAATTTCTTCCTGTTCAGGAGCGGGAAGAATTGCTTTCGCTCATTTCTCATGATGAGGTTTATCTTGTTCATATCAGGGACGATTCAGAAATGCAATATTCCATTTTTTTTAATCAGGCCCTGGAACAGAAGGATGTGTGCTTATATCGTTTTGATTCAGAAGAAAATAAAGTAGTGGATGCTGATTCGGTACAGGATGTAATGAGCTTTGATGAAAATAATAGGACTCTTGTACTGAATACAAAGGATTCCTCAGATTATGTTCTTGTGATTTCAAATGCGGAGAAATATAAGGAACTGGGGTATACTGCGTCGATTGCTGCTGCACAGCAGCAGACTGAACCATCTGAGACCGGGGAAGAAGAGACGGAAAACAAAGCAGCAACAGAAGTTGCTCTTACTTCTGTGATTTTGAAGCCAGATTCGGAGCTGGAGACTGTACCGGTCGCATTTTTGGAGTATTTAAGTGATCTGGATGTCTGCTCTGTGACGCTTGTCTATGCGGATGGTTCGGAAAAAATGCTGGATAAAGAGGATGGGCGCTATGAATGCTCTGCAGAGCATGCGGATGAAGAGGATGCAGAAGGGACCGTTCGAAGAACTTATCATGTTGTGGTAAAAGAACTGGCAACCGGAGCGGTGTTTGAAGATACGGAAAGTGTCGAAATCGGAAGAAAGGATCCGGTTGAGATAAAGACGGAGGATATGACTACCGTAATGCTGGAGGGCAGAAAAAAGTGGATGATGGTTCAGTCTGTTCCGGATGTTTCCGGTCGTTATGCTATGAACTGCGATAAAGGAATTGAGAAGATTTACTATGTTTCAGATGACGGTGATCTGACCTGCGCAGAAGATTCTTTCCAGCTCCAGGCAGGCGAGAAGTATACGTTTCTGATTAAACTTCAATAGGGACGGTGTTTTCCGGTACTTTTATTATCACCGGTGGCTGTTCTTGATGGAAGTAAGTTGCTTCAGGCAATTTGACTTAAAGTTAATGTAATAAATGTAGAAAATAAAAAACAAATCCCCAGTCAGGAGAAATGTCATTCAGACAATAACCTGCCTGGGGATTTTTATCGAAAAGATTAAGTTAAAGCCAGTTATCGGACATGTGCTATCCTATAAACAGACTACCGGTAAGCGCTCTGTTAAATCAAACCAGGAAATTTACGACAGGATCAGAGGGGAGGATAATGACAGATAACACAAAATGGCTACTGGGAAGTTACAGACCACAAAAAACCGTCTGTAGGCTGATAAAAAAAGAATTTACAGAAAATAATAAAAAATATAGATAAATAATAAAATATATACACATAAAACGAAGAATGACAAAAATATTAAAGAAAAAATTTAAAAATGTATTGACAAAGCGAACTAACGATGGTATTATAAGACCATCAAAAAGAACAAGAGAAAAAACAAAACAAAGAAATTAAAAAATCAGAAATTCATTCAATTCATAGCATAGATGCACATGAAAGGATGAAGAAAGGAAAAGGTGATTCCAGTGGGAACATAACAATCACATCCATCAATATGAGAGTGACAGGAACCGGATTTCCTGCAAGAAAGACCTGATACATATCACATAATGATAACCCTTAAGAACACAATCATTTCTCTCATAAGATATAAATAAGAACCTCTTAAATCTTACTTATATTTTAACTGAAGTTAAGATGAGAGAAATAAGAAAGTTAAGGAAATCAGTATTTCAGGTAATATAGAATCGGTAACTCATATTGAACAACTGTCACACACCTGAGACAAAGATTTCAGGAAATATGTAAAGAAATATTTCCCGAAAGAGTAAAACCCTCAGCTCACCGGTTCGTTGGAAAGAAGAGATTCCAGGAACAGAAGTGAAGATGAGAACGATACTTTGAAATGCATATCAGATTCATCAGGATATGGATTGAAGCTTTGCATCAGAAGAATATCTGATAGGATATTAAGATCGAAGAAACGGGCAGGAACTTTTTTCAGGATACTTTAAAGAACTGCAGAGGAGAAAATCCCAATAGGTCGATTTGAATCAGCAGATCACGAAGTACAGAGATGACAAACGGTTTTGAATTTAAGAAGTTAAGTCCAGAATTGTTGAGGAAACAGAAAGAAGTATAACCACCGAAATTCTTCAAAAAAAGGAAATCGAACTTCGGAAAAAACGATTTCAATCCTATACAACTTTCTAAATAATCGAAAAGATATACTTACATATATCAATCGCTTATGAGCAGGAAATAAAAAAGAAGAGAGAACGTAGAAAAAGAAAAGTGTATAAAATTGAATAAAGAGAATCGAAATTATTTTATAATCATATAAAATCAGAAATTTCGGTTGACAGAAAATCATATAACCAGAAAACATTATTCAAAAAACAAAGAGGAAGAAAAATTGAATAACGAAGAGTGTTGAGACGGTCATCATTTTTGAAATTATTAAAGTAAAAAGTGATGACCGTCTCATTTTCTGTTATGTTAATTGTTATATTTACCAGTTGCCAGTATCGATATCTTCCGTTATACTTCATGAAGAAAGGAAACCCAAAAATAACAGCAGTGGTGAAAACATATGTGGAACGATCAGATCAACGAAAATATTTTATATGAAGATAAAGAAATTCTTGTATGCAGGAAACCGTCGGGAATGCCGGTACAGGCAGCGAGAATCGGAACCATGGATATGGAAAGTGCCCTGAAGAACTATCTGGCACAGAAAACACCTGGAAAGATCCCATATCTGGCAGTGGTCCATCGCCTGGATCAGCCGGTGGAAGGTGTCCTTGTATTTGCAAAAACTCAGGGAGCAGCAGGGAATCTAAGCAAACAGATAATGGCAGGCGGCGCAGGTAAATATTATCTGGCAGTAACTGAAGGTGTGCCAGGAAAGCAGGAAGGAATTTTTATTGACTATCTGAAAAAAAACGGAAAAGCCAACATGTCTCAGGCAGTACCGGAAAATACACCTGGAGCAAAAAAAGCAATTCTCCATTATAGAGTCCTTGATCAAAAAGAAATGAATGGAAAATCCCGTGCTCTTCTTAAGATCAAACTGGAAACAGGACGTCATCACCAGATCCGTGTACAGCTTTCACATGCGGGAATTCCTCTTCTTGGAGACCGAAAATACAACCCTTCAGGGGAAAAAGGTACTTCTCTTGGCTTATGTTCCTGCGGTCTGGAATTTAAACACCCGAAAACAGGAAAAATAATGAAATTTGAAACAGAGCCGCAGGGAACTGCATTTCTGGATTTTGTGAAAAAACTGTAAAAACTCTGGACGGAAAAGCGAAAAAGTGTATAATGTAAAAAGCGAGTAACCAAATGTAAGAGTTTTGTAAAGTATAAGTTACTGTAGACGGATAATGCAGACGATGAAGAACAGTAACCAGCGAGGAAGAGGAGATTAAAATGAGAAGAGCTGCAGTAGCGTCGGTAGCCTTGTTGGCTACGGTAACCCTGCTGACAGGATGCCAGAAAGAAGAAGCAGAGAAGCTTGTTGCACCGCTTGTAGCAGATGCCCAGGAAACCCCGGAAGCCAAGAAAGCAGAAGAGAAAAAGAGCCCACTCATCCCGGAGATCGACGATAACCTTTCTATTGAAGAAGGTGCCAGAATAGCTGTTGTCAGCAAATGCAAAAAAGGCGAATTCTGGGATAAAGTGAAAGAAGGAATGGAAGCTGCTGTCAAAGATGTGAATGAGGCATACGGCTTCAAGAAAGACAAGCAGATCACAATGACTTTCGAAGGACCGGATAACGAGGAAGATGTAGAAAGTCAGATCAATACTCTTGATGCGGTAATTGCCGAGAATCCATCTGTAGTATGCCTTTCTGCCGGAGACATGGATTCCTGCCAGGCACAGCTGGAAGCTGCCAAAGAAAACGGCATTCCTGTGATCGCATTTGATTCTAATGTCAGCGATACGAAACTGGTCAGAGCTTTTCGGGGAACAGACAATACACAGATTGGTAAGTACGCTGCATATAAGCTTGGAAGCGCCATTGGAAAAATGGGAAATGTAGCAATTTTTTCCGCACAGGAGAAGACCCAGAGTTCACAGGAGCGTGTAAAGGGATTTCTGGATAATATCGCAAATTATACAGACATTAAAGTTGTAGAAACTGTATATTCTGATCAGGTTGATGATATGAAAGAAGCGATGAAAGAAGTTCTGGATAAATATCCTGCACTGGATGGAGTTTTCTGCACCAATGCCAATGTTTCCGAGATGTTTCTGGAAGTAAATAAAGACAACGGTGAGAATAAAGTTGCCATGGTAGGTGTGGATGCCACCAGCAAACAGCAGGAAGCAATTAAAAACGGACAGGAGCTTGGAGTTCTTTCACAGAATCCGTATGCAATGGGATATCAGACCATGTGGGCAGCCATTCAGTCCACCGCACCGAAGAAAGAAACAAAAATTGAGAAAAAAGTTTTACTTGACCCTGCATGGATCGACGCAGAAAACCTTGGAAGCGAAGATTACGCAAATTATATATATAACTGACAGGCAGCAAATGTAAAGAGAATCAAAAGCCAGAAGATCAAAAGCCATTTACCAGATGAAAACGTAAAAAGTGATTTCATCTGGCAGATGGCTTTTTTGTGCTGTGTGGAACATTTTTTGTGAATAAAAACAAAAAATATGAACAGAATAAACAAATAAAAAGTTTGCGAAAAAATGGTAAAAATATAACGAATTTGACGATTTTTTGACGCAAAAAGAATATATTTTTCGTTAAATTGCATAATAAACATTGTTTTAGATAAAAAGTTGTGGTACAATTTGGATATGCAGAGAGGCGGTGATCAGATGATCCAGGAAACGATCAAGGCAGTGAAAGAGGCGGAGGCAAAAGCACAGCAGAAAATAAAAGACGCATCCGTCCGTGCACAGAGTATCATCAGCGAAGCTGAAAAAGAGGCGGAGGAGATTATCAGAAAAGCGGAAACAACCGCAGGCGAACAGGCGGCATCTGATATGAAAGCAGCCGAGGAACGTGCACACAGTACAGAGAACACTGTCATTGGACAGGTAGAGGAGGAGCTTGCAGCTTTGAAAAAGAAAGCGGAGTCGAAGCATGAGCAGGCCATCCAGGCAGTAATGGACAGTTTGTTCTGAGAGGGGGAATGCGAAAATGGCAGTATTGCAGATGCAGCGAATCAGTATCTGCGCTATGAAGAAGAACCGTAAGGCCATATTGGAAGAACTGCAGTCGCTTGGAGTATTGGAGATCGATGCGGCGGAACTGGATCCGGAGCTTAAGACCATGGATACCATGAATGCCAGAATGATTTTCGAAAAGAACGCATCCCTGTGTGATCAGGCAATCGAGATTCTGGATGAATTTTCGAAGGAGAAGGAATCCATGCTGGCATCCCTGGCAGGAAAGCCTCTGATCGGAAGGAAGCAGGAGGAAGAAGCCATCCGGGATCAGGAAGAGATCCTGAAATCAGCCAGAGAAATCCTGGGATATCGGAAGAAACTCACAGAGAACAGCGCAGCGGTAGTTAAGATCGAACAGCAGGAAGCAGCGCTTGCTCCATGGCTGAATCTGGACATCCCCATGAATTCACAGGGAACAGCCAAAGCCGCAGTACTTGTGGGAAGTATCGACGGGAATGTAACTCTGGACCAGGTATACAGCCAGCTGGCAGTGGATGCGCCACAGCTTGAAGCTTTTGACATCCAGGAAATCTCAAATGATGCCGGGAAGCTGAGCCTGGTGGTTGTCTGTCTGAAGACACAGGCACAGGAGATGGAGGAAGCACTCCGTATGCAGGGATTTGCAAGGCCGGCACAGCTGGTATCAGAGGTTCCGGCACAGGAACTGGAGAACCTTAAGAATGAAGTGGTGCGCATCCAGGAAGAATCCGAACAGATCCGGGAGCAGATCCGTAATCTTCATGACAGGAAGAACTCCCTTCAGCTTGTATCCGATTACTTCCGGATCCGTGCACAGAAATATGAAGTTTTAGGTCAGCTCCGCCAGTCAGAGAGCACTTTTTTTGTGACAGGATATCTTCCGAAGAAACAGGTTCCCGCAATGGAGAAACGGCTTACGGAGAAGTACGATATTGTTTTTGAAGCAGAAGATGCTGATGGAGAAAATGTTCCGGTTGCCCTTCAGAACAGCAGATTCGGAGCGGCAGGAGAAGGAGTTCTTGCAGCGTTTGGTCTTCCCGGAAAGGGAGAGATCGATCCGTCCACCATTATGACAGCCTGCTATGTATTCCTTTTCGGACTGATGCTATCAGATGCAGCCTACGGACTGATCGTGTTTGCGGTCTGTCTGGGAGTGCTTCTGAAATTCCCCAGAATGGAAAGCGGAATGCAGAAATCCATCCGGCTGTTCATGTACTGTGGACTGTCCACTTTGTTCTGGGGCGTAATGTTTGGCGGATATTTCGGAGATTTTATCGATGTATTCTCAAGAGTATATCTGCATAAACCGGTCACTGTGAAGCCGGTATGGTTTGCACCGTTGAATGAGCCTATGAGACTTCTGGTGTTCTCCATGCTGTTTGGCCTGATTCATATGTTCCTTGGAATGGGACTTAAGGGCTACATGCTGATCCGTGACAAAAAATATCTCGACTTTTTCTGCGATGTAGTACTCTGGTTCATGCTCCTTATGGGACTGATCCTTATCTTTATCCCGAGCAGCATGTTTCGTTCTATTTCTCAGATGAACCTGAACCTTCCGTCAGCAGTGATACAGGTGGGCAAATGGATGGCTATTATCGGAGCAGTGGGAATTCTCTTCATGTCAGGAAGAGATAAGAAGAATCCGCTCCTCCGTCTGGCGCTTGGAGCTTACGACCTTTATAACATCACAGGATGGGTCAGTGATATCCTTTCCTATTCCAGACTTCTTGCTCTGGGACTGGCTACCGGTGTTATCGCATCAGTTATGAACCAGATGGGCAGTATGCTGGGAGACAGCATTTTTGGATGGATCGTATTTATTCTTGTATTTGTGATTGGTCATACATTTAACCTTCTGATCAATCTTCTGGGTGCATACGTGCACACCTGCCGATTACAGTACGTAGAGTTCTTCGGCAAATTCTTTGAGGGCGGAGGAAAAGAGTTCCACCCCTTCCGCGAAAATACAAAATATGTAGATATTAAGGAGGATTAATATTATGAGTGGTATCGTTTGGGCATTATTGGGAGCAGCAATTTCCGTAGCTCTTGCAGGTATAGGTTCCGCTATCGGCGTTGGTACAGCCGGCCGTGCAGCAGCAGGTGTTGTAACAGAAGATCCGGACAAATTTGCCAAGGTTCTGCTTCTTCAGCTTCTTCCTGGTACCCAGGGTATTTACGGACTGCTGGTAGCATTCCTTGCACTTTCCAAGGTCGGGATCCTGGGCGGCGGTGTTGCCGATATTTCTCTGGAAACCGGACTTATGATCTTTGTGGCATGTCTCCCGATCGCCATTGCAGGCCTTCTTTCCGCGATCCATCAGGGAAAAACTTCCGTAGCTTCCATCGGCATCGTAGCCAAGAAGCCGGAGCAGTTCGGTAAAGCCATGCTTTTCCCGGCAATGGTTGAGACATATGCGATTCTGGCTCTTCTGATCTCCATTCTTGCAGTCAGCGGAATTCAGGTTTGATTCATCAGGAGGGGCAGATCATGACAGGATTAGAGAAGATGGTAAGCCAGATTCTTGAAGAAGCCGATGCTTCTGCAGCCGTTATGATCAGTGACGCGGAGAAAAAAGCCGCGGAGATCCTCGGGGAAGCCGGAGAAAAAGCTGATAAGATCCGGCAGCAGAGGGAAGAACAGTCCAGGGCAAAGGTGAAAAGCTATGAAGAGCGGACAGCTTCCGCCGCAGATATGAAGAAACGTACCGCAGTTCTTGCAGCCAAGCAGGAGCTGATCGGGAAGGTGATTGCGGATGCCTGTGACCGTGTGAAGAATCTGGATGAAGGAAAATATTTTGAGATCCTTAAGAGTATGGCAGAGAAATATCTGCTTCCAAGAGAAGGAGAGATCTGTTTTTCAAAGAAGGATCTGGAACGTATGCCGGCGAATTTCCGTGAGGAGATTAAAGGCCTGGCACAGAAAAAAGGCGGCACACTGGAGATTTCCGGTGAAGCCAGAAATATAGACGGAGGTTTTATCCTGGTATACGGTGGCATTGAGGAAAACTGTTCCATTGATGCCATGTTTGCAGAGAAACGGGATGAACTTCTGGATCAGGTAAGAAAGATTTTGTTTGCGTAAAACACCATCGCAAAAAGGAGGGCGTGAAATATGTTTGGTGAAGATTATGCCTATGCGGTGGCGCGGATACGTGTTCTGGAGACCGGACTTCTGAATCAGGCGGCGATCGAACAGCTTCTGGCATGTCAGGATGAGCAGCAGTGCCTTCAGATCCTTACAGAGAAGGGCTGGGGAAACGGTGATCCTGCAGCCGGTGCGGACGCCATTCTTTCCAGGGAGCGAGAAAAGATCTGGGAGATCATGGATTCGCTGGTAGCGGACCGATCTGTTTTTTCCGTTCTCTCTTATCAGGATCTTTTCCATAACCTGAAAGCGGCTGTGAAGGCCAGCATCCTGGATGGGACAACGCCGAATATTTTTTTCAGCGACTGTGCCATTGACGGCGAGGATATGGTGAAATTCCTGAAGGATAAAGAATACGACCGTTTTCCGGAAGATATGCGGGAAGCGGCAAGAGAAGCCTATGAGACCTTTTTGCACACAAGAGATGGACAGCTTGCGGATATTATCGTAGACCGGGCGGCACTGGATGCCATAAGAGCGGCCGGGGAGAGATCGAAAGAAGAGATCGTCCGGCAGTATGCGGAATCTACAGTTGCGGTAGCAGATATCCGAATCGCAGTCCGTGCCTGCAAAACAGGAAAAAGTTCGGACTTCATGAAAAAAGCTATGGCAGAATGTGACACACTGGATAAGGAAAGACTGATCCACGTTGCAGTCAGCGGAATGGATCAGATCATGAGTTATCTGGCAGAAACGAAATACGGGGACGGAGCTCTGGCACTGGCGGAATCGGCTTCCGCTTTTGAGAGATGGTGTGACAACCAGATCATGGAGACTATCCGACCTCAGCTGTACAATTCATTTTCACTGGGACCGCTGGTAGCCTATGTGCTCGCCCGTGAGAATGAGATCAAGACGGTGCGGATCATTCTCACCGGAAAGCGCAGCGGCCTTCCGGAAGAGTTTATCCGGGAAAGGGCAAGGGAAATGTATGTATAAGATCGCGGTTTTGGGTGATTATAACAGCATTTACGGGTTTGCGGCGCTTGGCCTTGATACCTTTCCGGTGGAAGATCCCGCAGAGGGAAAAGAGAAGCTAAACCGTCTGGCAGCCGGTGAATATGCGGTTATTTATATTACGGAACAGCTGGCAGCCCAGCTTTCCGCTGAGATCAGTAAATACAGTGAAGCGCTGATGCCGGCGATCATTCAGATACCGGGAATTGCCGGAAATACAGGCGCAGGAATTGAAAATGTAAAGAAATCTGTGGAGACGGCAGTTGGCTCCGATATTCTTTTCAGCAATGAGTGACAAGAAAGCAGGTGATTGGTTCAGATGAGCAGAGGAACCATTAAGAAGGTAGCAGGACCGCTGGTAATTGCCAAAGGTATGCGAGATGCGAATATGTATGACGTGGTTCGTGTAAGCAGCCAGCGTCTGATCGGTGAGATTATTGAGATGCATGAAGATGAGGCTTCCATACAGGTATATGAGGAGACTTCAGGACTTCGCCCGGGAGAACCGGTAGAGTCTATGGAAGTTCCCCTTTCCGTGGAACTGGGACCTGGCCTTATCACAAGTATTTACGATGGAATCCAACGTCCGCTGGATGACATTATGAAAGTAGCAGGCAGCAACAACCTGAAACGAGGTGTTGAGGTACCTGCACTGAAGCGGGATAAAAAATGGAATTTCGTCCCGGTTGCAAAAGTGGGAGATGAGCTGGAAGGCGGCGATGTTCTCGGAACCGTTCAGGAGACCATCGTTGTTACACAGAAGATCATGGTACCACCCAATATGAAAGGTACTCTGAAAGAGATCAGATCCGGTGAGTTTACCGTAGATGAGACCGTTGCAGTTCTTTCCACGGCAGACGGAGATAAAGAACTGACACTGATGCAGCACTGGCCGGTACGACGTGGCCGTCCATACAAGAAAAAACTTCCGCCGGCAAAACCTCTGGTAACAGGCCAGCGTGTTATTGATACCATGTTCCCAATCGCCAAGGGTGGTGTGGCAGCAGTTCCTGGCCCGTTCGGAAGCGGCAAGACCGTTATCCAGCATCAGCTTGCAAAATGGGCAGAGGCAGATATCGTAGTTTATATCGGCTGCGGTGAGCGTGGAAACGAGATGACAGACGTTCTGAACGAGTTTCCGGAGTTGAAAGACCCGAAAACCGGACAGTCTCTGATGGAGAGAACTGTTCTGATCGCAAACACCTCAGATATGCCGGTTGCGGCACGTGAGGCTTCTATTTACACAGGTATCACCATTGCGGAGTATTTCCGTGATATGGGTTACTCTGTAGCACTGATGGCAGATTCCACTTCCAGATGGGCCGAGGCTCTCCGTGAGATGTCCGGACGACTGGAGGAGATGCCAGGTGAGGAAGGTTACCCGGCGTATCTGGGTTCCCGTCTTGCACAGTTCTACGAGCGTGCCGGACACGTGATCTGTAATGGAAAAGACGGAAGAGAAGGTGCCCTGACAGCTATCGGTGCGGTATCTCCTCCAGGTGGTGATATTTCCGAGCCTGTTTCCCAGGCAACACTTCGAATCGTGAAGGTATTCTGGGGACTGGATGCAAACCTTGCATACAAACGTCACTTCCCGGCAATCAACTGGCTGACCAGTTATTCCCTGTATCTGGACAGTGTAGGTGGATGGTTTGATGAAAATGTGGCGCCGGACTGGATGGAGCTCCGTCAGAGAATGATGACCCTTCTCCAGGAAGAGGCAGAGTTGGAAGAGATCGTAAAGATGGTAGGTATGGATGCACTTTCTCCGGGCGACCGCCTGAAAATGGAAGCAGCCCGTTCCATCCGCGAGGACTTCCTTCATCAGAACTCTTTCCATGAGATCGATACCTATACATCTCTGGAAAAACAGCACAACATGATGCGCCTGGTACTTGCATTCTATGATGCAGGCCTGGATGCGCTGAAACAGGGTGCAGATATCAATGATATCGTAAAACTGCCGGTACGTGAGCAGATCGGCCGTTACAAATATACAAAAGAAGATCAGCTGGCAGCGGAATATGAGAAGGTAACCCACCAGCTTGCAGCAGAGACTGCGGAACTTCTGGGAAAGGAGGGCCTGTAAAATGCCAAAAGAATATAGGACCATACAGGAAGTTGCCGGCCCTTTGATGCTGGTACGAGGCGTTGAAGATGTGGCATTTGACGAGCTGGGTGAGATTGAGCTTGCCGATGGCGAAACAAGAAGATGCCGTGTTCTGGAGATTGACGGAAGCAATGCGCTGGTACAGTTGTTTGAGAGTTCCACAGGTATCAACCTTTCCAACAGTAAAGTACGTTTTCTGGGACGAAGCATGGAGCTTGGTGTATCCGGCGATATGCTGGGCCGTGTCTTTGACGGACTGGGCCGTCCCATTGATGACGGTCCGGAGATCCTTCCGGAAGAGAGAAGAGATATCAATGGCCTGCCGATGAATCCGGCAGCCAGAAGTTATCCGGAGGAGTTTATCCAGACCGGTGTATCCGCTATTGACGGACTGAACACCCTGGTACGTGGGCAGAAACTTCCGATCTTCTCCGCATCCGGTCTTCCTCATGCACAGCTTGCGGCACAGATCGCGAGACAGGCGAAGGTTCGCGGAAAAGACGAGCAGTTCGCCGTTGTATTTGCTGCCATGGGTATCACTTTTGAGGAGTCAAACTTCTTCGTAGAGAGCTTTAAGGAAACTGGGGCTATAGACCGTACTGTTCTTTTTGTAAACCTGGCAAATGACCCGGCTGTTGAGCGTATCGCTACTCCGCGAATGGCACTGACAGCAGCAGAGTATCTTGCCTTCGAAAAAGACATGCACGTTCTTGTAATCCTTACAGATATCACAAACTATGCGGATGCTCTCCGTGAGGTTTCTGCAGCACGTAAAGAGGTTCCGGGCCGTCGTGGATATCCCGGATACATGTATACAGACCTTGCTTCTCTCTACGAGCGTGCAGGCCGTCAGAAAGGAAAAGCAGGAAGTATCACCATGGTTCCGATCCTGACCATGCCTGAGGATGACAAGACCCATCCGATCCCTGACCTTACCGGTTACATCACAGAGGGACAGATCATTCTGAGCCGTGAGCTTTACCGTAAAGGAATCACACCGCCCATTGATGTTCTTCCGTCTCTGTCACGACTGAAAGATAAAGGTATCGGTGAGGGTAAGACAAGAGCAGACCATGCCAACACCATGAACCAGCTGTTTGCCGCATATGCCCGTGGTAAAGAGGCCAAAGAGCTGATGACCATTCTTGGTGAGGCTGCCCTCTCTGACATTGACCTGATCTATGCGAAATTTGCGGATGCTTTTGAGAAGGAATATGTTTCCCAGGGCTATCAGGCAAACCGTGATATCGAGGAAACCCTGGCCATCGGCTGGAAGCTGCTTTCCATTCTTCCGAGAAGCGAGCTGAAACGTATCGATGACAAATTCCTTGACCAGTATTACGGAAAAGTATAAAGGGGGGATGATTTGTGGCATCAACACAGGTGAATCCTACCCGTATGGAGCTTACGAAGCAGAAAAAGAAGCTGGTGACTGCAGTCCGTGGCCATAAGCTTCTGAAGGATAAGCGGGACGAGCTGATGCGACAGTTCCTGGATCTGGTGCGCGAGAACATGGAGCTGCGTAAAAAAGTAGAGGCTGGTATCCGAAGTGCCAACACCAATTTTGTCATTGCAAAAGCCGGAATGTCGGAGGAGACTCTGAACACCGCTCTGATGGCTCCCAAGCAGGAAGTCTATCTGGAAACCGGCAAAAAGAATGTCATGAGTGTGGATATTCCTGTTTTTGAATACAAAACAAGAACCCCGGATGCCAACGATATCTATTCCTATGGTTTTGCTTTTACCTCCAGTGATCTGGACGGAGCGGTAAAATCTCTGGCAGATATCCTGCCGGATATGCTCCGACTGGCAGAAGTGGAAAAAGCCTGTCAGCTGATGGCTTCTGAGATCGAAAAAACAAGGCGTCGTGTAAACGCCCTGGAGCATGTCATCATACCGGAAGCACAGGCAAACATCAAATACATCACCATGAAGCTGGACGAGAACGAGAGAAGTACCCAGATCCGGCTGATGAAGGTGAAAGATATGATGCTGGAGGAGGCACATCATTACAAGGAGCGGGAGGCAGAGCGCGGAGCGTAAAGCATAAAATACAAAGCGCAGGCATCCTGTAAGAAAAAGAAAAGTTGATATAGAAAGTTTTGAGTAACGGGAAGGAGACGCCTCTGTGCTGTGCGATGGTTTGAACAGTGCAGGGGCGTTTTGTTTATAAAATATTTAGTTTTCGTTTTCAGAAAATCAAGAGATGTACGGTATAATGATCAACAGTAAAGAATGTGCGGCGGAAGACAAGCCCGGGTATTTTATCTACCTGTCGCAGCAGAAAGAGAAGGGAATACATATGAATACTTTTTTACAGTCAGTACAGAATCTGGACGGAGAAATCCTTCTCCAGATCCAGCAGCATTTAAGAACGGATATGCTGACACCATTTATGAAAATCGTTACATTTCTGGGAAACGGAGGATGGTTCTGGATCCTCTGTGCAGTTGTTCTTCTTGCTGTTCCAAAGACAAGAAAAACAGGCTATGCGGCAGTTTTGTCCCTGATTTTCGGAGTGATCGTTACGAATCTGCTTCTCAAAAACATAGTAGCAAGGCCAAGGCCTTTTGCGGAAATCGAAGCTCTGATCCCGCTGATCGCCAAACCAACGGATTTCTCCTTTCCGTCAGGCCACACAACAGCATCCTTTGCCGTTGCCCTGGTAATGCTTCGGATGCTCCCGAAGAAAATTGGAATCCCGGCAGTAGTCCTGGCAGCGCTGGTGGCATTTTCCAGATTGTATCTTGGTGTCCATTATCCAACAGATGTCCTGGCCGGGTTCGTTGTTGCGCTGGTGGGAAGCTCGCTGGCTGTGTGGGGTGTGAGGACGAAGCTGGGAAATCAATAAGTTTGATAACAGATGTTGAGAAATAGAAGTATATAATGTGGGTTTAACCAAATAAAGGAAGTTCCCTGGGAATGTGTGTCACTTTCCCAGGGATTTTTTTATATACACTTTAATTTGATAAAGTATTGACACGCCAGACGGAAACGGGGTACAATTATAAACAAGATTGTCAGGAAACGGTGAAAATGATGATGTAGAAATTAAACCAGATCAGGGAAGAGCCCTGTGGGGTTGTGAAAAGCAATAAGCAATGGGTGGGGACTTGCTTGTATCAGGAGGAGCAAGCCTGCTCAGAATAAAAGGAGAGAACACGAAATGATATCAGAAAAAATGAAACCCTACGTAAAAAACAATTCTGCCATCCGTATGATGTTTGAGGAAGGAAACCGCCTCCGTGCAAAATACGGCGCAGATAAGGTTTTTGATTTCAGCCTTGGAAATCCAAGTGTACCGGCGCCGGACAGTGTTCGTGAAGCCATTATCGATCTTGTAAATAATACGGACCCGACCGTCCTTCACGGATATATGAGCAACGCAGGTTTTGAAGATGTACGCCAGACTATCGCAGAATCTTTAAACAGACGTTTTGATACAAAATTTTCTGCAAAGAACCTGATCATGACAGTAGGCGCTGCAAGCGGCCTGAACGTAATTCTGAAGACGATCCTGAACCCGGGAGAAGAGGTGATCGTTTTTGCACCATATTTTCTGGAATACGGTGCATATGTCCGCAATTATGACGGTGTCCTTGTGGAAATCTCTCCGGATACCACAACCTTCCAGCCAAATCTCGCTGAATTTGAGCAGAAGATCACACCGAAGACAAAAGCAGTTATCGTAAATACTCCGCACAATCCGACCGGAGTTGTATATTCAGAAGAAACAATCAGGAAACTTTCCGCAATTTTGGAAGCAAAACAAAAAGAGTTCGGAACCGTGATCTACCTGATCTCCGATGAGCCATACCGTGAACTGGCTTACGATGGCGTGGAAGTTCCGTACCTGACGAAATATTATGACAATACAGTTGTGGGATATTCTTACAGCAAATCTCTTTCCCTTCCGGGAGAGCGTATCGGATATCTGGTGATCCCGGATGAGGCGGACGGAAGTGAAGAACTGATCTCAGCTGCAACCATCGCAAACCGTACACTTGGCTGCGTAAATGCACCATCCCTGATCCAGAAAGTAGTTGCGAAATGTGTAGATGCAAAGACAGATCTTGCAGCTTACGATAAAAACCGTCAGGCACTTTACAATGGCCTGAAAGAATGCGGCTTTGAGTGCATCAAACCACAGGGTGCGTTCTATCTCTTCGTAAAATCTCCGGTAGCTGATGAAAAAGCCTTCTGCGAGGCCGGCAAGAAATATAACATCCTCATGGTACCGGGAAGCTCCTTCGCATGCCCTGGTTATGTGAGACTGGCATACTGTGTATCTTATGATACCATTGTAAATTCTCTTCCGGAGTTTAAGAAACTTGCAGCAGAGTATGGCCTGAAATAAATTAACGAGAATAAACGATAATTATAAAGCGATTATATAAGAGATCCCCGGTACAGCCTGTTCATACAGAACTGTATCGGGGATCTTTTGCAAGAGGGAAATAAGCAAAGGAAACGCAGCCGGGAGCGAATAAACTCCCGGCCGTGTTTCCCTTAGAAGGGTGTTCCACATTTATTTGGCTTTTTTCTCTTCTTTCTTTGGCATTTCTCCGTAGTATGCCTTCAGATAGATATCTTTCAGCTCGGATACAAGTGGATATCTCGGGTTAGCGCCGGTGCACTGGTCATTGAAGGCCTGCTCGGACATCTCATCCAGAGTCTCCAGGAAGTATTTCTCATCTACGCCGTAGTCACGGATTGTAGGCATGATCTCGATTGTTCTCATCAGGTCATCCAGTTTGGCGAGAAGTTTTTCGAATACTTCTGCATCGTTCTTGCCTGTAAGACCTACAGAACGGCCGATCTCAGCATAGCGGGCAAGTGTCTTTGGATACTGGTACTGTGGGAAGGTACCCATCTTGGTCGGAACCTCAGCACTGTTGTAACGCATAACATCCAGAAGAACAACTGCGTTTGCGATACCGTGTGGCAGGTGATGGAAAGCACCAAGTTTGTGAGCGAGAGAGTGGTTAACACCGAGGAATGCATTGGCGAATGCAAGACCTGCCATGCAGGAAGCGTTAGCCATATGGTCTCTTGCCTCTACATCGTTGCCGTCTTTATACGCACGTGGCAGATACTCAAATACCAGTTTGATCGCTTTCAGTGCAAGACCGTCTGTGTAATCGGAAGCCATCATGGAAACATAAGCCTCGATTGCATGTGTCATAACGTCGATACCGGAAGCACGGGTCAGTCCCTTCGGTGCGCTCATCATGTTGTTGGTATCTACGATCGCCATATCCGGAAGAAGCTCATAGTCAGCCAGCGGCCATTTAACGCCGGTATCCTGATCTGTGATGATGGCGAAAGGTGTAACCTCGGAACCTGTACCGGAAGATGTCGGGATTGCTACGAAGTAAGCTTTTTTACCCATCTTCGGGAAGGTGTAAACTCTCTTACGGATATCCAGGAAGTCCATGGACATATCGGAGAAGTCAGCGTCCGGATTCTCATAAAGCATCCACATAACCTTGCCGGCATCCATTGCGGAACCACCACCAAGAGCGATGATGCAGTCAGGCTCAAATGCTGTCATAGCCTTGGCTCCGGCTTTTGCGGAAGCGAGAGATGGATCTGGTGCTACATCAGAGAAGCATGTATGAACGATGCCCATCTGATCCAGTTTATCTTCGATCGGTTTGGTGTAACCGTTCTTGTAGAGGAAGGAGTCTGTTACGATGAAGCAGCGTTTCTTGCCCATAACAGTACCGAGCTCGTCAAGAGCAACCGGCATACAGCCTTTCTTAAAGTAAACCTTTTCCGGTGTTCTCATCCAGAGCATATTCTCTCTCCTTTCAGCAACGGTCTTGATATTCAGAAGGTGCTTGACACCAACGTTCTCGGATACGGAGTTACCGCCCCAGGAACCGCAGCCAAGAGTGAGGGATGGAGCAAGTTTGAAGTTGTAAAGGTCACCGATACCACCCTGAGAAGAAGGCGTATTGATAAGGATACGGCAGGTCTTCATAGCTGCCTCGAATTTATCCATCTTCTCTGTCTCATTCACGTTGATGTAGAGGGAAGATGTATGGCCGTAGCCGCCGTCAGCAACAAGACGCTCAGCTTTTGCGATAGCATCGTCAAAATTCTTAGCCTTGTACATGGCAAGTACAGGGGAAAGTTTCTCGTGTGCGAATTCCTCGCTGATATCAACGGACTCAACCTCACCGATAAGGATCTTGGTCTCAGCCGGTACGGTAACGCCTGCCATCTCGGCGATGGTAGCTGCCTTCTGGCCTACGATCTTGGCATTCAGAGCGCCGTTGATGAGGATTGTCTTTCTGACTTTCTCGATCTCGTCTTTTTTAAGGAAGTAGCATCCTCTGTAAAGGAACTCTTCTTTTACTTCTTTATAAATGCTCTCCAGAACAGTTACGGACTGTTCGGAAGCACAGATCATACCATTGTCAAATGTCTTGGAGTGGATAATGGAGTTAACTGCAAGACGGATATCTGCACTGTCATCAATGATGGCAGGTGTATTTCCAGGTCCAACACCAACAGCAGGTTTACCGGAGGAGTAAGCTGCCTTAACCATTCCAGGACCACCGGTTGCGAGGATGATATCTGCGTTCTGCATAACCATGTTGGTCAGCTCAAGGCTCGGGATATCGATCCATCCGATGATTCCTTCCGGTGCACCAGCGGCAACAGCTGCATCCAGAACAACTTTCGCTGCTTCAATGGTAGACTTCTTGGCACGCGGATGCGGGCTGATGATGATTGCGTTACGTGTTTTCAGAGAAATAAGAGATTTAAAGATTGCTGTGGAAGTCGGGTTGGTAGTCGGGATAACTGCGGCAACCAGTCCTACAGGCTCCAGGATCTTCTTGATTCCGTATGCCTTGTCTTCTTCTACAACACCACATGTCTGTGTGTTCTTGTATGCATTATAAACATACTCTGCTGCGTAATGGTTCTTGATAACCTTATCTTCCATGATACCCATGCCTGTTTCTTCAACGGCCATTTTGGCAAGTGGGATACGCATTTTGTCGGCGGCAGTAGCAGCTGCCTTAAAGATCTTGTCAACCTGCTCCTGTGTGTAGGTAGCGAAGATCTTCTGTGCTTCTTTCATTGCAGCCATTTTCGCGGTCAGGGCTTCTGGAGTGTCGATGATGGTAGGGATAGTTTCTTTCTTTGCCATGTGGAATCCTCCTGTTTTCATATGATAATGATCTGTGGTTCTGCGGGCCTGTTTTTTATGCCGGCAGATGCTGCAGAGTTTTTGTAAGTCCCCGCGCTGCGTTGCTTGGTTGATTCAATCTGATTGAATTTTCTGTTTCGATGATTATATAGTATCAAAATTCAGAAAAAAACGCAAATTCTGAATTTTGCAGCTATGTGCAAAATGACGAACAGAAAATCAGGGGAAAATACTGTAAATTTCACTCCGCAGAACGCTGAATTATTGAAAAATCCTTTAAAAAAAATCTTTAAATTCAGCACTGTGCACAAAAAACATGTTAAATATTTGTCAGCACTGACAAAAAACATGCACACATATGAGGGGCTGGCAAAAGATAAAACGTATCATGTAGTTAAAACATTAACGTTAAACTTTTGTCAATCAATCATGAACACATTATAATTTAACAGATTCCAGACGTCAATAGCGAATGTGATAAATAATTAACGAAAATAACGAAGAATTTTGATAAATAATTCACAAAAATATCATGTCACGGTAAAGCGTCAAACCATAATTGATAAAAAAACTTGAAATTATTTGAGTTTTCAGAACAATTAAGCAAAATATATGGAGACTTTTTTCAGGAATGCAGAAAGAAATGGATAGATTTGTCTGAAAATGAAAAACAGGGCAGGAGATAACTGCCAGAATCCTGCGAGCAGGAAAGCCCGATGTTGTTCAGGGAAATTCGCCACAGGCAGAGAATCCTGCAGCCTGGATTCTTCCTGCAGAAAGAAACGGTCATGCAGGAAATGATTCCAGAAAAAAACTGCCATACAGGAAATGATTCCCGTATGACAGTTGTGTAAATCGTGTTAAAGATATATCCGAATCATTTATAACTGCAAAACACTGCCAGAATCCAGTAAACAATAAATAATCGTCAAAATTCTATCAGCTCTTGCGGAATGCAGCACGTTTTCGATCTCTGGAATCCAGGATACGTTTACGGATACGAAGGCTCTTAGGAGTTACCTCAAGAAGCTCATCCTGGTCGATGAACTCGATTGCCTGCTCAAGGCTTAATACCTTAGGCGGAACAAGCTTCAGCGCATCGTCTGCCGAAGAAGAACGGGTGTTGGTGAGGTGCTTGGTCTTGCAGACATTCAGCTCGATATCCTCAGCCTTACCATTCTGTCCGATAACCATACCGCTGTAAACCTTCTCGCCAGGTCCGACGAAGAGAGTACCACGCTCCTGAGCGGAGAAAAGACCGTAAGTTACAGTCTCGCCTGCCTCGAAAGCGATGAGGGAACCCTGTTTACGATACGGGAAGTCTCCCTTGTATGGTGCATATCCGTCAAACATGGTGTTCAGGATACCGGTACCCTTGGTGGAGGTAAGGAATTCGTTACGGAATCCGATCAGTCCACGGGAAGGGATGGAGAACTCAAGACGTACAGTTCCGTCGCTTGCTGTGCTCATACCCTGAAGTTCACCTTTACGCTCGCTGAGTTTCTGGATGATGGTACCGGAAAATTCCTCCGGAACATCAACATATGCGATCTCGATCGGCTCCAGTTTGCGTCCGCGCTCGTCTGTATGATAGAGAACCTCCGGTTTGCTGACTGCAAATTCATATCCTTCACGGCGCATGTTCTCAATAAGAACGGAAAGGTGAAGCTCACCACGGCCGGAAACCTTGAAGCACTCAGTTGTATCTGTGTCTTCCACACGAAGGCTGACGTCTGTATTCAGCTCACGGTAGAGGCGGTCACGAAGGTGACGGGAAGTGATAAATTTACCTTCCTGTCCTGCAAGCGGGCTGTCGTTTACAAGGAAGTTCATGGAGATGGTAGGCTCGGAAATCTTCTGGAACGGAATGGACTCCGGGTTATCTCCTGCACAGAGTGTATCTCCAATGTGGATATCTGCAATACCGGAGATCGCAACGATGGCTCCGATGGTAGCACTCTTGACTTCAACCTTGTTCAGGCCGTCAAATTCGTAGAGCTTGCTGATCTTTACGCGCTCGTGTTTGTCCGGGTCATGATGGTTCAGAAGCATCAGCTCCTGGTTCACGGAAATGGTTCCGCGCTCAACTTTACCGACACCGATACGGCCTACATATTCATTGTAGTCGATGGTGCTGATAAGAACCTGTGTATCTCCGTCCGGATCTCCCTCCGGAGCAGGAATTGCATCAAGGATGGTCTCAAAAAGCGGAGCCATATTCTCAGGCTTGTCCTCAAGGTTACGAACTGCATAGCCGGCTTTTGCGGAGGCATACAGGAACGGGCAGTCCAGCTGCTCGTCAGATGCGTCCAGATCCATGAGAAGTTCCAGAACTTCGTCAACAACTTCCTCCGGACGTGCTTCCGGACGGTCGATCTTGTTGATGCAGACAATAACATGCAGGTTCAGTTCGAGAGCTTTACGAAGTACAAATTTAGTCTGAGGCATGGCACCCTCGAAGGCGTCCACAAGAAGAATAACGCCGTCTACCATCTTCAGCACACGCTCTACCTCGCCGCCGAAGTCCGCATGGCCTGGAGTGTCGATGATATTGATTTTTACACCCTTGTAATGAACTGCGGTGTTTTTGGAGAGAATCGTAATGCCGCGCTCACGCTCAATATCGTTGGAGTCCATGACACGTTCCTGGACTTCCTGGTTCTCACGGAAAACACCGCTCTGTTTCAAAAGCTCGTCAACAAGTGTTGTTTTACCGTGATCGACATGGGCGATAATGGCCACGTTACGAACATCTTCACGCTTGGTCTTCATATAATCCAAATCCTTTCTTTCCATATATGAGTAATCTTTTTGTTAAAAATGATGTCCAAATTTACAGTTTATCACATTTTCGTGAGATTACAAGATATAAAAAAATATTTTTAGTTTTTCATTTTCCAGACATATTATACCCCAAATGCACATACATTGGTATAGACGAAATACACGAAGAGGAAGGAGAGCTACTTATTATGGCAGATAAAATTATTGAAAACAATCAGGTATCGGTTATGGGGCGTATTGCCACCGGATTTACCTTCAGCCATCAGGTTTTTGGAGAAGGGTTTTATATGATGGATATTCTGGTAAAACGTCTCAGCGATTCTGAGGACAGGATTCCGGTGATGGTGTCCGAGCGTCTGATTGATATCACCCAGGACTATGTTGGGGAGTATATTGAAATCCACGGACAGTTCCGGTCCTATAACCGTCATGAGGAAAAGAGAAATAGACTTGTGCTTTCGGTATTTGCCAGGGAAGTGAAATTTGTGGAAGAGGGAGAGGAATCCATACCGGTCAATCAGATTTTTCTGGACGGGTATATCTGCAAACCGCCTGTATACAGAAAAACTCCGCTTGGAAGAGAGATTGCGGATCTTCTGATGGCAGTCAACCGTCCTTACGGAAAATCCGATTACATACCATGTATATGCTGGGGAAGAAATGCCAGATATGCTTCGGCTTTTGAAGTAGGCGGACATGTGCTGATCTGGGGCAGAATTCAGAGCAGGGAATATATGAAACGAATCAGTGAAAATGAGACAGAAAAAAGGATAGCCTATGAAGTTTCGGTGAGCAAATTGGAATATGTTGAGTAACATTGGACAGGTTATGGAATATTGGTGGGAACATTAAGGTAACACTTGCATTTCCAGCCAATCTGCGGTAATATAAGAAAAATTAAAAAAATGGGGAATTACCGGTTTCACTAAACAGTAAGAGGAAGAATCATGGAAAAAGAAATAACAGAGGTTTATTGCGGGAACGGGAAAGGAAAGACGACACTGGCTATCGGCCAGGCTTTGCGCTTTGCCGCGCAGGGAAAAAGTGTGATCATCATACAGTTTCTCAAGGGCAGGGAACGCAGAGAACTGGATTTTCTTGAGGATCTGGATAATCTTGATTTCAAGATTTTCCGTTTCGAAAAAATGGACACCTGCTATAATGACCTGAGTGAGCAGGAAAAGACAGAAGAGAGAACCAATATTCTCAACGGCCTTAATTTTGCACGGAAGGTAATTGCTACCGGAGAGTGTGATTTTCTGCTGCTGGATGAAATCCTCGGGCTTATGGATAAAGGAATCGCTCCAGTTGAGACGATCATCGATATGCTTAAGCAGAAGGATGAAAGTATGCACATAGTTATGACCGGACGCTGGCTTCCGGAAGCGCTGAAGCCATATGTGGACAGTGTTACCACAATGACAACAGAGCTGACCGGACAGGAACGGAAATAAGCAACAGTTCACAGAAGAAAGAAGGAGGAAGACAAATGGCAATTTTTAAAGGAACAGGCGTTGCAATCGTAACACCTATGCACGAAGACGGTAAGGTAAATTATGAGAAACTTGAGGAGATCCTTGAGGATCAGATCGCGAACAGCACAGACGCCATCGTTATCTGCGGAACAACAGGAGAATCTTCTACTCTGACACACGGAGAGCACCTTCAGACAATCAAGTTCACAATTGACAAAGTTAACAAACGTGTGCCTGTAATCGCAGGAACAGGTTCCAATTGTACAGAGACAGCAATCATGATGTCCAAGGAAGCAGCTTCCTATGGTGCAGACGCTCTTCTTATTGTAACACCTTATTATAACAAGGCTACACAGAAGGGACTTATCGCTCATTACACAGCAATTGCCAATGCAGTTCCGGAAACTCCGCTCATCATGTACAATGTACCGAGCCGTACAGGCTGCAACATCCAGCCGGCTACTGCAGCTTACCTTGCAAAGAATGTAAAGAACATTGTCGGAATCAAGGAAGCAACAGGAGATCTTTCCCAGATCGCCAAAATGATGTCTCTGGCAGACGGACAGCTTGAGCTTTACTCCGGAAACGATGATCAGGTACTTCCGATTCTTTCTCTTGGCGGACTTGGTGTTATTTCCGTACTTTCCAATGTTGCACCGAAGTTTACACATGACATGGTCATGAAATATTTCGACGGTGATACCAAGGGAGCAACAGAGGATCAGCTGAAAGCTCTTCCGCTGATCAACGCACTGTTCAGCGAAGTAAACCCGATTCCTGTTAAGACAGCTATGAACCTTATGGGAATGAACGTAGGACCGCTTCGTATGCCACTTTGCGAGATGGAAGAAGACACAAAGGCAGCTCTTGCAAAAGAGATCGAGAAATTCGGCCTTAAGCTTGCAAAATAATCAGACTGTAAGCGGAAGGTAAAGGAGAATATACTATGGTAAAAATCATCATGCATGGCTGCAACGGACATATGGGTCAGGTGATCAGTGGCATTGTGGAGAAAGATCCGGATGCAGAGATCGTGGCAGGCATCGACATTGCAGATCAGGGAAAAAACAGCTATCCGGTATTTACCGATATTGATACATGTCAGGTAGAGGCAGACGCGATCATTGATTTCTCCTCTGCAAAAGCAACAGACAAGCTTCTTGAGTACAGTGCCGCACGCCAGATCCCGGTTGTTCTCTGCAGCACAGGCTTAAGCGAGGAGCAGCTTGCGAAAGTAGAAGAAACATCCAAAAAGGTTGCAGTGCTGAAATCTGCGAACATGTCTCTTGGTATCAACACACTTCTGAAACTGGTTCAGGACGCTGCCAAGGTTCTTGCAACTGCAGGATTTGACATGGAGATCGTTGAGAAACATCACCGCCTGAAAGTAGACGCACCAAGTGGTACTGCACTTGCACTGGCAGACAGCATTAATGAAGTTATGGATAACAAGTATCATTATGTATATGACCGCAGCCAGAAACGTGAGAAACGTGACGATAAGGAGATCGGAATCTCCGCAGTTCGTGGCGGAACCATCGTAGGTGAGCATGAGATCATTTTTGCAGGTCAGGACGAAGTGATCGAGTTCAAGCATACTGCATATTCCAAGGCTATTTTTGGAAAAGGTGCTGTAGAAGCAGCCAAATTCCTTGCCGGCAAACCGGCAGGACGTTACGATATGAGTGACGTGATCGGCTGATCCTGACAGGTTGACAGTTTAATCCGTAACAGAATGATACAGGTAATAAAAACGGGTTTCGTGTAAAAGCGGAGCCCGTTTTTTTGAATGAAATTGCGAAGCGATTTCATTCATGAGCATGTAGTGGAACGGAATGCGAATGTCCGCTATATGGCCTTATAGCAAAGAATATTTTTGAAATTTTTGCCAGGATAGAATACTGGAAAAAGTGCCATATTAGGAATACAGAATTTTTCAGAAAAAGGAGAAGATCATATGAAAAAATGGAAGGCGATTCTTTTTGGCACTTTGCTCACTCTGTCTCTGTGTACATTTACAGCCTGTGGTACAGAGGTAAATAATGCGGATGAAACTGTGGACGAGAAAAATAATGATGAGAGAAATAAGAAAAAAAATACAAACGAAAATACTGCCACAGAAAATGGAATTATGGAAGATGAAACAGATAATGACGGTGTGATGGACAACGGCGGGATCATTGAAGATTCTGGCACAGATAACAATGAGATGGCCGGTGGAAATATTACCGTGACTCCTGCGGGAAATGGAAATAATACAACAGCAGCGCCTGGAACTACAGATGCCAACGGAACCGGAAATGACGGAACGGTATCCGGTGAGCTGGGTGACAGTGTGAAGGACCTGGGCGACGGCGTAGGAAATGCGGTGGATGATATTGGCAATGCAGTAGGAAATGCGGTAGAGGGCAGATAGAGTTGCTGTTTATTTCGTGGTCAGCAACTGTAAGGTAACCTGGTGCTACAGATATTTTACCACAGCATTGCATAAAACTGCTTCTGATGCTATTATCAGTGCATGGAAAGAAAACGGAGGACAGGATTATGAAATTCAGACCATGCATTGATATACATAACGGAAAAGTAAAACAGATCGTAGGAGGAAGCCTGAAAGATCAGGGTGATCAGGCGGCAGAAAATTTTGTGTCAGAGCAGGATGCGGCTTTTTATGCAGAGCTTTATAAGAAGGCGGGATTAAAGGGCGGTCATGTGATCCTTTTGAACGGAAAAGATTCTCCCAACTATGAAGCGACGAAAGCCCAGGCGCTTCTTGCCCTGAAAAGATATCCCAGAGGACTTCAGATCGGAGGCGGTATCTGCCCGGAGAATGCGTCAGAGTATCTGGAGGCTGGTGCCAGCCATGTGATCGTAACCTCCTATGTGTTTAAAAACGGAGTGATCTCCTGGGAAAATCTGGAGAAGATCCGGAATGCAGCAGGAAAAGAACATCTTGTGCTGGACTTAAGTTGCCGCAAAAAAGACGGTAACTATTATATTGTCACAGACCGCTGGCAGAAATTTACAGAAGAGATCGTGACACTGGAACTGATGGAAAAGCTTGGAAGTTACTGTGATGAATTTCTGGTCCATGCAGTGGATGTGGAGGGAAAGGCTCATGGTGTTGAGACAGAACTTGCGGAACTTCTGGGACAGTATACAGCTCATCCGGTAACTTATGCAGGCGGTGTCGGCTCCATGGCAGATATTGAGGAACTTCGAAGGGCAGGACAGGGAAGACTGGACGTGACTGTTGGCAGTGCACTGGATATTTTTGGCGGAAGCATACCGTTTGAAGTTCTGGCAGAGATGAAGTAGAATAGTTGCATATTCATGACAAAAAAATCCTTTTGCAGGAATATATTGAATAAATTTAGAAAAAATTTGTAAAATTTTTGAAAAGTGATGTTAAAATTCAACTTAATGTGTTATAATAGCAACATAAAACAGCAAAGGGGATGGAAGTCATGAAATTTATTATTAGTGGAAAGAATATAGCAGTAACAGAAGGACTTAAAACAGCTGTTGAGGACAAGCTTGGTAAACTTGAAAGGTATTTTACTCCTGAAACTGAGATTTCAGTAACCTTAAGCGTTGAGAAGGATCGCCAGAAGATCGAGGTAACAATCCCTGTGAAAGGTAACATTATCCGTTCCGAGCAGGTAAGCAATGATATGTATGTATCCATCGATCTGGTTGAAGAGGTAATTGAGCGTCAGCTTCGTAAATACAAGAACAAGATCGTTGACAAGCAGCAGGAATCCACAAACTTCCAGAAAGCATACCTTGATAAGGATTATGAAGAGGATGAGGAAGTTAAGATCATCCGTACCAAGAAATTCGGAATCAAACCAATGTATCCGGAAGATGCATGCGTACAGATGGAGCTTCTTGGACATAATTTCTTTGTATTCTTCAATGCTGAGACAGAGCAGGTTAACGTAGTTTACAAACGTAAAGGTAATACTTACGGACTGATCGAGCCGGAGTTTTAGGCAGAAGTCTCTGTAGGAGATCATGTGTGAATGATCTTTTATAAAAACTGAATATTGAACGACTGAGAAAAGCTCCGGGAATCTGCGTGGAAAATCTGCAGATTCCCGGAGCTTTTTTTCAGGGCAGAAGAACAGCTCCGGACACGATTTGTTAATTAATTGTTCATTGTTTTTATAACTGGAAAGTGGTAGAATATATACCATATGTGATCTGGATATCAACAGAGAACTGGAATGATTATGATGATTGGAACGAACAGTGTCCTGGAATGATCCTGAATCGGATAGATAAGAGACTTAAATGTCCTATTTCGAATAAAATGATTGGAGCAGAAACATGAATGTTTTTTCAAAAGTATTTGGAACCCGCAGCCAGCGTGAGGTAAAGCGTATCATGCCGCTGGTTGAGAAAACCGAGAGCTATCAGTCCCAGATGCAGCAGCTTACCGACGAGCAGTTACGGGACAAAACCAGAGAATATAAGAAACGTCTTGCAGAAGGCGAAACACTGGATGATCTTCTTCCTGAGGCATTTGCCACCGTACGTGAGGCTGCCAAGCGTGTGCTTGGAATGGAGCATTACCGTGTACAGATCATCGGTGGTATCATCCTTCACCAGGGCCGTATCGCCGAGATGAAAACAGGTGAAGGTAAAACTCTTGTTTCCACACTTCCTGCATACCTGAATGCCCTTGAGGGAAAAGGTGTCCACATCGTAACTGTCAACGACTACCTGGCTAAACGAGATGCCGAGTGGATGGGTAAAGTCCATGAGTTCCTTGGCCTGACTGTAGGCGTGGTACTTAACGACATGAAGCCGGAAGAACGCCGTGCGGCATATGGATGTGACATCACATACGTTACCAACAACGAACTTGGATTCGATTACCTTCGTGATAACATGGTTATCTATAAAGAACAGCTTGTTCAGAGAGATCTTCACTACTGTATCATCGATGAGATCGACTCCGTCCTGATCGATGAGGCACGTACACCTCTGATCATTTCCGGACAGAGCGGCAAATCCACCAAGCTTTATGAAGTATGTGATATCCTTGCACAGCAGCTGGAGCGTGGTGAGGCCAGCCATGAGATGACCAAGATGGCAGCCATCATGGGTGAGGAAGTTATCGAGACCGGTGACTTCGTTGTAAATGAGAAAGACAAGATCGTCAACCTTACCGAACAGGGTATCAAGAAGGTTGAGAAATTCTTTAATATTGAGAACCTGGCAGATCCGGAGAATCTGGAGATTCAGCATAACATTATCCTTGCCCTTCGTGCACATAACCTGATGCATAAGGATCAGGATTATGTTGTGAAAGATGACGAGATCCTGATCGTTGATGAGTTTACCGGACGTATCATGCCGGGCCGTCGTTATTCGGATGGTCTTCATCAGGCGATCGAGGCGAAAGAGCATGTTAAGGTTAAGAGAGAGAGTAAGACTCTTGCAACCATCACTTTCCAGAACTTCTTCAATAAATATGATAAAAAAGGCGGTATGACCGGTACAGCCCTTACTGAGGAGAAAGAGTTCCGTGATATCTACGGCATGGACGTTGTAGAGATCCCGACCAACCGTGTAGTACAGCGTAAAGACCTTGACGATGCCGTTTACATGACAAAGAAAGAGAAATTCAATGCAGTTGTAGAGGCTGTTAAGGAAGCACATGCAAAACATCAGCCGGTACTGGTTGGTACGATCACTATCGAGACTTCCGAACTTCTCAGCAGAATGCTGAAGAGAGAGGGAATCCCGCATAACGTATTGAATGCCAAGTTCCATGAACTTGAGGCTGAGATCGTAGCTCAGGCAGGACAGGCAGATGCCGTTACCATCGCAACCAACATGGCAGGCCGTGGTACCGATATCAAGCTTGACGATGTGGCAAGAGAGGCCGGCGGTCTGAAGATCATCGGTACCGAGCGCCATGAGTCAAGACGTATTGATAATCAGCTCCGTGGACGTTCCGGACGACAGGGAGATCCGGGTGAATCCCGTTTCTACATTTCCCTTGAGGATGACCTGATGCGTCTGTTCGGTTCCGAGAGACTGATGAAAGTGTTCACATCTCTTGGTGTTGAGGAGAATGAGCAGATTGAGCATAAGATGCTTTCCAATGCCATCGAGAAAGCGCAGGAGAAGATCGAGTTCAACAACTTCGGAATCCGTAAAAATCTTCTCGACTATGACCAGGTTAACAATGAGCAGAGAGAGATCATCTACGAGGAGCGTCGTCAGGTACTTGACGGTGAGAACATGCGTGATGCCATCTACAAGATGATCACAGATATCGTAGACAGCATGACAGATATGTGCTTCTCTGATGATATGGATTCTTCGGAGTGGGATCTTGATGAGTTCAATACCGCGATCACTCCGATTATCCCAATCCACCCTCTGACTGCAGAGAAGGTAAAAGGCCATAAAAAAGACGAGATCAAACATATCGTGAAGGAAGAGGCTGTGAAGCTTTATGAAGCGAAAGAGGCTGAGTTCCCGGAACCGGAGCAGCTTCGTGAGCTTGAGCGAGTAGTTCTCCTGAAATGTATTGACAGTAAGTGGATGGATCACATCGACGACATGGAAATGCTCCGTCAGGGTATCGGCCTGATGGCATATGGCCAGAGAGATCCGGTTGTTGAGTACAAGATGAACGCATTCGAGATGTTCAATAACATGATCACTTCTATTCAGGAAGATACCGTACGTATGCTGTATCATGTTCATGTAGAGCAGAAGATCGAGCGTGAGCAGGTTGCAAAAGTAACCGGTACAAACAAAGATGACAGCGCCGGCCCGAAGAAACCGGTTCAGCGAAAAGAAGATAAAGTATATCCGAACGATCCGTGCCCATGCGGAAGCGGCAAGAAATATAAACAGTGCTGTGGACGTAAGGCAGCGAAGATCTGAGAATGAAGATAAAAATAGTCTCACCTGATGATATGGTGGGGCTATTTTTGTATAAGAGCAGAGAAAGGATATGATAATATGGCCGTTATAAAAACAGCAATTCTTCAGACACATGTATATACAGAAAAATCCCGTAACATCATTCAGGCAGCAGAAATTCTTGCCAGTCCGGAACTTCAGGGAATCGACCTGGCAGTTTTGCCCGAAATGTTCTGCTGTCCCTACGAGAACAAATACTTCCCGGAATATGCGGAATCCGAAGGCGGGGACACCTGGGAAAAATGTTCCAGGCTGGCAGCAGAACGTGGGATTTATCTCATAGCTGGAAGCATGCCGGAGAGAGATGCAGCCGGTCATATTTACAACACATCCTATATTTTTGACAGAAACGGGCATCAGATCGGGAAACACCGGAAGATGCATCTTTTTGACATTGATGTAAAAGGTGGCCAGTATTTTAAAGAATCAGATACCCTGACACCGGGAGATCAGGTGACAGTTTTTGACACAGAATTTGGAAAGATGGGCGTTTGCATCTGCTATGATTTCCGCTTTCCGGAACTTGCCAGGCTGATGGTGGATCAGGGGGCAGAGGTGATCATTGTGCCGGCGGCTTTTAATATGACAACAGGTCCTCTCCATTGGGAGCTGATGTTCCGCCAGAGAGCCGTGGACAATCAGGTATACACCCTCGGGGCCGCACCTGCCAGAGACCTGAATGTCGGATACCATTCCTGGGGCCATTCCATTGCCGTGGATCCCTGGGGAAAAGTCCTCATGGAAATGGAAGAAAAGCCGGACGTAAAAGTTGCGGAACTGGACCTGGAGGAGGTAAAAAAAGTCCGGGAACAGCTGCCTCTTCTGAAGCACCGGAGAGGGGATATCTATGAATTGTCGCAGATAAAATAGAAATGCCTGAACCACGTTTTCGTTGTAATTTTCAGGCCCATATGGTATTGTATAAGACAGGCAGGAGTTCCTGCATCAATATATAGAAAGAAGGTGAAGCTGTGGTTGAGTTAGATCAGTTCAAGAGTATTCTTGCAACATACACAGAGCCATTAGTGGAAGTGAGGGATTCACTTTGACCTCGCTAACAAAGAGCAGAAGGTCGAAGAATTAGAGCGCGAGATGGAAGCGCCTGATTTCTGGGATAACGCAGAAGTATCTCAGATGAAGATGAAACAGTTAAAGAGTCTCAAGGATGATATTGAGACATACCATAATCTGGAAACACAGATGGAAGATATGGAAACCATGATCGAGATGGGATATGAGGAGAATGATCCGGAGATCATCCCTGAGATCCAGGAAATGCTGGACGAATTCCAGGCAAGCTTTGACAGCATCCGTGTGAAGACACTTCTTTCCGGAGAGTATGACGGAGAGAATGCCATCATTAAGCTGAACGCAGGAGCCGGTGGTACAGAGGCATGCGACTGGTGTGGAATGCTTTACCGTATGTACAGCAGATGGGCGGAGAAAAAAGGATTTGCACTGGAAGTACTGGATTACCTTGACGGTGATGAGGCCGGTGTGAAATCCGTAACCTTCCAGGTAAACGGAGAGAACGCCTACGGTTATCTGAAATCCGAGAAAGGTGTTCACCGTCTTGTACGTATTTCCCCGTTTAATGCGGCAGGAAAGAGACAGACATCTTTTGTATCCTGTGATGTTATGCCGGATATCAAGAAAGATCTGGACGTTGAGATCAATGATGATGATATCCGTATTGATACCTACCGAAGCAGCGGTGCCGGTGGACAGCACATCAACAAGACATCCTCTGCGATCCGTATCACCCATTTCCCTACAGGAATCGTGGTACAGTGCCAGAATGAACGTTCTCAGCACATGAACAAGGACAAGGCCATGCAGATGCTGAAAGCCAAACTGTATCTTCTGAAACAGCAGGAAGCTGAGGAGAAACTTTCCGGCATTCGAGGTGAAGTGACAGATATCGGCTGGGGAAACCAGATCCGTTCCTATGTCCTGCAGCCATACACCATGGTAAAAGACCATAGAACCAATGAAGAAACCGGTAATGTTGACGCAGTTCTGGACGGTGGTATTGACATCTTTATCAATGCATACCTGAAATGGATCGCGCTGGCGAAAAAGAAAGAATAACATTACTGTCACGGAACCCCATAAAGACAGAGAAAAGGACTCCGCAGGCAAAAAATCGCTTGTGGAGTTTCTTTTATTATGATAATATATCTTTTGTACAAAAACACTTGTCTTTATGAAACGGACAGAAAGGTTGCTGCACACAATGTGAACAGCAACTAGAGAGGTTGCTATGCAGAAACAGGTTGAGAAGAAAAAATACTATGTAGTAAGAGAGAGGGCAGTGCCGGAAGTACTTCTTAAGGTTGTTGAGGCCAAGAGGCTGCTGGAATCCAACCGTGTGGCTACTGTTCAGGAAGCTGCTGAAAAGACCGGGATCAGCCGTAGCTCTTTTTACAAATATAAGGACGATATTTTTCCTTTCCACGAGGAGACCAGGGGAAAGACCATCACCTTTATCATTCAGATGGACGACGAGCCGGGACTTTTATCAATGGTGCTGCAGACGATTGCCCGTTTTCACGGTAATATCCTGACCATACATCAGAGTATTCCCATTAACGGAGTTGCAACACTGACGCTGAGCGTTGACATCCTTCCGGGAGAAGGCGACGCAGAAGCTATGGTGGAGGATATTGAACAGAGAGACGGTATACACTATTTGAAAATTTTAGGCAGGGAGTAAGCATATGATAAACATAGCAGTATTAGGCTACGGTACAGTAGGAAGCGGAGTTGTTGAAGTAATCAACACCAATCATGAGAGCATTAACAAAAGAGCCGGAGATGAGATCAACATCAAATACGTTCTCGATTTAAGAGATTTTCCGGGAGATCCGGTTGAGAAAGTTCTGGTTCATGATTATGAAGTGATCGTAAACGATCCAGAAGTGGATATTGTCGTTGAGGTTATGGGCGGGATCGAGCCTGCTTATACCTTTGTAAAAAGAGCTCTTCAGGCAGGAAAGAGTGTAAGCACATCCAATAAGGCCCTGGTAGCCAAACATGGTTCCGAGCTTATGGAGATCGCCAGAGAAAAAAATATCAACTTCCTTTTTGAGGCAAGCTGTGGCGGCGGTATCCCGATCATCCGCGCACTGAATTCCTCACTGACAGCAGATGAGATCGATGAGATCACAGGAATCCTTAACGGAACAACCAACTACATGCTTTATAAGATGAGCACGGAGAATTGTGATTTTGACACAGTTCTGAAAGAAGCCCAGGCGAAGGGTTACGCTGAGGCAGATCCGACTGCAGATGTAGAGGGCGCTGACGCATGCCGCAAGATCGCGATCCTTTCCTCACTTGCATACGGAAAATTCCTGAATTACGAGAATATTTATACAGAAGGAATCACAAAGATCACACCGGCAGACATGGAATATGCGAAAGAACTTGGCATGACCATTAAACTTCTTGCCACAAGCCGCAGAGTTGGAGATTCCTTCTATGCGATGGTAGCGCCGTTCCTGGTAGGACAGGAGAGCCCGCTCTACAGTGTAAATGATGTATTCAACGCAGTATTTGTACACGGAAATGTTCTCGGAGACGCCATGTTCTACGGAAGCGGAGCAGGTAAACTTCCGACCGCAAGTGCTGTTGTTGCGGATGTTGTGGATGAGGCAAAACATCTCCACAGAAATATCATGACAAACTGGAACAGCCATGCCCTGGAGCTTATGGATGTGGATGACGTAGAGGGACGCTTCTTTGTACGTGTGTCTGATACTACTATGGATGAAGTAGAAAAAGCTTTCGGTGATGTACAGACTATCGAGCCGGATGACCTTCCGGACGAATTCGGATTTATCACACCGGTGATGAAGCAGGCTGAATATAAAGAGAAGATCAGTAAGCTTACCGGAAAAGTACTGGCAATGATCCGCGTGAAGGATTGATGCCTGAGGAGAAATAAGAACATGTTAATCGTAAAAAAATTCGGCGGTACTTCTGTGGCAAACAAAGAGCGTATCTTTAATGTTGCCAGAAGATGTATCGAAGATTATAAAAAAGGAAACGACGTGGTGGTCGTGCTTTCCGCAATGGGTAAATATACCGATGAGCTGATCACCATGGCGAAAGATATCAACGATAAACCTCCGAAACGTGAGATGGATATGCTTTTTACCATCGGAGAACAGATGTCGGTAGCACTGATGGCCATGGCTATGGACAGCCTGGGAGTACCGTCAGTTTCCCTGAATGCATTTCAGGTGGCTATGCACACAACAAGCGCACACGGCAGTGCCCGTCTGAAAAAGATCGATGCCGCACGTATCCGCAGAGAACTGGATAACCGCAGAATTGTTGTGGTTACAGGATTCCAGGGCATTGATAAATATAATGATTACACCACACTTGGCCGTGGAGGTTCGGATACCACAGCCGTAGCTCTTGCAGCAGCGCTTCATGCAGATGCCTGTGAGATCTATACCGATGTGGATGGCGTTTATACTGCTGACCCCCGTAAGGTTCCGAAAGCCCGCAAGCTTAAGGAGATCACTTACGATGAGATGCTGGATCTGGCAACTCTGGGTGCGGGAGTGCTTCATAACCGTTCTGTGGAGATGGCGAAGAAATACGGTGTACCGCTAGTGGTACGTTCCAGTCTCAACAACAGCGAAGGAACTGTGGTAAAGGAGGAAGTAACAGTGGAGAGAATGCTGATCAGCGGTGTTGCTCTGGATACAGATGCAGTACGTATTGCTGTGATCGGACTTAAAGATTCACCAGGAGTAGCATTTAAGCTTTTTGATACCCTGGCCAAGAAAAATATCAATGTGGATATGATCCTTCAGTCTATCGGCCGTGCCGGAACCAAGGATATTTCCTTTACTGTTGATAAAAATGATCTGGACGATGCAATGGCAGTCCTGGAATCCAACCAGGCACGCATCGGCTATGATGAGCTTCATGCGGAGAAAAACATCGCCAAACTTTCCATCGTGGGAGCTGGTATGATGAGTAATCCGGGTGTTGCCGCAAAAATGTTCGAGAGCCTTTATAATGAGGGCGTGAACATCAATATGATCGCGACATCTGAGATCCGTGTGACTGTTCTCATCAATGAGAAAGATGGCGTACGTGCCATGAATGCGGTACATGATGCGTTTAATCTTGCAGATTAACCGGATAAACTGCGAAGCAGTTAATCGGTGTAGAGCTGCGTAGTGAATGCGGATTGCGAATTGCGAATATCCGTTTGACATTGCAGAAAAATGATCTGGCGTGCAGTTATGCAGCATAAGCAGCAGGATATGCCAGAGCGAAAATGAGAAATGACGGGGCGGAGGCTTGGTATAAGTCTCCGCCTTCTATAACGGAACGGTGCGTGCATTCGGGCTGTCCGCCGGAAAGATGTGGCCGTTCATAAGGAGAGAATTTTTATGAGAAAAAATCTGAAGGGCTGTAAGAAGCTTGCAAGGGAAACGCTGACTGGTAATTTTACGGTTCCGGTGATCGGCAGTATTGCGGTTGCGGCGATGAGTGTGGTTTCAAGCTACATTTCCACAGCACTTTTTCCGGGAGATTCCGCGTACGCAATCATCGGAGGAGAAGTATTCAGCTTTATCCTTTCTCTGGTGATCTGCGTTTTTTCCGCAGGACTTTACCGGATCTACCTGAATATTTCCAGAAGGGAAGCATATTCTTTTGGAGATCTTCTGTACTTTTTCAGCCACCAGCCAGACCATGTGATCGTGGCATCCTTTGTGCTGGCACTGATCAATCTGGTGACATCACTTCCACTGGCGTGGTTTTCGTTCACAAGCGATATGGGAAATACAGTGGAAGAGCAGATGAACTGGGCAGTGACTTATATGCTGCTGACACTTCTCGGGTTTGGGCTGAACCTGCTGATAGCCATGCCTTTCACCATGAGTTATTATATTCTGTCCGATAATCCGGACATGAAAGGAACACAGGCACTGAAAGCAAGTGCGAAACTTATGAAGGGGCACTACTGGGAGTATTTGAAAATGCTCTTAAGTTTTATACCGTGGATTATTTTTTCCATGTTTACGCTTTATCTGGCACTGATCTGGCTGGTGCCTTATATAGAAACCTGCATGGCAGTTTTCTATCGGAATATTTCCGGAGAATTTGATGAGCCACCGGCGGAGCCGTATCCCCCGGTGACACCGGTTCCTCAGTTTCATGATGAAACCGAAGCCTGATGCCTCCCGGCGAGGGCGCCTGGATGCGGCGGGCATCTTCTTTCTGGAGGGGATACTAGAGGCGTAGACTTTTCCTTTCCAGGGAGGATACTAGAGGCGTAGACTTTTTCCTTTCCAGGGAGGATACTAGAGGCGTAGGCTTTTTCCTTTCCGGGGAGGATACTAGAGGCGTAGGCTTTTTCCTTTCCAGGGAGGATACTAGAAGCGTAGGCATTTTTTCCTTTCAGGGGGACCATTTTGGCATGGGCAGGTACGAGGGGGAAAGCACTCAAAGTTGCGAAGCCCGCTTTTCCCCCTCGAGCTCCCCCTTTCCGGGCACGCAGTTGTTGTAGGCTGTGAGAATGTGTGAAAGTATTGGCGGGGCGATGGATTCTACTGTGTCGGCTGCGGAAAGTTGAGCCGATTTATGCTGACGTAAATATATTGACGAAGTGTTTTTTATTCGCTCCGTACAAAAAGCGGTCTGCGAAGCAGACCTGTTTCTGAATAACAGTGAAATAACAGCCATACAAGTTATACGCTGTAATTCAGGGAACAGGCCTGCTACGCAGGCCGCTTTCCCGTCCGCCCTGAACCAACAATCGGCTCAGCCTGACACTGCCAGTACAGCAGAATACAGGACTGAGCCGATAAAGTTACACATTCCATAACGCATCACAGCGGCGTGGCCAGGAGGGGAAGAGCGCGAGAAGGGAGACGGCCTTCGCAACTATGAGTGCTTCCCCTTCTCGCAAATTTCCTACTTTCATAAAGTAAAAACTATAATCCCAAAAAGAAACACACACACTTCAAAAATCCACTTCACAAAGTAAAAACCATAATCCCAAAAAGAAACACACACACTTCAAAAATCCACTTCACAAAGTAAAAATCACAATCCAAAAAAGAAAAACACACAAACATTACAGATTCAAAGGAAGTCGTCCCACAACTTCCTTTGTCAAAACACCTATGAGAATCCCCGCCAGGACCCCGGCCACCAGCAGTGCCGGTGCATAAACCATCAGACTCGTATTACTCACCACGATCATGGCAACGATCAATTGCCCAATATTGTGCGTAACCCCACCAGCCACACTGATCCCGATCAGACTAAACCCGGAATGTTTTTTCAGCAGATTCATCACAGTCAAACTAAGCGCGGCGCCAGCCATACTATATAAAATACTGAACAGATTTCCAAACATAAACCCAATCACAAGTATCCTGACAACGGACACAAGAGCCGCCTCTTTCGCAGAATACCGATCCAGGATAAAAAGCACTGCCAGGTTTGCAAGTCCGAGCTTGATTCCCGGAATTCCTGCAAACACAGGAATCAGGGACTCCACATATCCCAAAATGATCGCTACTGCGGAAAATAATCCAAGATAAGCTGTTTTTCGTTTCATAAATAAACCCTTTCATTTGTTACAGATGTGCCCCGGACCAAATGTCATCTGTCGGAGGAGAACTGCATGGCGAACGCACATTACGCATATATTCCGTAACATCTTCATCTTATGTCACCGCATCAATCTTCGGTGAACTCTTCGAATCCGAATCCTCCGTGGTATTTTCTCCTTCTATCACCACTTTGTTAGGAAGACAGATAATAGAACCGCCATGTTCATCCACAGCCTTCTGTTTCATACAGTAATGATCCGGGCAGGTTGCTTCGGTCATGGTAACTTTTCCGTCTTTGATTTCGCAGACATTGGTGTCCCCGATATGGATAACCTGATCCTGGGAAAGAGAATAAGTTCCGAATTCTTTTCCGTCAACAGTAATCCGGATCGTATTGTGGGAACGTTTCCCTGCGATTTGAAAACCAAGCCAGAGAATACCGGCCAGAACCAGAATCCCGGCAATAAAAATCACTTCTTTTTTCTTCAAAATAAAAACTCCGTTTCTGTCACAGATTCAGAAAAAATCATATCATACTCCCATTCAAAAGGCAAATATAAGTTAAGGATATCTAACCAATATCTGGAAAAGTTACAGCAAAAATTAAAGATACGGAGAAAAAAGTTACCGCGTACTAACAAAAAGTATAGACAAGAAAAAAATCAGGTGATATAATACCTAGCTGTAAGTTAGCAATATCTAATTAAAGAAAAATGATTAATTAGAACTAATCTATAAATATGAGTAAAAGATATATAACTTATTCAAAAAACGGTTATGTGCAGATGATAGGAACGGACTGTGAATATCTGACTGACTAAATACAGGGGAGAAAAGAGATGAAAAACCAGAATTTTTATATGAGAGTGATTTCTTTACTGCTGGTAGTTCTGGCTGTGCTTTTTTATAACAGCAGTATGAAAGCCCAGGCAAACGAAAAAGAAATTTCGGCTCTGACAGATAAGGTAGACACGCTTCAGGAGCAGCAGAATGAACTTCTCAGTGCACTGGAGACAAGCTATGCAAACCGTATGCAGAATCAGGCAGCATCCACAGGAACTGACAGCAGTAATGCAGATTCAACAGACGGTGACAAGGCAGCAGACACTTCGGACGGCAAGACATCCGATGCAAACGCGGAGGACACAGCAGCGCCAGATTCCGATAACGTATATAAAGATGGAACTTACACAGGAGAGGCCGATGGATACGGTGGAACCATTCAGGTGGAAGTGACACTTGCCAGTGATGAAATTACATCCATTAATGTAGTCAGCGCACCAGGTGAGGACAGCGCATATCTTTCACAGGCAGAGAGTGTAATCGATTCCATTTTAAGCGCCCAGAGTACAGATGTGGATACTGTATCAGGAGCAACATTCAGTTCTACCGGAATCCTGAATGCAGTGGATGAAGCACTTGGAAAGGCGGAAAACTCATGAAAAAAAGACAGCGGGAAGTAAGGCTGATACGCGCAGGGATACAGCTGGCATTTTTTATTGCTGCTCCGTCTCTGTTTTCCACAGCTTTTGCGGGAATCAAATCCATTTTTCTCGCCATTGCAGCCGGTCAACCGGTAGAGTGGAATTCCTTTCTGACTGTAACAGCAGTGCTTCTGATCTTTACGTGTTTTTTCGGAAGACATTTCTGCGGATATGCATGTGCATTCGGATCTTTTGGAGATGCCGTGTATGAAGGTTTTTCTCTGATCTGGATGAAATGTTTTCATAAAAAAAAGAAACCAGCTCTTTCTGAAAGAATGGTACACAGACTTCAGAAAGTCAAATATATCGTACTGGCCCTGATTTTACTTTCCTGCCTCACAGGAGTATACGGAAAGCTTACAGGAACCAGCCCGTGGGATGTTTTTTCCATGATTACAGCAGGACGTTTCCCTAACAGTAAATATCTGGCGGGAATCGTGATTCTGGTTCTGATCATGGTGGGAATGTGTACACAGGAACGTTTTTTCTGCCAGTTTCTCTGCCCTATGGGAGCGGTTTTTGCATTAATGCCGATCCTTCCGGGAACACTTTTTCAGAGAAACCGTGAAAAATGTCCGCCGAAATGCGGTCTCTGTAAAAAAAGATGTCCGGCTCATCTGGATATTGACGGCGACACGGCCAGGTCCGGCGAATGTCTTTGCTGCCACGCATGTGCGGCAACCTGTCCGAGAAAAAATATTCACATTGGAACAAATGAGGGAAATTAATCTATGAGATCTCATGCTCTGAAAAAGAAAGCTTTTCTGGCAACGGCTGCAGCTGCAGGAATTACCATGGTTTTTCCTGTATTATGCGCAGCTTCGGAAAATGACATACAGACATATACCAATACAGATTTTGCCATGGATACTGTGGTATCAGAAACACTTTATACCACAGGAGACGATATAAACAGTAAACTGACATCTGTACTGACAGATGTGGAAACAAACCTTCTTTCATGGACCAATGAAAGTTCCCAGATTTACAAGGTGAACGCAGACAGCGGAAAAGATAAGGAGATTTCCGATGAACTTTCCGGATATCTGGAACGCCTTCTGAAGATTGCGAAAGATTCTGAGGGGGCTTTTGATCCGACCATCGGAAAACTGATCCGCCTGTGGGATATTGGCGGGGAAAACCAGAAAATTCCTGAAGAAGCAGAAATCAAAAATGTTCTGAAAGATTCCGGATATCAGAAAGTTTCTCTTGACGGAACGACGATCCGCATGGACGAGGGATGTTCGCTGGATCTTGGTGCAGCCGGAAAAGGAATTGGCTGTGACTCGATTCTGGAATATCTGGAAACACAGAAGGATGTTTCTGCGGCGCTTATGAACCTTGGGGGAAGCAGTGTCATGACCTATGGAAGCAAACCGGATGGTTCTTCCTGGAACGTGGCAGTGACAGATCCCCGTGCTGAAAATGACGACGATTATCTTGGTGTGGTTGCTTTAAATGGCACAGAATTTCTTTCCACATCCGGAGATTATGAGAAATATTTTATCGAAGATGGTGTAAGGTATCACCACATTATGGATCCGTCCACCGGTTATCCGGCAAAAAGCGGAGTGACCGGAGTTACGGTAGTCTGCGACACAGGCCTTGAGGCAGACGCACTTTCCACCGCATGTTTTGTGCTGGGGGTGGAAAAAGGTGCCGAACTGTTGAAAACTTACGGTGCGGACGGACTCTTTGTGGATGAAGATCACCATGTGTATCTCACTGAGGGGATGAAAGAGCGGTTCAGCCTGCTTGCGGATTCCTACAGCGTGGAGGATATCATCGAATAAACGTAAGTTTCAAAGCAGTTTGACGGTATTTACGGTAGTAACCCCTGGAAAGGTTTCTATAAATATTTCATATTTTTAGGAGGAATAAGTAATGCATAAGTGGAATTTACTGAAAAAAACGGCTCCCTGCATCTTAAGTCTTGCAGTGGCAGCAACAAGTTTTCCTACAGCTGTAATGGCAACAGACCTGGACAGCAGCATTGTAGCAGACGAAACCGAGCAGAGCGATGAGGAAGAGATTGCTGAGGTTTCCGATTACGAGGCAGCTGCGGGAGAGGCTGCTGATGCAGAAGAAATTGCGGCAGAGGACCAGAGCGCTGATGAGATCACAGAGGAAAGCGCAGCAGAGAATACGGAGGAAGAAGCTTCCGGTGCAGACGAATTTACAGCAGCAGAAGATGAGACAGAGGCATTTGCGGATTCTGATGAACTTCAGGGAGAGTATCAGTATGTGTATGCAGGCCTGACCTGGGCAGAGTACTGGGCATCTGAAGGTGTGTATGCAGCAGGAGATACAACTTCTTCTGAGGAATTGGACGGCCATAAGGAACTTGACAAAGGTGCTTTTGATACGGTAACAAGAGCAACTACAAACCATGGACTTCACAGAGGAAGCTTCCAGACAGAGACAACTATCGTGGCAGAGGACGGAAGCAGATATCCGATCGCAACATGGGTGGATCAGAATACTATCAAGCTGACAGACGGAAAAACTGTAGGATTTAAAAAAGGAACCATTACAAAAGCAGACGGAACAACCGTAGATATGGATCATTATGAAGTATATGGCCTGAAATACGTTCCGGTTGCTGTAAGAACAGAAGATTATGCAGCATTTTGCCAGAAATACAACGTAGTTACCAATGATGGTGTACTGGAAGGTGGATATGGTGAGGTACAGCTGAGCGCCTATACAGCAACAGCAGCAGTAACAGCAGATACCAACGGTCTGAAATATGCAGTGAAAAACGGCGACAGCTTTACATTTGAGGCAAGAAAAACAGGAGCAGATTCCGGAATCAAGGATCAGGCTCAGAAAACAGCGACAAATGTAACACCGACTGTAAAAGATGCAAGCGGAAGCTACGGAGAATTCCTCCGTGTAGATATTACAGGAGACGGATACGGAGATCTTGGAGCAAACATGCAGGCAGTACGTTGGGATTACTGTGGAGATGACGCTACAGGAACAAAGGTGCTGAGATCTTTCGGAACCAAGTTTGCGGCAGATAACTGGATGCATAAAGCCATGGGAATCCAGCTTGGACTTACCGATTCTTTAAGATGCCAGCTTCCGGAAGGAACAGACGGAACCGGATACTGGAGACTGACCGTATATGCACTTGGCTATGCAGACTACAGCTTTGTAGTACAGGCTACAGATGCAAATATTGTAAAACCAGCGGAAAATCCGGCAGACACAACAGCTCTTACAAAAGAGGTCGAAACAGCAAAAGCACTTGCGGAAAACGATTATACAAAAGAATCCTGGACAGCAATGCAGACAGAGCTTCAGGAGGCAGAGGAGCTTCTTGCAAGAGAAGACGCAACACAGGCAGAAGTTGACGAGGCACTTGAGCATCTTAAAGCCGCAGAGGCAGCACTTGTAAAAGTGACAGTTACTCTTGACAAAACATCAGCAACTGTTTACACAGGAAAAACAGTTACTCTGAAGGCAGCTTCAAATGATACAGCTAAGACAGTAACATATACAACCAGCAACAAAGCAGTAGCAACAGTATCAAGCACAGGTGTTGTAAAAGGTGTGAAAGCCGGAACTGCAGTGATCACTGCAAACTGCGGAAACGCAACAGCAACCTGCAAAGTAACTGTAAAAGCTCCATCTGTAAAATTCGCAAAGAAATCTGCAGTTGTTTACAAAGGAAAAACAGCCACTGTAAAAGCAACACTGGCCGGAGTATCCTCTGTAACATATAAGAGCAGCAATACAAAGATCGCAACAGTAAACAGCAAGACAGGTACCGTAAAGGGAATCAAAGCCGGAACTGTAACGATCACAGCAACAAGCGGAAAACTGAAAGCAACCTACAAGCTGACAGTTAAGAACCCGACCTTTACACTTACAAAATCCTCTGCAACAATTGCAAAAGGAAAAACAACAACCATCAGATCCAAAGCAACACCAGTATCCACTGTTACATACACAAGCAGCAACAAGAAAGTTGCAACCGTAACAGGCAAAGGTGTTGTAAAAGGAATCAGCAAAGGTAAAGCAACCATCACAGTTAAATGCAACGGAATTACAAAGAAATTTGTGGTAACTGTTAAATAATACAACGGTTCATCAAAGAGTAGGAACCTCTGCCGCAGGTATACGGAAATATCTGCGGCAGAGGTCTGCTCATTTTCTGTGGCGGTTCGGAAAATGACCGGAAACGCCGTAAAGAGCATATACCTGACAGAAGCCGCACAAAAAGAGGGGAGAAAAAGAATTATGGAAAAAGATTTAAAAGACAAAAAGCCAGCTGAAAATGGCACACCCAAAGTACCCTGGCCAAAGCTGATCCCTGCAGCTGCTGTCATTGCGGCACTTGTATTTTCAGGTATAAAAGCACAGGGCTCTGATGCAAATACGGAATCTGTCCAGAAAGCAGACACAACGGTCATGTCTGCTTCTGAACTGGAAAAATATCTCGGATATGAGGAGACTTCCGATTCAGCAGACAGCAGTACTGCAGCAAAAAAGAGCAGCACGTCCAAGAAAAGCACATCTAAGAAAAGTACGAAAAAAACAGCAGCAAAAAAGAGCTCAGGGAAAAGAACCGTATCAGAATCAGCCAGAAATAATGCCAGTGCAGCCGGACAGGGCTCTACCCAGACTCCTGTAGCAGATGTTCCGGCAAATGGATATAAAGACGGAACCTACGAAGGCTCCGGAACCGGATTCGGCGGAACCATCCGTGTTCGTGTAACGGTCAGTGGAGGAAAAATTGCAGCTATTGATATCCTGGACGCTTCCGGTGAAACGGCTTCCTATTTTGCATCTGCCCAGGGAGTGATCAGCAAAATGATTGCGGGAAATACACCAAATGTAGACGCAGTCAGCGGAGCAACCTATTCTTCCAACGGAATTATCCAGGCAGTCCAGAATGCATTATCCCAGGCAGCGGCAGATGGAAGCAGCCAGCAGGTCACCCCTGCACCTGTGGCAACCTCCACACCAACGCCAACAAAAGCCCCTTCAAAGAAACCAAAGCCAACCGCAAATCCAGATCCTGACAGCCCGAAAAAGTATCTGGATGGTACATACAAAGCATCCGCAAAAGGTTACAGCGGAGATGTAAAAGTGACTGTAACCATCAAGGATGGAATCATCACAGCGGTAAAACAGGAAAACTCAGATACTCCGATGTTTTTTGAAAAAGCGTGGAGTGTGCTGGAAGAGCAGATTGTGGGAACGAATTATGTAGACGATATTGATACCGTCAGCGGAGCAACCTACTCCTCCAACGGAATTCTGAATGCTGTGAAAAAGGCTCTGAAGTCTGCGCTTAATCCAGAATATGGAAAGAAAGTAACTCCAACTCCGACAAAGAAACCGACACCAAAGCCAACGGCAACACCGAAACCAACGGCAACGCCGAAGCCGACCGCAACTCCGGTTCCAACGGCAACACCGGAACCTACAACCGATCCGGATGACCCAAATGTAACACCGACTCCAGATCCGGAGAATCCTGATGTAACACCGGAGCCTACCGAAGATCCGGAACCGACCCCTGCAGGAATGTATAATGACGGAACTTATCAGGGCTCAGCTTTTGGATATGGTGGCAAAACAAGACTGACCGTAACCATCTCAGGAGGTCAGATTGTTGAGATTACACAGACGAATAATGATACTCCGGAATTCTTTAATGAGGCATGGAATACCATTTATCCGCAGATTATGGCAAACCAGACTGCAGATGGCATTGATACTGTCAGTGGTGCGACACTCTCATCCGAGGGCATTCTCGGAGCAGCGCAGAAAGCACTTGCACAGGCAAAAAAATAACCGAATTAACTGCAAAGCAGTTATTCGGTTATGAGCAAGTAGCGAATGCGGATTGCGAATATCTGCTTGACTATAACCAATACTCTTGATCTAAGTCAAAGTCCCCGGGAACTTCACAAAATCCAGGAAGTTCCCGGGGTTTTTGCATCTATATATAAACGCATAATCCACTTTTTTACTCTTGTATCGACAAAAAAATAACATATAAATGCACAGAATAATATATAAAAATACAGAATATACAAAAAGAATTTTGAATCACATCAATAATTAACGCAAAATCCATTAAAAAATCCAGTCATAATTTTATTGCGTACACCAATGTTTTATGTTATGTTTGAGTAGATACAATTAAAATCGTTATTTATGTGACAAACAACGCTGAAAGGAGAACAAACATGAGCAGTAAAATTACGATCATCGGAGCAGGAAGTGTAGGAGCAACTATCGCTTATACCTTATCACAGAGGAGTATTGCATCAGAGATCGTTCTGATCGATATTAACAAAGATAAGGCTGAAGGTGAGGTTATGGATATTGAGCAGGGAACCAGTTTCCGTGAGCCGATCTCCACCGTGGCAGGAGATTACCCGGATGCTGCAGATTCTGACATTGTGATCATCACTTCCGGTATTGCCAGAAAACCGGGACAGACTCGCATCGAGCTGACACAGACCAACGTCAACATTATGAAGAGTATTACTCCGGAGATCGTAAAGGTGGCTCCCAAAGCGCTTTATATTATCGTAAGTAATCCATGTGATGTTATGACTTATGCATTTGCAAAGCTTTCCGGACTGCCGGAAAATCAGATCCTTGGTTCCGGAACCGCCCTGGATACGGCCCGTCTCCGCTGCAGACTTTCTCAGCACTACGGTGTATCTGAGAAAAACATCCACGCCTATGTATTCGGAGAGCATGGAGATACTTCCTTTGTACCGTGGTCCAGAGCCTTTGTTGCAGGTGCGACCCTTGATGAGTTTGACAAGATCGTTCATGAGGATCAGAAAGATCTGCAGCCACTTGACAGAGAAGAGGTTCTGGAGTATGTTCATACTTCAGGATCAACTGTGATCGCCAAGAAGGGTGCTACATTTTATGCGGTAGCCGTATCTGTTTGCAGACTTTGCTCGCTTCTTCTTGCAGCATCTGATACAATAGTCAGTGTATCAACCATGCTTCACGGAGAGTACGGTGTTGAAGACGTATGTCTTAGTACCATGGCTTCTATCGGACCGGAAGGTGTAAAACGTATCGTTCGTGTTCCGCTGACCGAGGAGGAGACAGAGAAGCTTCATGCAAGCGCCAATGCTCTGAAGGACGTGATCGCACAGATTGATCTTTGATAAATGTCAGAAGCTGTGTAAAGAGGAAAAAGCAGCCTCAGGCAAATTTGAAACAACGGGAGAAAGATAAAAATGGATATTATTCAGGTAATTACCAGAGAATTGAACGTTGAGAAATGGCAGGTCGAGGCAGCAGTCAAACTGATCGACGAAGGCTGTACCATTCCTTTTATTTCCAGATACCGCAAAGAAGCAACCGGTACACTCAATGACGAACAGCTTCGTAACCTTAACGAAAGACTTGCCTATTTAAGAAACCTTGAGGACAAAAAAGCCCAGGTTCTCGGAAGCATCGAGGAACAGGGCAAGCTGACTCCGGAACTGAAGAAACAGATCGAGGCAGCGCAGACACTTGTAGTGGTAGAAGATCTTTACCGCCCATATCGGCCGAAACGCCGTACAAGAGCTATCATTGCCAGGGAAAAAGGCCTGGGACCGCTGGCGGATATCATTCTTCTTCAGATGACGAAGAAACCTCTTGAGGAAGAGGCGAAAGCATTTCTTTCAGAAGAGAAAGAAGTCAAAACTGTGGAAGAAGCCATCAGCGGCGCCAGGGATATCCTTGCGGAACATATTTCTGATGAGGCAGACTACCGTATCAGCATCCGTAAAAGAACCATGGATAAAGGAACGATCTGTTCCGTTGCGAGAGATGAGAAAGAGCAGTCCGTATACGAGATGTATTATGATTTCGAGGAGCCGGTGAAGAAGCTTGCCGGCCATCGTGTCCTTGCCCTGAACCGTGGTGAGAAAGAGAAATTCCTCACTGTAAAGATCCTTGCACCTGAGGAAGAGATCATCCGCTATCTGGAGAAACAGGTGATCGTCCGCGACAATCCCAATACCACACCGGTGCTGAAAGAAGCCATTGAGGACAGCTACAAACGTCTCATCGGACCGGCCATTGAGCGTGAAATCCGAAGTGCCCTTACAGAGGCAGCAGAAGATGGTGCTATCCATGTCTTTGGCAAAAACCTGGAGCAGCTTCTCATGCAGCCTCCAATTGCGGGGCAGGTAGTTCTTGGATGGGACCCGGCGTTCCGTACGGGATGTAAGCTTGCAGTGGTAGATCCAACCGGAAAAGTTCTGGATACTACAGTGATCTATCCAACAGCGCCTACCAACGAGAACAAGATCCGTGCAGCCAAGGAAACCCTCAAAAAACTCATCAGCAAATATCACGTGACCCTGATTTCCGTAGGAAACGGAACCGCATCCAGAGAGTCCGAGCAGATCATCGTGGAACTTCTTAAGGAAATCCCGGAAAAAGTTCAGTATGTGATCACCAACGAGGCAGGAGCTTCCGTATATTCTGCAAGCAAGCTTGCAACAGAAGAGTTCCCGAATTTCGATGTGGGACAGAGAAGTGCCGCATCCATCGCAAGACGTGTTCAGGACCCGCTGGCAGAGCTTGTAAAGATCGACCCGAAATCCATCGGTGTGGGCCAGTATCAGCATGACATGAACCAGAAGAAGCTTGGCGAAGCATTGAACGGCGTTGTAGAAGACTGTGTTAATAAAGTCGGCGTGGATCTGAATACCGCATCCGCATCCCTTTTGGAATACATTTCCGGAATCAGCAAAACCATCGCAAAAAATATCGTCACTTACCGTGAAGAAAACGGCCGTTTCCAGACAAGAAGAGAACTTCTGAAAGTTGCCAAGCTGGGACCGAAAGCTTTTGAGCAGTGTGCAGGTTTCACACGGATCACAGGGGGCAAAAATCCTCTGGATGCAACCAGTGTCCATCCGGAGAGCTACGACGCAGCCAAAAAACTCCTGGAAAAACTTGGCTACACACCGGAAGATGTGGCAGAGCGTAAACTTACTGGCATTTCCAGACAGATCCGCGATTACGGAAAACTGGCAAAAGAGTTGGAGATCGGTGAGCCGACTCTTCGTGATATCGTAAAAGAGCTGGAAAAACCGGCCAGAGATCCACGAGATGAGATGCCGAAACCGATCCTCCGTACCGATGTCCTGGATATGAAAGACCTGAAAGAGGGTATGGTACTGAAGGGAACTGTCCGCAATGTTATTGACTTCGGTGCTTTTGTAGATATCGGAGTTCATCAGGACGGTCTGGTCCATATTTCCGAGATGAGTGAGAAATTTATCAAACATCCGCTGGAAGCAGTCAGCGTGGGAGATATTGTGGATGTCCGTGTTCTTGGCGTGGATCTGAAGAAGAAGCGTATCAGTCTTTCCATGAAGGGAATTAATAAATAAAAAGAAACATTCAGTAAGGCGCAGCGGGCAGGAATGCTTCGCATTGCATTACGAGACAAAATATAACAGAATTGCGATACAGATGCAGCAGTGGTTTATACCCTATACTTTATGGAACCGGAGAAATCGGTTTTACAGGGAAAAACCGCTGCTGTATTATTATATTACCAGATGCGGATTATAGAGAAGATTTATATCAGGATAAACAATGAAGAGATGATGAGAACGTGATGCACCCTGAAAACCATATTTTGATCCGTACATATTGAGTGATTGATCAGACAGGAGGGATTTTATTTGGACAGTACTGTACAGACTGTGCAGGAGGTAGGAAGTCAGGTAAGCCAGTATAAGCAGATGTTTGAGAATTATCTTCCGGACATCACAAAATTTGGAATCAAGGTTGTCCTGGCTATCGTTGCTTTTTGGGTAGGAAGCACGGTGATCAAATGGATCGTAAAGTTTGTCAGAAAATCTCTGACAAAATCCAGACTGGATACAGGAGTGGCACAGTTCATGTCATCTCTGGTCAAGATCGTGCTTTACATACTTCTGCTCTTTAACATATCCATAAGCTTTGGCGTAAAGGAATCATCCCTGGCAGCACTTCTTGGAACTGCCGGTGTTACTTTGGGTCTTGCACTGCAGGGCGGACTTTCCAACCTGGCAGGAGGTATGATGCTCCTTCTGTTCAAACCTTTCCAGGTAGGTGATTACATCATCGTCAACGGACAGGATGGAAGTGAGGGAACGGTATCCAAGATCGAGATCTGTTATACAACCCTGTTGTCCATCGACAACAAGCACATCGTGATCCCCAACGGTACTCTTTCCAATACGACCATCACCAACGTGACAGCAAGAGACCAGCGAAGACTGGAGATCAAAGTGGGAATCTCCTACAATGCAGATATCCAGAAAGCCAAGGATATCCTGGAAGATATTCTCACCGAAGATCCGGATACCAGAGAAGACGAAGAGATGGTGGTATTTGTAGACAAACTGGCAGAAAGTTCCGTGATCATGGGCTTCCGTGTGTGGGTAGACACGGACCGTTACTGGGAAACCAGATGGAGACTGAATCAGCGGATCAAGGAAGATTTTGATTATTATGGAATTGAGATCCCTTATAATCAGCTGGATGTGCATCTGCATAAATAAAAACGAAATTACTTTTGAAGAAAAAGCTCTTTCATACGGCAGAAAAACTGCTGTATGAAGGGGCTTTTTGTGGCTTGTATTGCGGCCTTTTTTGTGTGAAAATAGAATATAAGAAAAAACAGGGGGATGGCAAATATTATGAAGATTATTAATTTTGGTTCTTTAAATATTGATAAAGTCTGCAGTGTGGAAGAGTTTGTTCAGCCAGGAGAAACCATTATGGCAACGGGATACAGTGTCAATGCCGGCGGAAAAGGACTGAACCAGTCAGTAGCAGCTGCCCGTGCGGGCGCGCAGGTACTGCATGCGGGAGCTGTTGGCAGTGACGGACTTTTTCTGAAAGAAATCCTTGCAGATGCTGGTGCGGATGTTTCCTGTCTGCGGGTCATGGATACAGAAAGCGGCTGTGCTTTTATTGAAGTAAACAGTAAGGGACAGAACCGTATTATTGTCAGTGCGGGAACAAACCGTATGTATACAGAAGAATATATCAAAAATGTGCTGGAAAAGGCAGAAGCCGGAGATTTTGTGCTTTTGCAGAATGAGATTAATATGGTTGGGGAAATTATCCGACTCAGTCATGAAAAAGGCTGCAGAGTTGTTTTTAATGCATCGCCGATTCCCGGGAAGCCGGAGGAACTTCCTCTGGAACTGGTGGATATCTTTATGGTAAATGAACTGGAGGCAGCAGCTCTGGCAGGGCCTTCCACAGAAGGGGATTTCCGGGATATTCTGAAAGCACTTCAAAAGAAGTATCCAAAGGCAGCCATTGTTATGACACTTGGAAAAGAAGGGGTTTTTTACGGATATAAAGAAGAATTTTATTCCCATCCGATATTTAAAGTAAATGCTGTAGATACAACTGCGGCAGGAGACACTTTCTGCGGATATTTCCTGGCAGCACTCTGTGCGGAAAAATCAGTGGAAACAGCGTTGAGAGAAGCATCGGCAGCTTCCGCGATGGCAGTTTCGGCCAAAGGTGCGGCACCTTCCATTCCGGTACACAGTGCGGTGGAAGAATGGCTTTGTGGCAGATCATAGCAGCAGTTTTTATTGACAAACCAGTGCCACAATGCCATAATACCCCACAGAGATAGTATTTGGACTCAAAACTATACTCTGGCTGAAATCACTGGAATCTTATATAAAATAGTCTGCCGGAATCCGGAAACGGGAACGGACGGATATATATAAAATTATAAAAGATATGAGCCTGTATCGATGATAACGAAGGTGTTACAACAGTTATGGAATTTTGAGAAACTGTTGAAGATCATGCTTTTCGTGTACAAAAAACAGGACTCAATATACAGGGAATCAATCAGAAGCGTTTCAGGGTCGAAGTGTACCCTGGAGCGCCTTTTTTGTGTCACAGAAAATCATTCCCTGCAGGAAAGGACTTATATAAGATGACAATAGAGATGTTAAAAGGAAAGATCCACAGAGCAACCGTTGTCCAGGCGGAACTGGATTATGTGGGAAGTATCACTGTGGATGAAGAATTGCTGGAAGCTGCCGGAATACTGGAATATGAAAAAGTTCAGATCGTAGATGTGAACAACGGCAGCCGTTTCGAGACATACACCATCTGCGGAGAACGCGGAAGCGGTATGATCTGCCTGAACGGAGCAGCAGCAAGATGCGTAAGCACCGGTGACAAGATCATCATCATGGCTTATGCAGGGTACGATCCGGAGGAAGCACGTACCCACAAGCCTGCAGTTGTATTTGTAGATGAAGAGAATAAGATCAGCAGAGTGACCAATTATGAAAAACACGGACTGCTGAAAGATATGGCCTGACAGAATTTTGTAACAGAAGAAATCAAGACACATACAGAAGTAAGACGAAGGTGAATTCAGAAAAGAGGCTATCTCGAAATCTATAAGGAAAACCGGTTCAGAACCGAGAAAGAGGAGAGAACAATGCAGGTAACAAAAACAGTAGAAGAAACAAGAAAACAGATTAAAGCGTGGAAAAAAGAAGGAAAAACAGTAGGTCTTGTGCCAACCATGGGATTTCTCCATGAAGGACATGCAAGCCTGATCAGAAAGTGCAGAGAGCAGAACGATATCGTAGTAGTATCGGATTTTGTCAATCCAACACAGTTTGGACCGACGGAAGATCTGGAAGCCTATCCGAGAGACTTTGAGCGTGACAGCAAACTCTGCGAAAGCCTGGGAGCAGACCTGATCTTCTGCCCGGAACCTTCCGAGATGTATCACGATCCCCACGCATTTGTAAGCATAGACACCCTGTCTGAAACACTCTGTGGAAAAACACGCCCGATCCATTTCAAAGGTGTATGCACGGTTGTGACCAAACTGTTCCACATTGTGGCACCGGACAGAGCATATTTCGGACAAAAAGACGCGCAGCAGCTGGCGATCATCCGCAAGATGGTGCGTGACTTAAACTTCGACATTGAGATCGTAGGTTGCCCGATCATCCGTGAGGAGGACGGACTTGCAAAATCCTCCAGAAATACATATTTAAGCCAGGAGGAAAGAAAAGCAGCACTCTGCCTGTCAAAAGCAGTAAAACTGGGACAGGAAACCATTCACACAGGAATCGCCGCAGAAGAACTTCTGGGAAAAATGAGAGCAGTAATCGAAGCAGAGCCTCTTGCAAAAATTGATTACGTTTCCATGGTAGACGCACTTACCATGCAGCCGGTTGAAAAAGCAGACCGGGATGTTCTCGTAGCAATGGCTGTTTACATCGGAAAAACAAGACTGATCGATAACTTCAGCTACGAGGTATAATATATGGAAAAAATCTTAAAAAAAATCGGAACCATCAGCAGCTTTGCATCCAGATATATAGGGATCATTATCATCGTTTTCTCCTGCCTGGCATTTTTCTGGCGGGATGGATTTGCCTGGATGACGAATTATACGTCGGTATTTCTGGGCGTGATCATGTTTGGAATGGGACTTACAATACGGATGGAAGACTTCCGGGCTATTTTTTCCAGACCCAAGGAAGTGGTGATCGGTGCGGTGGCTCAGTATACCATTATGCCGGTGATCGCCTGGCTGCTGTGCAAAGTGATGAACCTTCCGGCAGATCTGGCCCTGGGAGTGATCCTGGTAGGTTGCTGCCCGGGAGGAACGGCCAGCAACGTAATTACTTATATCGCAGGAGGAGATGTGGCACTTTCTGTGGGAATGACCATTGTTTCCACACTGGCAGCGCCACTGATGACGCCGTTTCTTGTGTATGTTCTGGCAGGCGCCTGGGTAGAAGTCTCTTTCTGGGCGATGGTACTTTCTGTGGTAAAAGTAATTCTGGTCCCGGTCCTTCTGGGAGTCTTTCTCCGAAGTCTTGCGGGAGAACATGTGGATAAGGTATCGGATGTTATGCCGCTGGTATCGGTTGTGGCTATTGTCATGATCATCGGAGGAATTGTGGCTGTAAATGCAGAGAAGATCGTAAGCTGTGGAGTTCTGGTGCTTGGAGTAGTGGCGATCCACAATTTCTGTGGTATGATGCTGGGATTTCTGGCTGCAAAAATCTTCCATGTGGAGTATTCCAGAACAACAGCTATAGCTATAGAGGTAGGCATGCAGAACAGTGGCCTTGCTGTCTCACTGGCAGCAGCTAATTTTGCAGCCAATCCGCTTGCAACACTTCCGGGCGCGATCTTCAGTGTATGGCACAATATTGCGGGTTCCATTTTTGCGGGGATCCGCCGTGCAGGTGCAGAAAACCTTGCAGAGCTTAAGGGGAGCAGCGAAACGGCAGAGGAATGCATACAGATGAAATAAGAAAAGAAAAAAGTATCAGGGGAGTTGTAAAATATAGCCGCAAATCGTGAAACAGAATTGACAGGGTAAAGCGGAAAAGCCTATAATATAAAGTATCATACAGGCGTGAAACATCATAAAACGGGAAGGAGAAATGAAAATGAAAAAATTTATGAAACGTTGGATGCCGCTGCTTTTAACCCTGATGGTCTGCGTGGGAACATTCTGGAGCAGTGTAGTGCCGGTATATGCATCTATGGCAGATGAGGCGATGGATTATACCATGGGAGAGACATACCGGGGCCAGCATTGGTATAGTAAATATTACAGTTTTACTCTGAAAGAAAGAACCCACATTTCTTTAAGAGCGACAACATATTCAGGCACGGTTGATTTTTACATTTATAATAGCAATGGTAAAAAGTTTCTGGATAGCGATAATGTAAAATATACGAAAAACATCACTACAGATGTATATAAAGGAACTGCTTCCCGTACATTATCTGCCGGAACATATTATCTGGAAATCTACGGATACAATAAAGAATATTATTTCACCCTCAACGCAGATAAATCAATTACCCTTGCACGTGGCAGCATCACATCTCTGAAAAGCAATAAATCCGGTCAGCTGACCGTATCCTGCAAGAGTGTTCCATATGCCATCGGATACCGTATCCAGTATTCCACAGATTATCGTTTCCGTAAAGGTGTAAAGACCATCTATTCACCGGTAAGAATTAAAACTCTGACGAAACTCTCAAAAGGAAAAAGATATTACGTAAGAGTGACTCCATATACGGTATATACGGATGGAGAACACGCCTGGGGAGCAACTTCTTATGTAAAGAGCGCAGTAGTAAAGAAATAAAAACAAAATAGAAAAATAAACTCAGCTCATTGTGGATAAATGTTTTCCGCAATGGGCTGAATGTGTATAAAGAGAGGAGCGCAGAGCGTTTATCCTGACGCTTATGTAAAATATTCCGGGGATTTTCAGGGATAATATGACAGGTTTTGTCGAAAGAAAAAGTCATAAAATGTGGAATTGTAGTTTACAAATCAGGACATGTATACTATAATAACCACATGGGCGGAGACGTCCCATACATATGAAAACAGGGGGGCCCGCTGAAGCGAGCTGAGAGTAGACTGTGAATGTCTTGACCCATAACCTGATTTGGATAATGCCAACGTAGGGACATATGCACGAAGGAGTCTTAAAGGCACAGAAGATCAGAGAGTACAGAAGATATCAGAAGTACAGAAGATTTTCATTAAGTACGAAAGATTAAGGGCCGGTTGTTGTGATGCGTATGCGTTGCAGCAACCGGTTTTTTGCTGCATAAAACATAAAGAGTTTACGGAAAGATCCCGCGAATATCTGCCAGGAACCGAGCTTGTATAGCAGTCAGGAATCAGGCGGCAGTGACAGATTTTCCAGATCCAGATACGAAACGAAAGGAGATTTTTTTTACATGAGAAATTACAGTACACAGATGGAAGCTGCCCGTAAAGGCATCATCACACCTGAGCTTGAGATTGTTGCAAAGAAAGAGAGAATGACAACAGAGGAGCTTCTGCCGCTGGTAGCCTCCGGCAAAGTTGTTATCTGTGCAAATAAAAATCATAAATGTATTGATCCGGAAGGCGTAGGTTCCATGCTCCGCACCAAGATCAATGTAAACCTTGGTGTATCCAGAGACTGCAAGGATTACGATGTAGAGATGCAGAAAGTTATGGAAGCTGTCAACATGGGAGCACATGCGATCATGGATCTTTCTTCCCACGGAAATACCATTCCATTTCGCCGCAAACTGACAAGCGAGTGTCCGGCAATGATCGGAACCGTTCCGGTTTATGACTCTGTTATCCATTATCAGAGAGATCTTGACACACTGACAGCCAAAGATTTTATCGATGTGGTAAGACTTCACGCACAGGATGGTGTTGATTTCGTAACTCTTCACTGCGGAATCACAAGAAAGACGATTGATCAGATCCGCAACCATAAGAGAAAAATGAATATCGTTTCCAGAGGAGGTTCCCTTGTATTTGCATGGATGTGCATGACCGGTGAGGAGAATCCGTTCTACGAATACTATGACGAGATCCTGGATATCTGCCGTGAGTACGATGTGACGATTTCTCTTGGAGATGCCTGCCGTCCGGGATGTCTTGCGGATGCTACAGATGTATGCCAGATCGAGGAACTTGTACGTCTTGGTGAGCTGACCAAACGTGCCTGGGAAAAAGATGTCCAGGTTATGGTTGAGGGACCGGGACATGTGCCGCTCGATCAGGTTGAGGCTAATATGAAAGTGCAGCAGTCTATCTGTCAGGGTGCACCGTTCTATGTATTAGGACCGATCGTAACAGATGTTGCACCGGGATATGATCACATCACATCTGCAATTGGCGGCGCGGTAGCTGCCATGTCCGGAGCCGCATTCCTCTGCTATGTGACACCGGCAGAGCATCTTGCACTTCCGAACCTTGAGGATGTAAAACAGGGAATCATGGCCTCCAAGATCGCTGCTCATGCGGCAGATATTGCCAAGGGTGTCCGTGGGGCCCGTGAGATCGATGACAAGATGGCAGATGCCAGAAGAAAGCTCGACTGGGAGGCACAGTGGGAGTGTGCCATGGATCCGGAAACAGCGAAACGTATCTGGAACGAACGTAAGCCGGAACATGAAGATACCTGCTCCATGTGTGGTAAATTCTGTGCAGTACGAAGCATGAACAAAGCACTTGCCGGAGAGCATATCGATATCCTGTAAGGAAAAGCGAAAAATTAAGGCTTGTAATTGAAAAAAGAGTGAGTTATAATGAACTCATAAAAGAAAATTTCTTCGGGGCAGGGTGCAATTCCCTACCGGCGGTATAGTCCGCGACCCGCTTCGGCGGCTGATCTGGTGAAATTCCGGAACCGACAGTAAAGTCTGGATGAGAGAAGAACGCGCAGTATTTCATGAACGTGCTCAGTGCCCCGGGAAGAAGTTCCCGGGGCTTTTTATGTGAGGAAATATTTTTTCGCATAAAGATTTCTTGTAGAAATTTTCTTTGAATATTTCTAAAGAAGGAGAGAGAATTATGAGTGAACAGGTATTGCAGAGAGGAAATGCCGTGGAAAGGAGCAGAACAAGGACGATCGCACAGGTAGCCATGCTGGGGGCTGTGGCAGGAGTACTGATGAATCTGGAGTTTCCGATTCCGTTTCTTGCACCGTCTTTTTATCAGCTTGATTTTTCCGAGGTACCGGTTATGGTAGGAACTTTTGCCATGGGACCTGTGGCAGGTATTCTGATCGAGCTTGTGAAGATTCTCGTACATCTTGTGACCAAGGGAACCATGACTGCCGGTGTTGGTGATGTTGCCAACTTCCTGTTCGGATGTGCCTATGTGGTACCGGCCGGACTGATCTACCGTTTCCATCACAAGAAGAGCAGAGCACATGCTGTTGCAGGCATGGCAGTGGGTACAGTTCTGACAGCAATTCTTGCATGTTTTGTTAATGCTTTTGTACTGCTTCCGGCTTACGGTAAGGCTTTTGGAATGCCGATCGAGACATTTATCCAGATGGGAAGTGCGGTACACAGCTCCGTAAACGGACTGCTTACTTTTGCGCTGCTGATCATTGCGCCGTTTAATATCTTTAAATATGCACTGACATCTCTGATCGTATTTGTAATTTATAAGAAGATCCGTGTTGTACTGAAGGGTGACTGATCGTAATCAGCTGCCGGAGGATGAAGAAAAGATCAGAAATTGGTGGTTTCAGATAAATATCTGAGAATGTGAGAAATGCCATGTAATATATTGCCGATGGGCAGTAAATTACATGGCATTTTTTATGTTATAGGAAATTACTCCGTAATGTTCCTATAACATAAAAAAGCCCTCCGGGCAGGATCGCACTGCGACGGAGAGGAATAATGTCGCTGAAGCGACCCGTCGCAGGCGGAGAATCCTGCAAGCAGGATTCTTTCTTGTGTCAGGCGTTTTGTTCTGCAGCTTTCATGACTCCAAGCTCACGTCTGGCAAAAACAACGGCCAGCACAAATGCAGAGGTATCTGCAATTGGTCCTGCGTACATGACGCCATCGATTCCGAAGAAGACCGGGAAGATGACGATCAGAGGCAGCAGGAAGAGCACCTGCCTTGTGAGGGACATAATCACACCAAGCCTAGCTTTTCCAATGGAGGTAAAAAAGCAGGCGGACATAGGCTGGATCCCGTTAGCAAAGGTCATCAGCATGAAGATGCGGAGATATTTTTCTGCAAAATGAAAGTACAGGTCGCTGCCGTTTCCGAAGATGCCTACGATCTGATGCGGGAAGAACTGGAAGCAGATAAAAAATATGGTTGCGATCACAGTACATAAGGTTACGGAATAGCGGTATGTCTGGCGTACACGGCTGTATTTTTCGGCACCGTAGTTAAATCCCAAGATGGGCTGGGAGCCCTGGGAGATTCCGATGCAGATGGCCATAAATACCTGATTGACTTTGGAAATGATCCCTGCACAGGCGATTGGAATATCACTCCCGTAGGCGGAGAGTGCTCCGTAATGGCGAAGTGTATTGTTCATGACGATCTGCACTGCAGCAATGGCAACCTGATTGATACAGGAGGCCATTCCCAGAGAAAAAATGGCAGACAGATTGCGTGCTTTAGGAATCAGCATGGAGTGGTCCAGGTACATTTTCCGGAGTCTGGAAAAATAAAAGATGATCAGAAGTCCGGATACGATCTGGCCGATCACGGTTGCCCAGGCTGCACCTTTGATGCCCCAGCCGAATCCAAAGATGAAAAGCGGGTCCAGGATGGTGTTGATGGCGGCACCGGCCAGGATGCAGGCCATGGAATAGGTAGGACTCCTGTCTGCTCGGATCAGGTGGTTGCCGCCTGTGCTTAAAACATAAAAGGGAAGTCCAATGGCGGTGATCCCTATGTAATCAATGGCATAGGGCATGACGTCCGGTGTTCCGCCGAAAAAATGAAGAAGTGGCTTCAGGAACAGAAGGACAATGACAGAGAGTATCGTACCGGAGATTATCAGCGTGGAGAGTCCGGTTCCTGCAATGGAGCTGGCTTTTTTTTCGTTTCCTGCGCCCATTTCCAGGTTGTAATTGGAGGCGCTGCCGATTCCCAGGAGCAATGCAGCAGCAGTAGAGATAATGGTTACGGGAAATGCGATGTTTGTGGCGGCGTTTCCAAGCATTCCTACGCCCTGTCCGATAAAGATCTGGTCAACGATATTGTACAGAGCGCTGACTAGCATGCTGATGATGGCGGGAATGGCGAATTTGGTGATCAGGCTGCCTACAGGGGCGGTTCCCAGAGGGTTTTCGGCCTGGGCAGCATTGGTCTGGTTTTTCAATGTTTTTTCCTTCTTTCTTGTCTACAGTAGCTGTTTGGTAATGTAATAAGTAAATTTTAAATTTTATAGCAGGGTATTTATTATAGCACTATTGTGAAGTGAGTGTAAGTATAAAAAATTGACCTTTGGTTTTGGATGGGATAAAATGTTTTTAGAAAAAATTTTCGGGAAGGAGCTTTTCAGATGGGTAAGATCAACAGTGTGAAAAAACTTACAGATAATAAGTTTGTGAATCTTTATGGGGTGGATGCGACCAGTGTACATGATACGCCGGTTTCTTATTTTGTGGCCTCCAGGGCGAAGTGTGTGGAGGATTTGAAGCTTTCTACGGGGGAGAATCATCCGGATGGGGTGATCATTTACAGTGTTTATGGAGAGAAGCGGGATAAGGTTGTGCTGATCCGTCAGTATCGGTATACGATCGGCGGATATATTTATGAGTTTCCGGCGGGGCTTGTGGAGCCTGGGGAGGATTTCCATGAGGGTGCTGTGCGTGAGATGTTTGAGGAGACCGGGTTGAAGCTGGAGCCGATCAAGGTTGCGGAGGCTTTTGAGAAGCCTTATTTTACGACGATAGGGATGACGGATGAATCCTGTGCTACGGTTTATGGGTATGCCAGTGGTGAGGTTAGTAAGGCTGCTCAGGAGGATAGTGAGGAGATCGAGGTTGTGATCGCGGACCGGGATGAGGTCAGGAGGATCCTGAAGGAGGAGAGGGTTGCGATCATGTGTGCTTATATGCTGATGCATTTTCTTGAGGATGAGGAGGTGTTTGGATTTCTTGGGGAGATTTAAACGGAGGTAGTTATATGGCGGAAGGGGACGCCAGTGAGGGGCTTCTTTCCAGGCTGGGGCTTCGTCGGGGGCTGGCTTCTAAGGTGCCGGAATTCTGCTAAAAGCGCTTCAAAAAATCTCGAACTCACGTCTGAAGCCGCTCAAACAGCGAGATTTTTTGAAGCAACGCAGATTTCCGCCACCTAAGAAGCAGCTCCCCTCCTGCAGAGTCAGCCTGGAAAGAAGCCCCTCACTGGCTGTGCATTGGCCGTGAGACGTGTTAAATCTCGTGGGGAGTGTTGCTAGTGGGGTGGTATGACGAGAGTTGGATGAGCCGTCAGCGCTGCGCTGGACGGCTGGGAGGAAAGGCTGAGATTCCTTGTGGTATGACGGGAGTTGGATGAGCCATCGGCGCTGCGCTGGATGGCTGGGAGGAAAGGCTGAGATTCCCTGTGGCTTGAAGAGGGGAATGGGTCATCGGCGCTGCGCTGGATGGTTGGGGGAAACGGGGAATCTGCGGTTGCGGATTCCCCGTTTTGATCAGAGTTCTGTGAGTTTTCCCAGGTCTTTGTTGTATTTGCAGTATTTGCCGTTTTCGGAGATAAATGGCTGGTAGGTGTCGGTACGGTTGTCTTTGACGTAGACGATTCCGGTGGCGATCATTTCTACCAGGGAGAAGCGTTTGCTTAAGCTGGAGATCCAGCGGTAGGTTTTTTCGTTGCCGGAGTCTGCCATGAGGAGGTTGTAGCCGCCTGGGCAGGCTTCCAGGGTGAAGTAGACTTTCTGGGACCGGATGGAGGTGTTGAAGACCTGGCCAGTGATGTAGGTGGAGAAGTTGGTTTCTACAAATTGGCGGAAGGTGTAGAGATCGTAGATCACGCCGGTGGTCTCATCTTTGATCTTGTCGCCGCGTTCGATGCGGGCTTTCAGGAGCTTGAGGACTTCGATGGTCCAATTGATGAAGGAGATGCTGCTGTAGGTCATGCTTTCCTGAAGTTGATCGACCAGCTGTTTTGACAGGATGTTGGATTTTGATGCTTCATTAAAAAGTTCTTCGTTCATAAGGTTCCCTCCAGAATTGTATTTTTATATTGTTTTCGCTCTTTTTTGTATCTTTTATTATAAGTCTGAATTGTGCATAAATCAATAAAAAACCGTAAAATACAAAGGCAATTTATGGAAAAAGATATATGATTAACGAATATGTGCAGAAAATATCAGGCGTTTTTTTACGTTTTTCACGTCATTTTAGGATATTTATGTTCTTTTTTTATGAAATCTATTGACAGGTTTTATGAATTTAAGAGATAATTTTATTATAAAAACTGCAGCGGCCAGGAGTGCGCGGGACCGGATTCCGGTTGGGTCCGGGCTTGGCTGTCGGGCAGAGAAATGGGGAATTGATAAATGGAGAACAATGGAGAGATTAAAGTTAAGAGCTTACAGAAGGCATTGGAAATCCTGAACTGTTTTGCTGTGAAGCAGCCCCTGGGTGTAACGGAAATCAGTGAGAAGCTGGGTCTGTATAAGAGTAATGTTCATAATATCCTGGTTACGTTTACTGCTATGGAGTATCTGGTGCAGGATCCGGAGTCTGGGAAATTCCGGCTGGGTCCGGAGGTTATGATGCTGAGCCGGGCATTTCGTGAAAATCTTGATATTACGAAGATTGCTGTGCCGGTTATGCGTGAGATCGCAAATGAGGTGCAGGAACTGGTTTATCTGGCTGTGCCGAAGGGTGAGGATATGCTGTATCTGGAGGCGGTTTCTCCGGAGAACCAGAGGCTTGTAACAAAATCTGTAACCGGTGAGTGCTCAAAGATGTACTGTACAAGTGTTGGAAAAGCAGTTCTGGCGACTATGTCCGAAGAGGACAGGGAGAAGCATATTCCGGAGGAACTGGAAGCTTTTACAGAGTACACGATCACAGACCGGAGAGAACTGGATGAGGAGATCCGGCTGGTTCGGGAGCGTGGATATGCAGTGGATGATATGGAAGTTATGTTTGGTGTGAAATGTGTAGGCGTGGCTCTTCTTAATCATGAAGGGGAAGCGGAGGGTGCTTTAAGTATCAGCGCTCCGTCTCTGAGGATGAATAAAGAAAATATTCAGAAATATGCGGAAATTCTGAAGACCAGTGCGCGAAAGATACAAAAACTTTTGTAATATATATGAAAATTGCACAAAAAATAAAAAAATGAAAGTTTGTTATTGAAAAAATATACCAACAGTGCTATAGTTAAATCACGAAATAAAGAACGTGGTTCTCTAATAAAGAACAATAGAAATGAAACCCGGTACTCAGACCGGGTTAAAAAATAAAACATATTGAGAACAACGTTCCATAATAAAGAACAAACGTAAAGCTAAAGGAGGATTTTCAAATGGCAAACAAACCTTATGTAGTAGTGGAATGGAACGACACAGAGACAGATGCAAAAGGATGGATGTGTGCATATAACTTTGTAGGGCATTACTGTGGCGGCGGTACAAGAATGCATCCTACAGTAACCAAGGAAGAAGTTATCCGTCTTGCAACAACCATGGGATATAAATATAAAGCCTGTGAATCTCTGACAACTGGCGGATGTAAAGCCGGTATCGCTTATGATTACAAGGCTCCGGATGCTGAGGATGTTCTTCGTAGATTCCTCACAGCTACAGCTCCTTATATTAAAGCTGGTGTTTCCATTGGCGGCGACCTTGGTGTTGATTATTCTGTAGTTCTTCGTATTCTTGATGATCTGGGAATCGGAATTCCTCAGACAAAGGCTATGAAAGAAGATCCGGATATTCATCAGGGCATCTTAAACCATGACAGAGCAGAGAAAGAGCTTACCTACGATGGATTCAAGATGTATGACATGATCACCGGTTACGGTGTTGCGGCAGCAGCAGATGAAGCCTGGAAGCTTAAAGGCGGAAAGGAAGGCGCCTCCGTTGTTATCCAGGGATTTGGATGTGTTGGTGCCAGCTGTGTAAACTCTCTGAATAAGATGGGATATAAAGTTGTTGGTATCGCAGATGTAAATGGACTTGTTTATTGCAAAGATGGCCTTGATATTCCGAAACTGGTAGCAACCAGACTTCCGAAGGGTGAATTAAATAAAGAAGCTTTTGAAGATAATTATGAAGTACTTCCGAACTCCGAATGGCTCAGCCAGGAATGTGATATCCTCATTCCGGCAGCTCTGGAAGATGTTATCAATAAAGATAACGCAGATAAGATCAAAGCATCTCTTATCGTAGAGGCAGCCAATATTCCGACAACACCGGAAGCAGATGAGATCCTTCGCAGGAAAGGCATCGACGTAGCCGTAGACTTCATCTCCAACCTTGGTGGAATCCGTATTTACGAGGCAGTTATCTTCCGTATTGTTAAGATTGAGAACATGAGCGATGAAGATGCAGCTGCAGCGATCGTAAAAGATACCGTAGATCTGATCCGCAAACAGACAAAAGTTGTATTTGAAGAATCCGCGAAGACAGGCGAGTTCACAAGAGATGTAGCAAGAAGACTGTTTACTCCTGACAAATCCGACACACCGGATATGTGATGGATGAATAACTGATAAAGTACCAGTATTGAGAACCGATTAAGGGGATGCCCCGTGATGGGGCATCCTTTTTTCAAAGAAGACAGGGTCAGGGGGGGTTGTATGAATTCGAAATTAAGAAAGTATCTTACCATTATTGCGCTGGGGCTTGCAGGCGGCTCGATCTACTTTTTACCATATATAAAGTATGTATTTTATGATGCGCAGATTTCAACTATGGGAATCACCAATACACAGTCAGGACTTATGCTGACAATGTATACAATCGGAAATATGATCTTGTATATTCCAGGAGGTATCATTGCGGATAAGGTATCACCGAAGAAGGCACTGGTAATCTCACTTCTCAGTACAACGGCGCTGGCATATATTTATGCGTTTTCTATGAATTTTGCAGTAGCCATGGTGATCTGGCTGGGACTGTCCTTCAGTACTGCATTTGTATTCTGGTCCTCTCTGATGAAAGCAATCCGTATTATCGGAACAGAAGAAGAACAGGGATTTATGTACGGACTGTATTATGCATGTAATGGTATCACAGGTGCCCTGACCAATACTTTCGCATTAAATGTATACAAAACAGCAGGCAATGATATGTCATCTGGTTTTGTACGCGCCGTAATAAGCGGTGGAAGTGTTGCGGCAGTTGCAGGTATCATTCTTATTTTCCTTATGAAAGAGGACAAAAAAGACGCATCCGCAGCAGATGACGGAGAACCGAAGTTCCAGCTCTCAGATCTGGGTAAACTTTTAAAGATGCCGGTTGTATGGGTGGTTGCCCTTACGATTTTCTGTGGATATGGATATTACACAAGTACTTCTTATTTTAATCCGTTCCTTACAGAAGTGATCGGAGTATCCCCGGAAAGTTCCGGCCTGATTTCCATTATCAGAAATTATCTTCTGCTTCTGCTTGCACCGGTAGGTGGAATCCTTGCGGATAAAGTGTTCAAATCAACCTGTAAATGGCTGATGACAGCATTTTTGATCCTAGCAGCGCTGTTTGGTATTGTAATGATCCTTCCATCGGATATCAGTCCAATGGCAGCAAGCCTTTACACACTGATCCCGGGTGCATTTGCAATGATGATGTACGGCGTTGTATTCTCCACAGTCAGTGAGGCGGGAATCCCGAGAATGATGACGGGAACTACAATAGGAATTGCTTCAATCATTGGTTACCTGCCAGATTCCATTTATTCCGTTATTTTTGGAAAATGGATGGATCAGCACGGAGCAGCGGGATATAACTATATTTTTACATTCCTGATGATAACAGGTATTATCGGTGCGGTACTGGCTTTCACTATTTACCGTCTTGGAAAGAAAAACAGAGAACAGGCTATATAGAGAGGGTTCGATTATGGGAAAAGAAAATAAAGAAAAATTATATATGAATCCAAAGAGATGCAAGGGCTGCGGATATTGTATCAACGCATGTCCACAGGATGCACTCAGTGTATCCGATTTTGTAAATGAAAAAGGTTACAATACAGTTCAGGTAGATGAAACGAAATGTGTGGCATGTGGTATGTGTTACCGTGTATGTCCGGATTATGTATTCGAAATAAGATGAAGGAGGTCAGTTATGGCTAAGGTATTGTTAAAAGGAAATGAAGCACTGGCCGAAGCTGCACTGGCAGCAGGATGCCGTTTTTACAGTGGATATCCGATCACCCCGCAGACAGAGATCCTGGAGTATTTATCCTGGAGAATGGAAGATGTAGGCGGAACTTTTATTCAGGCTGAATCCGAGCTTGCAGGTATCAACATGGTTCTTGGAGCAGCGGCAGCCGGGGCACGTGCACTGACAACTTCATCAGGCCCTGGATTTTCCCTGAAACAGGAAGGAATTTCATACCTTGTAGCAGCAGACCTTCCGGCAGTTATCGTTGATGTAATGAGAATCGGAACCGGTCTTGGCGATATCGCACAGGGTCAGGGAGACTACTGGCAGCTTACCAGAGGCGGCGGCCACGGCGATTACCACACACTGGTTCTTGCGCCGGCATCCGTTCAGGAAAATGCAGATATGATGGCAGAAGCATTTGATCTTGCTGAGAAATACCGTCATCCGGTACTGATCGCTTCTGACGCTGCGATCGGACAGATGATCGAAGCAGTGGAGATTCCGAAATTTATTGAGCACGATATCAATAAATATGACTGGACGATCAAAGGCTGTAAAAAAGGCGATGAGCAGAGAAAGATCCAGAATGTTTACTATACACATCCAGATTATGAAACTTACCTTTCCAATAAATATGCAGAGATGGAACAGAGAGAACAGAGATACGAATGCATTCAGGTTGAGGATGCAGAAGTTGTTCTGGTAGCATATGGAATCAGTTCCAGAGTCTGCAGAGAGGCGGTTGAGATCGCAAGAGAAGAAGGCTTTAAACTGGGCCTGATCCGTCCGATCACACTGTGGCCGTTTCCTGTGAAAGCTTTTGAACAGGCAAAAGAAGCAAAGGCATTTCTTACCGTAGAGATGAATATCCTCGGACAGATGGTAGACGATGTAAAACTTGCAACAGGCGGTAGATATCCGGTAGATCATTATGGATCGATCTTCGAAATTCCGGAATCTGACGGAATCATTGCAAAAGCAAAAGAAATGTTGAAAAAGGGGGAAGCATAACATGAGATTAGTAGCTCCTGAAACAATTACATTTACACAGAGCGGTTTCTGTCCGGGCTGTGGGCATGGACTGGCTGTCCGCCTGATCGCAGAAGTTATGGAAGAGATGGGTTTAAGTGAAAAACTCCTGGCAATCGTTGACGTTGCCTGTGGTTCTTTAAATATTGATTCCTGGAGATTTGATACCATTATGGCAGCACATGGACGTCCCATCGCAACGGCTGTCGGTGTAAAAAAGATCCGTCCGGAAAATCCGGTCATGGCATATATCGGTGATGGTGCGGCGTATTCCATCGGAATGGCTGAGACCATGCACACTGCAATCCGAAATGACAATGTGGTAACCATCGTTATCAATAACAGCCTCTACGGTATGACAGGTGGACAGTGCGCACCGACCTCTCTGCCAGGGCAGATCACAACCTCCACTCCGAGAGGAAAAGATCCGAAAAAAGCTGGAATGCCATTCCGTGTAGAACAGGCATTTACAGGATTTGATATTGCATACCTCGCAAGAGGCTCCATGGCAGATGCCAAAGGAATGATGCAATCCAAGAAATACATCAGAAAAGCTTTTGAAAAGCACATGAAAGGAGAAGGCTTCTGCCTTGTGGAACTTCTTTCTCCATGTCCGACAAACCTGAATATGACTCCGGTAAAGAGTGTGGAACGTATCAAAAACGAGATGATCAAATACTTCCCGCTGGGAGAGTTCAAGGATAAGAAAGAGGAGGCATAGATTATGGGAAAAGAAATTATTTGCGCGGGATTCGGCGGACAGGGTGTCCTCACTGCCGGTATGCTTCTGATAAATGCAGGAATGGAACAGGACAAAAACGTACTGTTTTATCCTTCCTATGGTTCCGAGATGCGTGGCGGTACCGCAAACTGTACAGTAAAAGTTAGCGAAAAGCTGATCGCCAGCCCGATCTCCAAACATCCGGATATTCTTTTTACCATGAATACCCCTGCCATTGACAAATTTGAAGAGAGATTAAAACCAGGTGGACTCCTTCTGGTAAATTCCTCTATTGTTCCGGAAGACCGTAAATACAGAGACGATATTAAAATTATAAAAATTCCTGCAACAGACATTGCGGCAGAAGTCAGAAATCCAAAAGGTGCGAACCTTGTCATGCTTGGAGCACTGGCTGCCAACAGCGACCTGTTCTCAGTAGAATATATGGAATCCGCTATCGTTTCTTTCTTTGAAAAAAAAGGAAAAGGCAAATACAATGAGAAAAATGTAGCTTGCTATCGAAGAGGAGTAGCCGGTAAATAAGATCAGGAGGTGACTGATATATGAATCTTACCAAGTTGTTAAAACCAAAATCAGTTGCTGTTATCGGCGCAAGTGAAAAAGAAGGTTTTGGTGGAGATGTATGCCGTAATACTCTCAGCTATGTAGAAGACATGAGCAGAGTATACTTTGTACATCCGAAAAGAGAAAGTGTATTTGGAGTTCCCTGCTATAAGAGTATTTCCGATATACCGGATACCATTGATATGATGGTGATCTGTACTTCACAGAAAACAGTCATTCCGCTTCTGAAAGAAGGAGCAGCCAAGGGTGTTGGCGGAGCCGTTGTTTTTGCCAGCGGATATGGCGAGATCGGAACAGATGAAGGCAGGAAAAATGAGGCGGAACTGATCGCAGCAGCAAAAGAACTGGACATTGCAGTCATGGGACCAAATTGTGCCGGATTTGTAAATTACATTGATAATGTGCAGGCTTTCGCTTTTATTTCTGCGAAGAGAGACCGAAAAGGAAGTGTTGGCGTTGTTTCACAGAGCGGCCAGCTGTGCCTTTCCATGATGGATGATCCCGGAATGCGTTTTTCCTACAGTATTTCAGCCGGAAACGGAAAGATTGTCCAGATGGAAGACTATATGGACTTCCTTGTAGAAGATGAAGATACAAAAGTTGTCAGTGTTTATATCGAGGGTGTAAAAAATGCGGCAAAATTTGCAGATGTTCTGAAAAAAGCAGCTGCGAAAAAGAAACCTGTAGTCATTCTCAAAGCAGGAAGAAGTGCCAAAGGCGGAGCAATCGCAGCTTCCCATACAGGAAGTCTCTCAGGTTCCGATGCATCCTTTGATGCAGTTCTGAAAAAATTCGGAGCGATCCGTGTGGATGATCTGGAAGAACTGATTGCCACTTCACTGATGCTTGCCACACTGAATCGTTATCCGAAGAAGGCTGTTTTTGCATCCATGAACCTTTCCGGAGGCGAGACCGGAATCTGTGCGGATGTAGGAAGTCTTAACGGAATCGAATATCCGGATTTTGCACCGGAAACTCTTGCAAAACTGAAAGAACAGCTTCCATCCTATGCATCTCCGAATAATCCGCTGGATATGACAGCCAGTCTTTCCTACGATGCAGATCTGTATGCAGAAGCATTGCGTACAGTCATGGATGATCCAAATATTGAGATGGTACTGATCGGCTATACTCTGCTTCTTGAAGTGGCAGATCCTGCGATTCACTATATGTATCAGGGAATTGAAAAAGTTGTACGGGAAAAAGGCAAGAACTGCAAACCGATTGCCATGATACCGTTTGCAGAAAACACCAGAAACCCGGAATACCAGGAAAAACTCTTCAAGATCGGAGTGCCGATTCTCCCTCCTCCGGTATATGCATTTAAGATTCTCCGTCATCTGGCTGATTTTATTTCCTATACTTCCGAAGGAAAAACACTGGAACTTTCTGCCGGAGCACCAGTTGGCAAGGAGACCTTTGCACTGTCTGAGCATGACAGCAAGATGGAACTTGCAGATTTTGGCGTAGATATTCCAAAAGAAGTCATTGCAAAAACAGTGGAAGAAGCAGCTGCGTTTGCAGAAAGTGCTGATTGCCCGCTGGCTATGAAAGTAGAATCCGCAGACATCCTGCATAAGAGTGATGTTGGCGGTGTAAAACTCAATATCCGTGGAAAAGAAGCAGCTGTAAAAGCTTATGAGGAGATCATGAATAATGTAACGGGCGCGAGACCGGATGCGAAGATCAACGGAATCCTTATGGTTCCCATGCTGAAACCTGGCGTGGAAATGATCATCGGAGTAAACAACGATCCACAGTTTGGTCCTATGATCATGGTAGGAATGGGCGGTGTGTTTGTAGAGGTATTTAAAGATGTGGCTTTATATCCGGCTCCACTGTGTGAAGAGGAAGCTCTGGATATGCTGAAATCACTGAAATCCTACAAACTCCTCAACGGCTACAGAGGAAACGCAAAATGCGATATTCCGGCATTGTGCAAAACCATCGCGGGAATCAGCAGATACGCCAACGCAAATAAAGATACTCTGAAAGAGCTGGATATCAATCCACTGTTTGTATATCCGGAAGGCGAAGGTGTAGGCGTTGCCGATGCACTGATCGTAAAACATGTAAAATAATTATGGAACAGGAAGAGGGGCATTCACAGTCAATGCCCTTCTTCACTCTGGATATGTATCAGAAGAAGCTATCGAGAGACAACCTGGATAATGAGGTAGAATTGGAAAGGTGAAGCCTATGATAGAATTTACAAATGTTTCGAAATCCTATAAAGATAAACTGATCCTGCGGGATATCAATATGACATTTTCTTCCGGGGAATTTGTTGCCATCATTGGTTCCAGCGGATGTGGAAAAACAACCCTTCTGAAAATGATAAACAAACTTCTCCCCATGGACCGGGGAGATATTATCATTGACGGAAAATCCATCCGCGAGATCCCCGATATCAAATTAAGAAGAGAAATCGGGTATGTGGTACAGGAAGGCGGACTGTTTCCACATTTTACAGTAAAAGAGAATCTTGAAATTGTTCCCCAGCTTGAGGGACTGGAACCGGAAAAACGGGAACAGCGGATCAATGAACTCCTGGATATGGTAAATCTTGATCCCAAGCTGTACAGCAACAGCTATCCATGTCAGCTTTCCGGCGGACAGCGCCAGAGAGTGGGAGTTGCCAGGGCATTTGCCACAGATTCTGATCTGATCCTGATGGATGAGCCTTTTTCAGCGTTGGACCCACTTACAAGAGAAGAACTGCAGGACGAGATCGTCAAGCTGCAGAAGGAATACCAGAAAACTATTGTATTTGTCACCCATGATATGGATGAGGCTATCAAATGTGCAGACAAGATCTGCTTTATACAGAACGGAACTGTCATACAGTTCGATAAGACAGAAGAGATCCTGAGGCATCCGGCCAATGATTATGTGGAAAAATTCGTAGGAAAGAACCGTTTGTGGGGAAATCCGAAATATATACATGCATCTGACATTATGTGCAAAGAACCATACACACTTTCCAAAGACAGAACTGTGATACAGGCGCTTCAGGTTATGCGCCAGAATGCGATCAACAGTATTTTTATCACAGAGGGAAAATCCAGGGGATTTCTGGGAATCGTCTGGCTGGAAGACTTAAGCAAACTGGATGTGCAGCATATGTCCGCAAGTATCGGGGATATGATCTCATCCGATTATGTATCTGTTTATGAAGAAAGCTCTCTTCAGGAGATCATCGACGAGATCGATTACTATAAATCCGGAATCATTCCGGTACTGAACGAGCGCAGGGAACTGAAGGGGGCACTGACCAAGAGTATCCTTCTTTCGACACTCAGCAAACGTTACAAAAAAGAACAGGAGGGGTGACAGGTGAATACTTTTCTTGAAGTTTTTATGCAGAGAAGAGAAGAGCTGGTCCAGCTTCTTCTGGAACATATTCAGATGACTTCGGCAGCAGTACTGATTTCCATATGCATCGGTATTCCTCTTGGAATTTTTGTAACAAAAAACAAAAAGGCTTCGTCTATTGTGATCGGAATTGCAAATATCATGCAGTCTATCCCAAGTATAGGCCTTCTGGCTTTTCTGGTTCCTGTGGTGGGAATCGGACAGAAGCCGGCCATTATCATGGTTATCATTTATGCCCTGCTTCCGATCATAAAAAATACATATATCGGCATCACCGGTATCCAGCAGTCGGCCATTGAATCAGCCAGCAGCATCGGCCTGACAAAATGGAGGATTTTGTACAAAATACAGATTCCCATCGCAATGCCTTATATTATGGCAGGTGTGCGTATTTCAGCAGTAACAGCTGTTGGAACCGTTACCATTGCTGCTTTTGCAGGTGCGGGAGGTCTGGGATGGCTGATCAATCTGGGCTTAAATGCCAATGATGCGGATCTGGTACTTCTTGGTGCACTGCCTGCCTGTCTTCTGGCCCTGGTGGTAGATTTTGTTCTCGGAAAAGTGGAGAATGCACTGACTCCGGAAGGCCTGAAACCGGTAGACCAGATCACAAACCGTACAAAAGCAGAACGGAAAAGACGAACAGTTATGGCGGTCTGTCTTCTTGTCCTGATCCTGGTAGTTCCATGTTTCACTTCTGTATACAGTGTGTTCCAGAGAAAAGAAGAGAAAATCGTAATTGGCAGTGAGAACTTTACAGAAGCACTGATCCTGGGAAATATTTACAGCCAGCTGATCCAGGACCAGACAGATATCAAGGTTGAAGAGAAATTTAATCTTAACGGAACCATGATCACTATGTCCGCCATGGAGCGGGGAGATATCGACACATTTACCGATTACACAGGCGTGCTGATTTCCAACGTCCTGAAAGAAGAAATGTCTTCAGATTCGAAGGAAGTCTATGACAGAGTAAAAACAGGCATGGAAGAAAACTACAGCATGCAGGTATCCGATTCTCTGGGATTCAGTAATACCTATGTGTTTGCAGTCACTCCGGAGACAGCAGCGCAGTGTCATCTCACAAAGCTTTCCGAACTTCTGGCTCAGGCGGGCAGCCTGAAACTGGGCTGCACAACAGCATTTACCCAGCGTGAGGATCTTCTGCCCAAGCTAAAAAAAGAATTTCAGGTATCCTTTAAAGAAGTGAATGGTCTGGAAGGAAATATCCGTTATCAGGCACTCACATCTGGAAAAGTGGATGTGATCGATGCTTTTGAGACCGATGCCATACTGAAAAAGATGGATCTTGTGAAACTGGAAGATGATATCGAGTTTTTTCCGCCGTATCAGGCTGTGTCCATTACCAGGAATGAAACCCTGAAAAAATATCCGCAGCTTCAGGAAGTTATGGATATGATGGAAGGAGCTATCACCACAGAAGAGATGATGGATATGAATTACCAGGTAGATGTAGAGGGAAAAACTCCGAAAGAAACAGCTGTGGAATTTCTGAAAGAAAAAGGAATGATAGAATAAATTTTTAAGCGGTCTGAAATTAGGCCGCTTTTTTGGGAATATTTTGTGAAAATCGCACCTTGACATAAAGCCTTCCTCCGGGTGTATCATATGCAGTGTTAAAGGAGGTAGACTATTATGTTTGAGACATTACAGGAAAAGACAGAAGAGAAAGCAATGGTGCAGTTCCTTGAACGCTTTACAGATTATCCATTTCTGGTAAAGTTCAAGAATTCCGAGTATCATATCGGAGAGGGTGAACCTACATTTACGGTGAATTTTAAGAAAGCGATTCCTCTTGCAGATCTGATGAAAAGTACGTCCCTTGCGCTGGGCGAGGCGTATATGAGAGGGGATCTGGATATTGAGGGAAATCTTTATGAGGCACTGGATCATTTTCTGGGACAGATGGGGAAATTTTCTACCAATGAGTCTGCTCTGAAGAAGATCATGTTCAGCTCAACATCCAAGAAAAACCAGGAAAAGGAAGTAACCAGCCATTATGATATTGGCAATGATTTTTATAAATTATGGTTGGATGAGACGATGAGTTATTCCTGTGGATACTTTATTCATGAAGATGATACATTGTATCAGGCACAGGTAAATAAAGTTGATTATATTCTTAAGAAATTACATCTGGAAGAAGGCATGAGCCTTCTGGATATTGGCTGTGGCTGGGGTTTTCTGCTGATCGAGGCGGCGAAGAAGTATAAGATCCACGGTACCGGCATCACTTTAAGCCATGAGCAGTATGCGGAATTTCAGAGAAGGATCAAAGAGCAGGGACTGGAAGATTACCTTACCGTAGAGCTGATGGATTATCGTGATCTTCCCAAGAAAGAGTATCAGTTTGACCGTGTTGTCAGTGTTGGTATGCTGGAGCATGTTGGCCGTGACAATTATCAGCTGTTTCTTGATTGCGTGGAGAAAGTTCTGAAACCAGGTGGACTGTTCCTGCTTCATTTTATCAGTGCCCTGAAGGAGCACCCGGGTGATCCGTGGGTTAAGAAATATATTTTTCCGGGCGGAACCGTTCCGAGTTTACGTGAGATCCTGAACCATATGGCAGAGGATAATTTCCATACTCTGGATATCGAGAATCTCCGTCTGCATTACAATAAGACACTGCTTCACTGGGAAAAGAATTTCCGTGATAACATTGAAAAAGAGAAAACCATGTTTGACGAAGAATTTCTGCGTATGTGGGATCTCTACCTGTCTGCATGTGCGGCAACTTTCCATAATGGAATTATCGATCTTCATCAGATCCTTATGACAAAAGGAATCAACAACGATCTGCCAATGACACGGTGGTATTGATCTTCCCTTAAGCAAGATCAAAATCAGTATCCGAAAAATAACATATATGAATATAAAAACCTCCCGGAACAGTCAGCAGTTAAAAATGCTGTACTGTTCCGGGAGGTTTTTTATCATAACAGATTGCTTCGGAGAAATGAGAGACTGACATCATACCCCCGGTGCAAGGAGCAGCTTTTCAAAATCTTCCTCACACATAGGACGGTAATACAGGAATCCCTGGATCTCATCGCAGCCTTCTTTTTTCAGAAATTCGGCAATATCTTCTGTTTCCACACCTTCGCATACAATGGATTTTCCCATGCGTTTCAGCATATGGAAGACTTCCTGAAGAACGATCTTTGCATTTTCCGTAAGGGAATCGCCAAGGAATTTCCGATCGATCTTTACTTCATTGAACAGCAGATCTTTTAAGGTATTCAGGGAAGAATATCCGGAGCCGAAATCATCCATGGAAATCTGAATATTATGCTGCTTCAGGCCACGGATCACACGGTTGACGGCCTCGGTATTGTTTACATAGGTGGATTCCGTGATCTCAAAAGTAAGGCGTGAAGTGTCCACCTGATAGGTGCGGATCAGTTCGCAGATCTTTTTGACAAAATTTTCCGGTTCCTCAAAGTGCAGTGGAGAGACATTCAGGGAAATGCGAAAATCTGCCGGAAGCTGAATGGAAAATTTCTGAAGCCATCGGAAGGTTTTTTCATAAACATAATAATCCAGACTGATGATAAAACCATTCTGTTCAAATAATGGAATGTACACAGCCGGGGACCAGAGCGTTTTTTCGTCACGGAGCCAACGGACGAGGACTTCCGCACTGGAGATTTTTCCGTTGGTGGGAGATACTTTGGGCTGAAAATAAATCTGAAATTCTTCATTTTTCAGAGCCTGATGGAAGGAATGGAGAATTTCTGCCTGCATTTTTTTCTGGCGGTCAATTTCCCTTGAATAGATGCAGCAGGGCGGAATCATTTTTTTGGAGAGCCGCCTTGCCACATTTGCACAGGACAGTACGGTTTCCGGTGAGGTTTCGGCATCCGGGATAAAGCAGATTCCGGAGTTTGTGCGGAAGAAATTAACGTGGTAGGTATTGCGGATGCGCTGGCTGATCTGCTGATCAAGTTTTGCGATCTGGGACAGAAGCGCTTCACTGGTAAGGTCCGTAATATCTGCAATGCTGACAAATACATCGGAGAAAAAGCGGGTGGTAAGGATGGTAAAGGAAGCTCCTGCCAGCTCTTCATAGACAATATTCAGAATTTCGTCTCCAAGGGAATATCCGTATTTGTCATTGATATAATGAAAATTTTCTATGTCTGTGGAGATCAGGGCGATGGAGAGGGAACTTCCGGTACTTTTCTGGATCTGCCGGATCTTTTCAGAAAGGGCTTCCGAAGAGATGGCAGGGATTACCGTATTGCGGGAATGGGTGGAAGGGGCAAGTTCCCGGATAGCAGCAATTTTTTTGATGGCTTTGTCCTGGTACATTTTTTTGTCTGCGGCATTGATCAGATCTTCCATCATAAAATAGTGATTCTGGAAACTGACTTCATATCCGATGGCATAACTTAAAGGCAGTGTAGTTCTGGTGTTGTATTCCTGAACAAGGGAATCCAGTTTCTCTGCCATATGCTGAAGCTCGGAGAGGCTGGTGTTCTGCTGGATCAGGATGAACTCATCTCCGCCATAGCGGGCCAGAAAACTGTCAGAATCCAGGATCCGGGTGAGACAGTAGGTGAAGGTCTGGATAAATTCATCGCCTTTTTCATGTCCGTAAGTGTCATTGACATATTTCAGATTGTTCAGATCAAACATCATGACGCCAACGCCAAAAGTGCTTGGGCGGTTACTTAAGTCCTGAACCAGCTTTTCCAGGGATGTTTTGTTGTGGACACCGGTGATATCCCGAAATGCCTTTACGATAAGACGGGAGAGAAGTTCTCTCTGGATCAGGGAAAGCGCCAGGGTCACAACCAGAAGTGCCAGAGCTGCTTCCATAAGATGAAGCATGGGATAGTAGGATACTTCCGGATCCTGAAGAAATTTCAGAAGATAAAGATCCATAATCAACAGGATCACAAGCGCAAGCAGGGTGCCTTCGCAAAGATGAAGTACACTTTTTTCTTTTTTCATGGGTAAAATAAGTCTCCTTGTTTATTGATAAATAAAATTGAGCAGGCTTTTTCAGACCTGCACGATGATCATTTTTGTAAAATCCTGACTGATACCGATTTTGCTTTCCTGTATGCGGACGATGTAAGAGCCGAGAAGGATTGATACGATCCGTACAGTTGCGCCTTCGATAAACCCCAGGGTTTCCAGATAATGGCGGTCCCCTTCATTCCCGCATATTTTCTGAATGATATAATCGGTGTTGATATCAGCTAAATTCAGTGGCATGATTCCTCCATAAAAAGCTGTATGTGAACAGTGAAAGCGGAAAGATATCCGCCAACATAAATTAGTTACAACTAACATTATAACGCGCAGAGATTTTGTGTCAATGGTTTTGGAAAAATAAGAAACATTTTGTCATACAGGACGACAGGTGAAGGTGTTTGTGTTATGATAAAAAAGCATAGAGAAGATCCAATGCAGATAAAAAATAAGTTTAGGAAGATAAGCGGGAATCCTCGGTAATTCAATTGCCGAGATGAAAGCGTAAACTGTGCATATCTGCACATTATAAGTAAAATATATTTATTTTTTTACTAAAAAATGCTGTATCCAGCTTTATTAAAAAAGAAAATATGTTCGGCATTTTATTGTGATATTCTTAATACTATGCTATACTATATGTATGAAGGAGAATCTTATACATTACCGCACTTGTGTGTGCAATATTAATTACCATATGGTATGGTCAGTGAAATACCGGCGGAAGATATTGAATGCGGAGATTGAAGCATATCTTCAGGAGCTGGTGCAGGAGATCGCAGCGGATAAAGGTTTTACCGTCCATTTGTTTGAATGCGGGGAAGGAGACCATGTGCACTGTTTTGTGTCTGCTCCTCCCAAATTATCCATAACTGCGATCGTGAAATATCTGAAAGGGATCACCGGCAGGAAATTATTCGAACGTTTTCCGGAAATAAGAGAACAGCTTTGGAAAGGAGAGCTGTGGAACCATTCCTATTATGTGGAAACGGTCGGGTCTGTGTCGGAAGAAAATATCCGCAGATATATTGAGCATCAGAGTAAAGCTTATTGAGATCATAGAGGTGGGAAATGCTGCTGTCAAAGAAAACATCCATAAAGGTCAGTCAGGAATATGCAAACGTCATCGGACATATGTGTTATGCGGCATCCAAGCTCTGGAATGTCTGTAATTACGAACGTCAGCATTACAAAGAAATGGGAATGGAGAAATACCCGGACTGGTATTATCAGAAAAAATCCCATAGAGAGGATCTGTGGTATAAACAGCTTCCATCTCAGACAGCCCAGGAAGTCTGCAAGCTGCTGGATAAAGCATGGAAATCTTTTTACGCCTTGAAAAGATCCGGAGGGATTGAGAATCCCAGACCACCGCGGTTTAAACAGGAAAGTATCCCCATTACCTATATGCAGATGGGAATTGTACATGAATGGGACACAGAAAAAGTCCGTCTGTCCCTTCCAAAAGCATTAAAAAGATATATGGAAGAAACGTATCAGATCCATGAGAACTTTCTTTATCTTGAAAATAAGATTTTCAGGGGCATGGATCAGATCAAACAGTTGCGGATCTACCCACCGGAAAAAGGTGAATGTAAAGTTATTGTTGTTTATGAGATTTCAGAGAGGGAAGAACTTTCGCAGAATGGACACTATCTGTCAGTTGATCTGGGACTTCATAATCTTATGACATGCTATGATTCCGGGAATGGGAATACATTTATCCTGGGCAGAAGATATCTTGCATTGGAAAGATATTTTCATAAAGAGATTGCAAGGGTGCAGGCACAATGGTATGGA